>ENA-OQJB01000253-OQJB01000253.1-human-gut-metagenome-genome-assembly--contig:-NODE-253-length-31258-cov-3.873856_pt1 | contig 31258 bp, 36 predicted proteins | sample MGYA00242599_ERZ504765 | MGnify/ENA primary metagenome ERZ504765 (study PRJEB26092, sample SAMD00036354) | human gut metagenome | host: Homo sapiens | study: EMG produced TPA metagenomics assembly of...
GTTGACAACGTGGTCTATGCTGTCGTGTCCGAGGACAACGTTTGCATATTTTCCATCTTTATCCGGTACCATGATAGCGAGAATGGCGCATCCGTAATTAGTTACGGCGACTTCCATTCCCTTTTATTTTTGAGGATAAATAAATCAGTTTCTTTATTATTTATCTCCTTTTGGAAATCTTTCCGGCTGAGCCCTGATAGATTCCCTTCTGTTGGGAATGTGTTATTCATGTCTGGTATTATTAAAAATTTCCTGCAAATAAAGGGAAATTCTTTCTTACTCACAAATTATTCCGACTAAATATGACAGGTGCTTTAGGAAAGTTTAGCTTTATTACTTCATCTTCTTTGGATGCAAGGACAAAAGATGATTTCTTAAATGAATTTTCATCCTCCTTTTCTTAAAAACTGAACTATTTTTTGTATGTTTGTTCCCGGATTGTAACAATCCGAGCGAATTTAATCTAAGTTTATAACAAGAAAAACAAAAATGTATCCATTAAAATTCGAACCTATTCTGAAGCAGACGCTTTGGGGGGGCGACAAAATTATTCCGTTCAAGCATTTGAATTCAGACTTGAAAGGAGTAGGAGAAAGCTGGGAGATTTCCGGTGTTGAGAACAATGAATCCGTAGTGGCTAATGGCCCGGATAAAGGTTTAACCTTGGCCGATATGGTAAGAAAGTATCGTGAGGAACTGGTTGGTGAAGCGAATTATGCCCGTTTCGGCAATAAATTCCCACTGCTCATTAAGTTCATCGACGCCAAACAGGATTTGTCAATCCAGGTACACCCAACAGATGAGTTGGCGAAGAAACGCCATAATTCGATGGGAAAAACCGAGATGTGGTATGTGGTAGATGCCGACAAAGGAGCTAAATTGCGTTCAGGATTCTCTGAACAGATTACCCCGAAAGAATATAAAGAACGCGTGTTGAACAATACGATTACCGACGTATTGCAGGAATATGAGATCCATCCGGGTGATGTATTCTTCCTTCCTGCCGGACGTGTGCACAGCATCGGGGCAGGTTCTTTCATCGCCGAGATTCAGCAAACTTCTGATATAACTTATCGTATCTACGATTTCAACCGTAAAGATGCGAATGGTAAAACCCGCGAACTTCACACCGATTTAGCCCGTGAAGCCATCAACTACGAAGTATTGGATGACTATCGTACTAAATACGAACCGTTGAAGGACGAACCGGTAGAACTGGTTGCCTGCACTTACTTCACGACTTCTCTGTATGACATGACTGAAGAAATCAGTTGTGACTATTCCGAACTCGATTCATTCGTGATCTTTATCTGTATGGAAGGATCATGTACAATGAGAGACAATGAAGGTAATGAACTGACTGTTAGTGCAGGAGAATCTATCCTGTTGCCTGCTACCACGCAAGATGTCACTATCACTCCCGAAGGAGGAAGTGTGAAATTGCTGGAAACATACGTATAAGATAATAGCGTACAAAATGAAGGTCATCCGACTTTGTTTCATCCTCATGATGGGCAAAGCCGGATGACTTTTTTATTACTAATAGAATAAAAACGGCAAAAAACTCTTTAACTATATTTATTAAAAAGTTTATCTGGAACACACAAAAAGATTCGTTCTTTTGCCGCTTGCCAAATGGCATAATATATAAAATAACTAGTGATGTAATGAGGAACAAAAATGGATTTAGCCGATGTGCAGAGTTCTACATCGGCCGTTTGCGAAAGGAGGGACGCTATTCTACGGCGCATGTCTACAAGAATGCCCTCTTCTCTTTCAGCAAGTTTTGCGGCACGCTCAATGTGTCGTTCAGACAAGTCACCCGGGAAAGTTTACGACGCTACGGGCAGTATCTTTACGAGTGTGGCTTGAAACCCAACACGATCTCTACGTATATGCGTATGCTTCGTAGTATTTATAACCGGGGAGTAGAAGCGGGCATTGCGCCTTATGTGCCGCGACTGTTTCATGATGTTTATACCGGTGTCGATGTTCGCCAGAAGAAGGCCCTGCCTGCTGTCGAATTGCATAAGCTTCTGTATGAGGACCCCAAGTCGGAGCGTTTGCGTCGTACACAGGCTATTGCTGCCCTGATGTTCCAGTTTTGTGGAATGTCGTTCGCTGATCTGGCTCACCTGGAGAAATCAGCTTTGGAACAGAATGTGTTGCGATACAACCGTATCAAAACTAAAACCCCGATGAGTGTGGAAGTGCTTGATACAGCCAGAGAAATGATTAACCAGCTTCGCAATAGGGAAGATGCACAACCCGATTGTCCGGATTATCTGTTTGACATCCTTAGCGGCGATCAAAAACGTCTGGATGAAAGAGGGTACCGGGAATATCAGTCCGCTCTTCGCCAATTCAATAATTGTTTGAAGGACTTGGCAAGAGCCTTGCATTTGCAATCTCCAGTCACTTCCTATACACTTCGCCATTCTTGGGCAACGACAGCGAAGTATCGGGGAGTACCTATTGAAATGATTAGTGAATCATTGGGCCATAAATCTATAAAAACCACACAAATCTATTTGAAAGGCTTTGGACTTAAAGAACGTACAGAGGTAAATAAAGGGAATTTATCTTACATTAAAAACTGTTGTGTAGGCAGGGCAAAAAGTGCAAAGTATTAGTATTCAGAACTAAAGTATGTGTGTTACTTCTTAGGTAACGGAACTTAAATTTGACGCAAAGATAGACAAAAACATAAATAGTAAGCAAATATTCTTCCACTTTTTTCGTTTTATCTGAAATATAGGAAAAAAACTATCCGAACATGAAATAACTTTATTTTCATGTTCTAAACTTTTTATTGCCTAATCTCTGGATTTTTCCTGTTGAGTATTAGGCAGTTCCTTTCTTGTGCCCTATTCCTATATGTGATTTCCATTTTTATAGAGACGCGCGCCTTGTGTGTGTATTGTCCGTTACCTAAGAAGTAACGGAATAACATGGGGTAAAAAACATGATTTTAACAAAACCAAAATCACTTAGTGCTGGGCCTAGCGATGGGACAGGGGAAGGCGTAGCACACTCTAAACGCTGGTATGTTGCTCTGGTTCGTATGCACCACGAGAAGAAGGTAGCCGAACGTTTAGACAAAATGGGGATCGAGAATTTCGTCCCTGTCCAACAAGAAATTCATCAGTGGAGTGACCGGCGCAAGGTAGTTGAGTCTGTCCTTCTTCCAATGATGGTGTTTGTGCACGTAAATCCGAAAGAACGCAAAGAAGTTCTGGGTTTTTCTACAGTGAGCCGTTATATGGTGATGCGTGGTGAGAGCTCTCCGGCGGTGATTCCAGATGAGCAGATGGCTCGTTTCCGTTTCATGCTCGACTATTCCGAGGAAGCTATTTGTATGAACAGCTCTCCTTTGGCACGTGGTGAGAAGGTCCGTGTTGTGAAAGGACCTCTGACCGGGCTGGTTGGTGAACTGGTCAATGTCGATGGCAAAAGCAAGATTGCCGTCCGGCTGAATATGCTGGGATGCGCTTGCGTTAATATGCCTATTGGCTATGTCGAGGCTGTCTGCGAGAAAAACTAATCCCGTCATCATTTATCCACCATTTACATGAATACGAAATTATCCGGTGCTTTTGCACTGATATTCTTTTTCTTCTTTCTCTCGGCTTGCCAGTCCTATAAGAAAGTACCTTACTTGCAGGATGCGGAGATTTTGAAACAGGCGAATACGCAAGTTGCGCCTGTTCAGGACGCAAGACTGATACCGGGTGATGAAGTTTCCATTCTTGTTTCCACTTCCGATCCGGTTGTTTCGCAGCCTTTCAATGCGCAAGGCAGTACGTTTCTATTGGACGATCAGGGAAATATCAATTATCCGGTTTTAGGTAAACTTCCTTTGAACGGTTTAACAAGTCGTGAAGCTGAAAACCTGATAACGGATAGACTGAAATCTTACGTGAAAGAAAGACCTACGGTAGTAGTCCGTATGTCCGGTTTTAAAATTTCCGTTTTGGGCGAAGTGGCCTCTCCCGGTGTTTATCCGGTAGTGAATGAGCAGATCAATGTGCTCGAGGCCCTTGCCATGGCAGGAGATTTGACTATTTATGGTGTTCGTGATAATGTAAAACTAATCCGCGAAGACGGGAATGGGCATAAACAGTTTGTTACACTCAATCTGAACGACGCGGATTTGTTATTATCTCCTTACTATCAGTTGCAACAGAATGACATCCTGTATGTCACTCCTAATAAAACCAAAGCGCAGAGCGCAGACATCGGAACAAGTACGACGATGTGGGTTTCGGGATTTTCCATTCTGGTATCTATTGCCAGTTTGCTGGTCAATATACTTAGATAATACCATCTAATTCCCGGTACTCCTCCGTACAATTAAAACACGGACACTCCTTTATCGGATTCAAATCATGATGGCCTACAATCAACGTCTTAGGAAATATTTTCCTCAATTCGCGGAGCAGACCGAGCAAAGAAGCCCGTTGTGCCAATGTACGCGTGTCTTTGGGACGTCCCGCCATATCCAGCCCTCCTTCGTAACAAATACCTATCGAATGGGTGTTATGGTCACGGCAGTGTGCCCCGACCTTTTCCAGAGGACGGCCTTGGTAGATTTCTCCATCCCGGGTGATGTAGAAATGATAGCCGATGTCACGGAATCTCCGGTGAAGGATATGATCTTGACGGCAAGCCTCCGCCGAAAGGGACTTTCCTTCCGGCGTGGCACTGCAATGAATGATAATCAGAGTGATGGTACGCATAAGGCTACATACAGCTCTGTACTCCGATCAGACCTCCGATAGCGGTGGCAACGGTGATAATCACTTTGATGATGAAGCTCCATACGGAGCGGGGAGAAGATGAATTACTCATGATGTTACTTTTTAAAGATTAAAATAAAGGATTTAGGATTAAGCAGCCGGATCAGGCGCTTCACCGCCACCATCCGGTTTCGGATCAGGGGTATCACCCGAATCAGAACCTCCTCCGGCAGTTGTTGGTTTCTGATATTCGGCCTGCTGTTTCAACTGGCTGTCGAGTTTCAGGTTGGTGGTTGACAAATTACCGGTAGCACGGGCTTTCAGACGCATACCAGTGATGTTTTTCTCCAATGAGAAATCTTCCAGCGTATCAGCTGCCTTACTGCGGATGCCCACACCAAAGATGGCAAGGTCGTCGATTTTCACACATTTGCCGTCGAGCAGCAGTTCCTTGATGCAGTCTACCATGTCGGAAAGCACACCTTTGATGACACCACCGGAATACGGTGAATTGTGTTTTTGACATGTGTTCGGCAAGCTTAGCCAAATCAAACGTCTCGTCGCTTACTGCACGGGCGAACCACTTGCCTGCATTCAGGCCTTTTTGCTGTTGGTTTTGATAAATTTTGTAACGAATCATAAAACAATAAATTAAAGGGTTAAACATTGTGTCCGGGGGATTCTTTTCCCTTTCGACGATACAAAGATACAACCCTGAAACCCGCAGAAATCAATAGTCTACAGTTGCACGCGATTGTTGTCAATTATGCGCAGTAACGGTCGGTTATTCAATGGAAAAACGTAGGATATGTGAATATGTTTTGTTATTTTTGTAATTGTAAATCAGAAACTTATTCATCATGAACGAATTCAAAATACGCGCCTACGGTCGCATGGAACTGGCTCAACTTTATTCTCCGGAACTAACTGACATTGCTGCATATCGAAAGATGAAGAAATGGATCTCTTTATGTCCCGGACTTCTGCAACGCCTGTACGACTTAGGTTACGAATCAAAGCGCCGCTCATTCACCCCGTTGGAGGTGAGAGTGATTGTAGATGCCTTGGGAGAACCTTAGAAGAGCGGAAAAGTAAAGCACCGCTTTAGCAATCGTAAAGCTATGCTTTACCACCTCTAAAGCGCCGCTTTAGGATTCATGAAACGTCCTGTTGTTATATAAATGCAAAAAATGCACTTTTTCCGAGGGTTCCCTAACACACGCACACATGCGTGCGCGTATAAACGCCTTTATCGTCTGTATTGATAAGCAATCCTTTTTTATCAGACGGTTCAGCCAGCTAAGAGCAGTGTTAGGTTTGATTTTCATCTTTTCAGCCTGCTCCAACAACTGTGCGCGGGTGAACTGGTTGCCCATCATTTCAAAAAGTGCATCCCGGTCGGCATTGGCTCTATGTTTGACCTCTGTGGAAGGAAGAAAAGACAAGATATGTGTGGCATGACGATAGAGCGGAGTTACAAGCTCCAGCACCGCATGGAAATCTTCAGCGGTGATTGTCACATCCCAACGGGTGATAATGCCGTCTTTGATATTATCGGCGGCAATCTCCTTGTCAGGGGTCAGCAGAGGGGAGGAAGAATCCTTGAACTGATAAGGCTGGTCGCATTCCAATGCACGAATCATAGCTATTTCTGCCATGATACGGCATGTATTGACAGCCAGTCGGGCTATGGAACTGCTCATTTCGTTATCGTTGGCAAGTCCCGAGCGGAAAAACAGATCGGCAAAGAGGGCATTGAACTCTTGCTTTTGCTCATCAGTGAGCCGGAGCGTATGAAGCCCGTGTGCTTTCATCAGGTCCAGTTGCTTTTTCCATTCCAGGCCTATGCCTGTGAAGATGGCTTCCAGATCGGTTTCGCCACTTTCAAACTGGTTGATCCATGTCCATATGCCGTGCATATAATAAAACAGCTGGCGCGAGAAAAGACCGTTCTCTGTCGAGGGAATGAGTGGTTTTACTTGTGCGGGTGTGCCGGAAAGCAGGAGGGAGAGATAGCTTTTCTTTACCTCCCGGTATTCCTGGTCGGTGCGCCGGTTGTACGACAGACGATCGTGGTCGAATGCTTTGCGGAGTGTATCGCTCCAGTGTCCGTATTCAGAACCGATAGCAGCGGAGATGGTATCCGCTTCGGTTTCGCAGATAAGTCCTGTGCCGTTGGCATCCATGATATTTTGCAGAATACCTGTTCCGGTGTTATTGCCCGAGATGAGAAACATTTTATTCTTGGGCATTTGAGGAGCTTCCACTTTGCAGCGCTCCTTTCCCATGGTATCATAGGCGGCTTTCTCTTTTTTGTAGGCCTTGACCTCTTCCACTACCTTTTTGGCGGATCTCGTCATGAATAGGCTCTACAAGCAGCCGGATGAACGAAAGAATTCCCTTACCCGAGGCGGAAGGAGCCACAATAAAACTTTGCAGGCAAGGAGACTGGAGTTTGCCGGCGTATGGACATCTCACATATCGCTCCATGCTGGCACCTATGGCGGTCAATGCTCCGAGCAGCATGACATCGCGTTGTGTGGGGCTGGTGGCATAACTCATGATGAGCAACAGGATTTTCGGCCAGTCCGCTTCGGTGAAAGAGGGCAATGGTTGGTTCGGGTCACTCCCGTCCTGCAGCTCTTCGGATTCGTCCGGTTCTTCATTGTCCACCTTATTATACACGTGCGTGTGTGTGAGATTTTTGGACGGTGCATTTCCTGCATTTTTTGCATTTTTCCGGTGGTTCATCATTTCCTCTTTGCAGAGAGTCACACCCGCCCTTTCAGCAAGATGGAATGCAGTGCCCAGATGGACATCTCCATGCCGGGTAGTAAGTGCGTTAGAGAATATCCGTTCGGCATGTTCCCGTTCGTACTTGGCAGACACCCGGCACAACCGATGGAAAAACTCGCGTCCCGCTTCTCCGCAATCCGTTGCGATGGCGAACGCCAGTTGTACATATTCAGCATACGTAGGGGCAATATCCGCTCCTGCAGTTTCAACCGCCTCACAGAGGCGGCATAACGATTCAATTTCGTCCATAATTTTAATTTATAGTTTTTAATATCTAATTATTTGTTGTTTCTAAACAACGCTCCCGGATCATGACTAAGAAAACAAGACCTAACAATGTCCTTACCGGAAAAGTCTACCCCTTTGCGTTTTTCTCCGAATGGAGGAGGTGTTTCAGTACCATAGAGCAACACAGTGAACATCATTGCCAGTTTCATATTTTCGATGATACTGTTTGTGTCGTTAGCAATGGGTAAATGATCGTAGGGTACGAATGCTTTCACACCCCGTCCGCTGGGACTGATAAACGTGAGTACAGGATGCAGAAGGTGGTCATTAAACAATGTACTGCGCATTTCCACTGCCTCCTGATAGGAATCGAGATGGTCGATATCTACCACCACCAGATGTGAAGAAGCTACGAAACATTTGCTGTTGCGACGCGAGAACGTACCACAGGGAGTCACATAAGGCAATAGTGATGCTTTTGCTGTCCGTATATCTCCGGAATTGCGTACTTGCTCGGTCAGAATTTTGAGATTCTCGTTGCAGGTTATCATTTGAAAAACTTGTTCTACGGAGACTTCGCAGGAGGGAATAAGTGTTGCAGGAGTAACAATCCGCCCCAGTTCATTTTTGATGGGAGCAATGGGAGGCATGAAATAAGACATTCTGAAATCGTTTGTCATAACATTTATATTTTTTGATTATCGTCTTGAATTTTTCAAAACGCGAGGCGAAGGTAGAAATAGCTTTTAAATATATCGTTCAGACATGTCTGAACGGATATGCATAAAATTAACATATAATACAATGTATTTAACAACTAATAAAATTATAAACATGAAAAAATTTAATCATCCCGTACTGGGCCATTTCATCGCAGAGCAGTTTGAACGTGCTCACTTGTCAATAGAGGCTATGCGTAAAGAAATCCACATGGGAAAACCCACTTATTACAAGATGATATCTGGGGAGATTTACGTCTAAGTGATTTTACCCGTCTTTTTTCCTATTACTATGACAATCTCACAAAAGAAGAGTTTCGAGCCAAAATGGTAGAATGGGGAGAACTTTATATTGAGTATAGGGAGAAAAATGAGGATATGGATGAAAATCTAAATCAAGAATAAAGTAATGCAGGAAGTCCAACGTTTTAATAAAGTCTTAAAATCTTTTGTCCTTTCAGGGGACATCATCTTACTGAACTTACTGTTGTGGGTGTTTGGTTCTCTTTGGGGAAACCGTTCTCCTTTTGAGTTTTCCATGCCTCTTTTCCAGAACATGGCTTTGATGACTTTATGTTATCTGGTTTGCAACATTCGTTCTGGAGTGATTCTTCATCGTCCGGTGGTTCGTCCGGAGCAAATAATGCTTCGGGTGGCACGGAACATGATTCCTTTTGTATTGATAGTACTGGGACTTTCGTACATATTCCATTTTGAATGTGTTAACCTGCGTCAGCTGGGGGCATTTTATGTAGTTCTCATTATCGTTATTATTTCTTATCGCCTGACGTTTCGCTATATTCTGGAGCTTTATCGCAAAAGTGGGGAAAATGTCCGAAAGGTAGTACTGGTGGGTAGCCATGAAAATATGCAGGAACTTTATCATTCCATGACGGATGATCCGACATCAGGATATCGTGTACAGGGGTATTTTGAAGATTTCCCATCAGACCGCTATCCTATGAATATTGCATATTTGGGGCAGCCGTGCGAAGCTGTTGATTATTTGACCCGTAATGCGGGAAAGGTAGACCAACTTTATTGCAGTCTTCCTTCCGCCCGTAGTGCTGAAATTGTGCCGATTATCAACTATTGCGAGAATCATCTAATTCGTTTTTTCAGCGTTCCCAATGTCCGGAACTATCTGAAACGGAGAATGTATTTTGAAATGTTAGGTAATGTCCCGGTACTTTCTATCCGTCGTGAGCCACTTGAGTTATTGGAAAATCGTATTGTGAAACGTAGCTTTGATATTGTTTGCTCGCTACTATTCCTTTGTACTCTTTTCCCGATTATATACATCATTGTGGGACTGGCTATAAAGATAAGTTCTCCTGGACCTGTCTTTTTCAAACAGAAACGAAGTGGTGAAGATGGTCGTGAATTTTGGTGCTATAAGTTCCGTTCGATGCGGGTGAATGCTCAATGTGATACGCTTCAGGCTACGGAATGTGATCCTCGTAAAACCCGTATCGGTAATCTGATTCGCAAGACGAATGTGGATGAACTTCCCCAATTTATTAATGTACTGAAAGGGGATATGTCTTTAGTGGGTCCCCGTCCGCACATGTTGAAGCACACAGAAGAATATTCCCATTTGATAAATAAATATATGGTTCGTCATTTTGTTAAACCGGGTATTACAGGTTGGGCACAGGTGACAGGTTTTCGTGGAGAAACGAAGGAACTTTGGCAGATGGAAGGACGTGTGCAACGTGACATCTGGTATATCGAGCATTGGACGTTCATTCTGGACTTATATATCATGTATAAGACTGTATATAATGTAATCCGTGGGGATAAAGAGGCTTATTAGGTGAGGAATTGGAAATTGAGTAAAAATTAAATCAATAGTTGTAAAATTACATGAGTAGGTGGTTATGAGAAAACTGAAACGATTGACTTTGGGTGTGTTACTTGCTTTTTTGCTGGTATCCTGCCAATCATATAAGAAAGTGCCTTATTTGCAGGATACGGCTTTTGTGAATGATACAGAACAGAGTGTTCGTCAGACAGGTGTGAAGGTTATGCCCAAGGATTTGTTGACGATTGCCGTGTCTTGTTCTACTCCGGAATTGGCTGCACCTTTCAATCTGGTTCGTTCGAAGACTGCAGGTGGATTGGAGGAAAAGACGGCGGGACAAGGAACCACGCCCTCTGCTCTGCAACAATATTTAGTAGATAATCAAGGGAATATCAATTTTCCAGTGTTGGGCGAGATTCATGTGAGTGGATTGACCAAACTGGAAATAGAAAACCTGATTATAGATAAGCTGAAGGTTTATTTGAAAGAAGCGCCGATTGTAACTGTGCGTATTGTTAATTACCGAATTTCGGTATTGGGGGAGGTTGCCAAGCCTGGTAGTTTTGTGATCTCTAATGAGAAGATTAATTTGCTGGAAGCACTCGCTATGGCAGGTGATTTGACTATTTATGGTATGCGTGATAATGTGAAATTGATCAGGACAGGGCAAGATAACAAGCAGGAAATTATTACTATGGACTTGAATAAGGCTGAAACGGTACTGTCTCCTTATTATCAGTTACAGCAGAATGATATAATTTATGTGACACCTAATAAGACTAAGGCTAAGAATTCGGATATAGGAACCAATACGGGATTATGGTTTTCTGCTACTTCTATCTTGGTTTCACTTGCAAATATATTGGTAATTTTATTAAATAAGTAATTAGTAATGAAAGAGAATGAGAATTCGTATAACAATAATATGAGTGAATTAGACGAAGAGAAAGTAAATTATCAGGAAATTCTCTTTAAGTATATCATTCACTGGCCTTGGTTTATTGCTTCGGTTTTAGCTTGTTTGATTGGCGCTTGGGTGTATTTGCATTTTCAAACTCCTGTGTATCAGGTCTCTGCATCTATCATGATAAAGAATGATAAAAAAATGGTGGTGGAAATACTGCAGATTTGGAAAGCTTGGGATTAGGTGGGGTGATTACTTCTACGCAGAGTATTGATAATGAGATAGAAGTGCTACGCTCAAAAACAATACTGAAAGAGGTCGTTAATAATCTGGAACTTTATATTACTTACTATGATGAGGATGAGTTTCCTAAAAAGGAACTGTATAAAACCTCTCCCGTAATTGTGAATTTGACGGCACAAGAGGCGGATAAATTGCCAAATGTAGCTTTGGTTGATATGAAGTTATCTCCAGAGGGTGGTCTGGATGTGAATCTAAAGATAGGCTTGAATGAATATAATAAGCATTTTGATAAACTTCCAGCAGTGTTACCTACGGATGCAGGTACATTTGGGTTTACATTGAAAGATTCTTTATCAAATGGGAAGATAGTAGGGCAAAGTGTAGTACGAAATATCAGCGCTGTAGTTAGTCAGCCTTTTGGGGTGGCAAAAGGATATCAGTGGGCATTGGAAATAGCACCTACCTCAAAAACGACTTCTGTAGCAGTTGTTTCATTGATGAATACGAATATACAGCGGGGACAGGACTTTATTAATAAGTTAATGGAAATGTATAATCGGAATACGAATAATGATAAAAATGAGGTTGCCGAAAAGACGAGAGAGTTTATCAATGAACGTATTAAGATTATTGATGAGGAACTTGGCACTACAGAGGATAAGCTGGAAGCTTTTAAAAGAAATGCAGGATTGACGGATATCAGTAGTGATGCCCAATTAGCAGTATCGGGAAATGCTGAATATGAAAGAAAACGTGTAGAAAATGGAACTCAAATTAATTTAGTTCGTGATCTTAATAAATATATCAATAATCCGTCGAATGAGTATGAAGTATTACCTAGTAATATTGGTTTATCCGATAATGGTTTAACTACTCAAATAGATCGTTATAATGAATTGATTATTGAACGTAAGCGTTTACTTCGTACTTCTACGGAAAGCAACCCGATGATTGTAAATCTGGATACAAGTATTCGTGCCATGAAAGCAAATGTAAAAGCTGCTATTGATGGGACTTTACAAGGCTTGCTTATCGTGAAGGCTGATCTGGATCGTGAGTCCAGTCGTTTTTCCCGTCGTATCAGTGATGCTCCGGGACAGGAGCGCCAGTATGTAAGTATTGCACGTCAGCAGGAAATCAAGGCTGGGCTTTATCTGATGCTTTTGCAGAAACGTGAAGAGAATGCTATTACTTTAGCCGCTACTGCGAATAATGCGAAGATTATTGATGAGCCAGCAGCTGAAGGTGCTCCAGTTTCTCCTAAGCCTAGGATAATCTACTTAATTGCTTTAGTGGTAGGAGTGGGATTGCCTGTTAGTATTATTTTTTTAATTGGTTTGACTAAATTTAAAATAGAAGGGCGTGGTGATGTAGAGAAGTTAACAAGTCTGCCTATTGTAGGTGATGTACCGTTGACAGAAGAAGCAAACGGTTCTATTGCTGTGTTTGAGAATCAGAATACTTTAATGAGTGAAACTTTCCGTAATATCCGTACTAATCTTCAGTTTATGCTTGAGAATGATCAGAAAGTGATTTTAGTGACTTCGACGGTTAGCGGTGAAGGTAAATCTTTTATTTCTTCAAATCTAGCGATTAGTCTTTCTTTATTAGGAAAGAAAGTGGTGATTGTGGGGCTTGATATTCGTAAGCCTGGTTTGAATAAAATTTTTAATCTTCCGCGGAAAGAGCAAGGGATTACTCAATATCTGTCGAATCCAGAAAAGAATCTGATAGATTTCGTTCAGCCTTCGGATGTTAGTAAGAATTTGTTTATTCTTCCAGGAGGAACTGTACCACCTAATCCAACAGAGTTATTAGCTCGTGATAGTTTGGATAAAGCGATTGAGGTATTGAAAAAGAACTTTGATTATATAATTTTGGATACTGCCCCGGTTGGTATGGTGACTGATACTTTGCTCGTAGGTCGTGTCGCTGATTTGTCTGTTTATGTATGTCGTGCAGACTATACTCGGAAAGCTGAATTTACCTTGATTAATGAATTGGCTGATAGTAATAAGTTACCCAATCTTTGTACTGTAATCAATGGTCTTGATCTTCAGAAGAAAAAGTACGGTTATTATTACGGTTATGGTAAGTATGGCAAATATTATGGCTATGGTAAGCGTTATGGGTATGGGTATGGGTATGGCTATGGAGAGCATACAATAAAGGAAGAATAAATATCTAAAATAGTAAGTACTTAACAATAATAATATATGAATATAGCAATTGTAGGCACGGGTTATGTTGGCTTGGTGTCCGGTACTTGTTTTGCAGAAATGGGTGCCACTGTGACTTGCGTGGATGTAGACGCAAATAAAATAAACAAACTGAAAGTTGGTGAGATGCCTATTTATGAACCGGGGTTGGAAGAATTGGTGAAGCGTAATGTAAGTTATGGGCGGCTGAATTTCACGACAAACTTGACCGAAGTCTTGGATGATGTAGAAGTAGTCTTTTCTGCTGTAGGAACTCCTCCTGACGAAGATGGAAGTGCTGACTTAAAGTATGTACTTGCTGTAGCTCATCAATTTGGACAAAGTATTAACAAGTACACAATTTTAGTGACCAAATCAACTGTCCCCGTAGGTACTGCTCGAAAAGTGAAAGCTGTCATTCAGGAGGAACTAGATAAGCGTGGGGCGGATATATCCTTCGATGTAGCCAGTAACCCTGAATTCCTGAAAGAGGGAGCGGCTATCAAAGACTTTATGAGTCCTGACCGAGTGGTAGTAGGTATTGAGAGCAAGAAGGCCGAAGAGGTGATGACTAAGCTTTATCAACCCTTCTTACTCCAGAACTTCCGTGTGATCTTTATGGATATTCCTAGTGCAGAGATGACTAAATACGCAGCGAATGCGATGTTGGCTACCCGTATTAGTTTTATGAATGATATAGCTAATTTATGTGAACGAGTAGGAGCTAACGTAGACCATGTACGTAAAGGTATTGGAGCCGATGTGCGTATTGGCCAGAAATTTCTTTATGCCGGTTGTGGATATGGCGGTAGCTGTTTTCCGAAAGATGTGAAAGCTTTAGTGCATACAGGCATCGAAAACGGCTATCACATGGAGGTGATTGAAGCAGTAGAGCGTGTTAACGATCGTCAGAAGAGCATTGTGTATGATAAACTGACTCGTTTGATGGGTGATGTAAAAGGTAAAACCATTGCTATGCTAGGTTTAGCCTTTAAACCTGATACAGACGATATGCGCGAAGCTCCCGCTTTGGTGGTTATTGATAAGTTGCTGAAGGATGGTGCTATCGTTAGAGTCTTTGACCCCATCGCTATGCTTGAATGCAAACGTCGTATTGGTGAGGTGGTAACCTACACTGAAAATCTATATGACTGTGCCGATGGCGCTGATGCGTTGTTGCTAATGACTGAATGGAGACAATTTCGCTTACCCACTTGGAATGTGATTCAGAAAGTAATGACTGATAAATACATTGTAGATGGACGTAATATTTGGAATCGTGCGGAATTGGAAGAGTTGGGATTTAGTTATACGAGAATAGGGGAAAAGTGATTTTTTATTCTTCATATTGAATAGCATAGATATTATAGTATAGCTGAATGATGATGACGCAGAGTAATAATAAAAGAATAGTTAAAAATACACTTTTCTTATATATTCGTATGTTCCTGATGATGGGCATAAGTTTATATACAAGTAGAATAATATTAGCTACATTAGGTGTAACAGATTATGGTATTTATAATGTAGTTGGCGGAGTAGTAACTATGCTTGGTTTTCTTACTGGTGCAATGAGTTCAGCAACTCAACGCTTTTTGTTAGTTAAATTAGGGATTAATGATGTGGAAGGACTTAGAACAACCTTTCATTCAGCTTTATTAATTCATTTCATTATAGCATTTATAGTATTATTCTTAGCGGAAACTATTGGGCTGTGGTTCTTGAATGTGCAAATGAATATCCCCGTCACAAGAATGGAAGCAGCCAATTGGGCCTATCAAGCAACGGTGATATCTTTTGCTTTTTCGTTATTCATTGTACCATATAATGCTTCTGTCATTGCTCATGAAAGAATGGGTGCCTTTGCATATATTGGAATATTTGATGCTGTAGCAAAGTTAGCGATTGCTTATCTATTATTAGTTATTGGTTATGACCATTTAATAGTATATTCAATTTTGTTGTTATTGGTAGGTATCATTAGTAATCTGCTTTATATTATATATGCTCGTACTCATTTTACAGAGTGTACAATGAACTTTTCTTTGGATAAAGAGTATTTTAAGTCCATAATGAATTTTGCGGGGTGGAATTTGATAGGAAATTTAGCATATGTCGTAAAATCACAAGGAATCAACATTCTTATTAATATTTTTTGCGGCCCGGCTATCAATGCGGCAAGAGGTATTGGATTTCAAGTGAATCAAGCTGTAACTTCATTTGTAACCAACTTCCAAATGGCTTTGAATCCCCAGATTACAAAGTCTCATGCACAGGGTGACATGGATTATCTTAATGAATTGATATTTAGAGGCACTTTGTATTCTTTCTATTTAATGTTGTTTTTATCGATGCCTATATTGGTGAATACTCATTTTATACTATCAATATGGTTGGTAGAAGTTCCACAATATTCAGTAGAATTTGTACAATTGGCAATTATTCTTTCTTTGTGTGATACGCTATATAGACCATTGCTTACTGCCCATTTGGCTACAGGAAAATAAAAAATCTACAGATCATAGTAGGTGTTGTCAATCTCTTGAATTTACCTGTTTCGTATTTTCTATTGAAGATGGGATTTAATGTTTTATGTACGATGTGGGTTGCGATAGCCATATCATTAATTACTCTATTGTTGCGAATATTTTGTTATTGTAGTATCGAAGTGTTCCCTGTACTAAATTTTGTAAAGCAAGTTTTGCTTAGAGTATTGTTAGTTTCTCTATTTGCTATATTCTCAACATTTATTTTGCAATTTATGCATTCAGATGGCTGGTCATATTTCTTTTTATCTTCTTTCTATTGTGTTGTTTGTATCACAATAATCACCTATGTAATAGGGTTAGATAAAAGAACTAAAGATTTCTTGAAGAAAAAATTAGAGTTATTATGTATCATGAGTAAGAAAGTAGTTCGAATTTTAAGATTGTTGATAGAGTTGAGGTATAAATATTTGTTTCAATTCTCCATTGTAATAGTGGAACGTGGATCTAAATTGGAAGTTGGAGAGAATACTAAGATTATTAAATCAAAGATTGTAGTCAAAAATCGACATAATTTGCAAATTGGCAATTCTTGTATTATAAAAAAATGCACTCTTTCCTTTTATAGTGATAACGGTTGGAGAGAATCATCAATAGGCAGTAATGGAAATTTCAATGGTGTATACCTACAAGCTTATGGTAGTTTCAAGTGTGGTGATTGGAATATTTTTGAGCAGAAAAGTAATACTCCGATGCTTACCGTTTTTAATGGGAGCTTAGATATCGGACATCATAATCGTTTTATGAATCGTTTTTGGATTCGTTATAATGCAAACGTAAGAATTGGTAATTATAATAACATCAATGAAAGATCTTGGTTGAGAGCTGATGAACAAATTACTATAGGTGATTATAATCAAATCTCTTATAATGTAATGATTTGGGATACTAATACACATAATATATATACACCATCAAAAAGAAGAGAGTTAACAGAAAAATATTATCCGTTTTTTGGATATGAATATGAAAAGCCTTCAACGAAACCTGTCAAGATAGGTTCTGATTGCTGGATTGCCCAAAATGCTGCAATATTAAAAGGAACAGAGTTGGAGGATGAAGTGATTGTAGGTTTTTGTACCATATTGTTAGGTACAAGTATCCCTTTCGGAACTACGGTGGTGAATAAGGTAGAATACCGATTTGTGTAAAATATAGACTTAATAGATATATGTGTTTAATTTAATTTATTGATTATGAGTAATTTACCCCCCCGCCCCACCACACACATGCACACCCAACGCACGCCCACCCAGATTTTCGTTTGTGCTCCCTGTGTTTAAAGCAAAATATTTGTCTGAATCTATAGATAGCATATTGAATCAGACTATGAGTGATTTTGAATTGATTATCGTAAATGATCAATCTCCAGATGATATTGATTCTATAGTGTTTTCTTTTAACGATAGTCGTATTCAATATGATATAAATGAAAAAATATAGGTGGTACGGATTTAATATTGAATTGGAATAAGTGTTGTCAAAAGGCTGTAGGAGACTATCTGATATTAGCGTCTGATGATGATGTTTATAGTCCTGATTTTTTAGATGAAGTTTCCTGTTTACTAGAGCGATTTCCTAAAGTTAGTTTGGTGCCTGGTAGAGTACGTTCTATTAATGAAGAAGGTGCAGAAGTAGAGAAAGATCATCTGTTTCCCATTTATATGCCACAAGATGATTTTTTATATTATGCATCACGTGGAATGATTTCTGTACAAGCCCAATATGTCTATAATCGTGAAAAATTTATGAAAAGAGGTGGATTTATAAATTTTCCTTTCGCATGGAATTCTGATGCGGCAACCGCTTATATGATGTCTGACGGAGGAGTATTAAGTACCCCTTCTATAGTATTCACGTTTCGTAAATCGTCCATTCATATCACTGGTGATGGCAGTATAAAAAAACAGGATAGTGAAATTGACTGCTGACTATCTATATTGGGGATGGGTTCATACATTCGTTTCACAACTATCTGTGAAAAATTATAAGACTAAGTTTTTTGAGGATGTCTCTTATCATAAATTGCAAATTCAATTTGATATTTTATTGTCTGGAATCCCTTTTTCAAAATTATCAGTATGGAGAAAATATTGTTTTCAAAACAAGTATCTTTCTCGTTCAAGAAAGATTAAGATATTTCTTCATGCTGTATTTTGTCAAATAACACATTCGTGATATGTTGTATGGTTTTGAAAATGCCTTTTATGATTCGGCATCTGTATATAAGTTAAAGGATACGAATCAGCGGGTTTATGTAAAAGATGTATTGGAATCATTGTCTGCTATCATGCCATCTTTTAAAGAATATCGTTTCTATTTTTTCTGTGCTACAGCAAACATAGAACCGGATTCCATGAATGATGCCTTTCCTCGTAAAATTCTTATTCAGTGGGAAGATCAATTAGGAACGGAACCATCTGTAAAGGTCATGTCTTCTTTTGTTTGTGTGTTTAAAAACACATCTTCGGAAAAAAAAGCGAAAAATATTCCAATTTGTTTTCTTATCCTTTGGGTATTCCTTATAAAATAAAGGAACAGCCTTTTGTTCCTATATTGGATAGAAAGTATAATGTTTTTTATTCTGGCAATTTGAATAAAAAATCGAGTTCCTTTTTATGAAGCTTTAGCAAGGGGTAGATGGTCGATAAAAAGAAGGTTGGCTATTCCTATCTTAAAATTGGCAGCTAGATATGAATATGATAAAAAATGGAGAAATTTTTCATTAAGACTGAAAAGTTTAGTTTTTAAGATTGGTGCCACTCATTTTGATGATATTTTTGATGCATCGTATATTGAATTTACACGGTCTTTTGAGGCGGGATTGACTCCGGATAAATATGGAACGCTTTTGGCAAATTCTAAAATCATCTTATCGCCTAAAGGATTTTTAATACTGAATGTTTTAGGTTTTATGAGGCACTTAGGCAAGGCTGTATTGTGATAACAGAAAAGTTGCCTGCTACTGCATATTATCATCCGGAGAATTATATAGAAGTGGAATCTTGGGATGGTATAGATAAATTAATTCAAGCACTTCTTACTGATGATAGTAGGATGGAGAAACTCTCTTTGAAAGGAAGAATATATTATCAGAATACTCTTTCTCCAATGGGAGTCGCAAAATATATTGTTTCTAAAATTAATGTATATTGATTCAAACAATCTTTACTATTTAATTATGCGTATAGAATCACTTGATATTTTAAAAGGGATAGGTATTATCCTTGTGGTAGTTGGTCACATGATTGGGAATCAACTATATATCCGTCCATGGATATATGCATTTCACATGCCTCTTTTTTCATGCTATCGGGATACTGCTTCAATATAGCGAAGCATCCTCAATTGCTACCGTTTGCTGTAAGTAGGGTTTGGACACTTCTCGTTCCTTGTGTTCTATATACGGTGGTTAGTCTTGTAGTTTCTCCGGAATATATTTGTGAAGGGAGATATTATGAACTGAAGATATTGCTTCCCGGCGCACTTTGGTTTCTTCCAATATTATTTATGGTAGAAGTTCTAGGGTATAACGTGGCTCGCTTTAAGGGGAAGGTAAAAATATTTATCATATTACTGTGCGTGGTCTTAGCTGCTTGCTTTCGTTTTTGGGAATTCCCTTTAACATATAGGCTTATTCAAATTCCAATGTGTCTTTTGTTCTATCTAATAGGAAATTCATTGAGAAAATATGCTATTGTTGAGAGGTTTTTGATGAATAGCAATTGGATGCCTTTGTGGAAATATTGTTTGTTGGGTTTGTCGTTGTGTGTTTTGACTTATGTATATGTGAGAACTGATGCGTTAAAACATAATCAGGAAATTTTAAACTATTTTGAGATAGGGATGGTTCTTGCTTGTTTCAGTGCTATTGTCGGCGTAGCTTCGTTCTCGGTTTTTCTATGAAAAGAATGCCTAAATTAGGAAATGTATTGATATATATAGGTAGAAATACATTGATAATTATGTCTGTTCAGGGTATATTTATATCATTAGCTGATTATTTTTTGCGTCCATTGATACCGTCGTTTGCTATCGGTAAGTTAGTTCAGTTTATTTTTGTATTTTCCTGCTGTTTGATAATGATACCACTAATCAATAAATACATTCCTGTACTAGCCGGTAAAGGGATAAAACATCGTTCACTTTAATTAAATATGTTTCTTTCAGTTATTATTCCTGTATACAACGTAGAACCTTATTTGCATCGTTGTATTGATAGTGTCATAGCCCAAGATATGGGTGATGAAATAGAATTGCTGTTGGTGGATGACGGTAGCAAAGATGCATCGGGGGCAATATGTGATGAATATGCATCGAAGTATAGTTGGATTCATGCCTTTCATATTCCCAACGGAGGAGTAGGCAATGCGCGTAATTATGGTATTGAACATGTTCAAGGTGAATACTTTACTTTTATAGACTCGGATGATTTTCTTGATCCCGGTCTTTATAAAGAAGTGTTGAGATTGCATCGTCAAAATCCTTCAGATGTATATGTATTTGGTTATAAAGATTATCCTATCGACGGCAGCGGTGGACATGTGTTGAAACAATGTCGGTGTGACAATGCCGAATCGTTGGCGCAGTTATATTTGGATATGAAACGGAACTATCTGATGTTTCCGGTTGTCAACAAATTTTTAATTTTGTTGACAACCGGAATTCCCGGTTGTCAACAAATCTCCACTATTTTGAGGATTGCCTCTTTGCTCTTGATTGTCTGGGCAGAGCAAAATCTGTAGGAGTGATTGACCAGATTGCTTATAATTATGTGCATCATCCGGGAGAACATTTAGGTGGAAAATATACCGAGCCTAGAGTGATTGTCGAAGTGGCACGTGAATTGAAGAGGCGAAGTGACTTACTTCCTCAAAGTGATGAACTGACTCAATATACAATTCTTGAATATTATAATAACATGCTTCATGCGGTTGATAGCAGCCGTGGCATAAAGCAAAGATTACAATATATACGCATACTTTTGAGAGAAATCGAAACACTTGGTTTCAAGACTGAATTCAAGAAGTATCTAGGCAGGAGAAAGATGCTGATACGGTTCTCCACTCCTGTGAGTGTACTTTTGATGTGTCTCTTACGTAATTTAATCCTAAAATTCAGATGATATGTATCAAAATTATAAAGTTGTAGTGAATACGGCTGCAGGTCGCCGCCGTTATATGCAATATTTGGTTCCTCCCATTTTGAATGCTGATATTGTAGATCGGTATGATATATGGGTTAATACTCACAATATGGTGGATATTGAGTTCTTTAAAAAGCTTGCGAAGAAATATCCGAAAGTTAATTTGGTGTGGCAACCGGACGGAGTCGTTAATGGTATTGCGAGCATTAATGCATTTTATCGTGATTGTTGTGACAAAGATACTATTTATATGAAACTTGATGATGATGTGGTATGGTTTGAACCGGAATTATTCGAGAAGATGGTAAAGTTTCGTGTGGATAATCCAGAGTATTTTTAGTATCACCGCTCGTAATCAATAACGCTTTGTCTACTTATCTTTTACAGGTGCATAATAAAATCAAGTTGGATAAGTATTATATGAGTATCTGTATGGAGAGGACTATTAGTTTGGACGGTTGGTTTGCAGCGGATTTGCACAATTGGTTCATGGAGAAGTATCTTACTACTGGTAAGTATCAAGAGTTATATGTTGGTAAACATCCTATGGCAATGGGGCGTTTTTCAATCAACTGTATTTTATGGTTTGGTGGTGAAATGGCTGAATTCAAGGGCGAAGTGCCTGGAGATGATGAAGAGTTTTTGAGTTGTATCAAGCCAACTCAACTAGGCAAAGCTAACTGCTTTAATGGTGATGCGCTGATTGCTCATTTCGCTTTTGGAACTCAACGGGAGGACTCGATAAGATGGATATTCTGAATCGATATGGTAATATATTGCATGAATTATGGAAGCAAGATGAAACAATGCGTAAGATCGATGTTTCTGTACAACAAATGATGGAGGAAGTGGAAACGCGTGAGGATGAATTGAGCGCTCTTCCATCTCCATACAGGCATGTGCCTAAAGAAAGAGAAACTTTTGCAATGCGTTGGGGAAAGAAACTGCCGGAAAAGGTGAGGTGCGCCATCAGAGAGTTGCAACGTAAACGGCAATATAAATTCATAGAGAGATGAAAAATACGATAAAAAAGTAATGCCCATGCGGCTTGTTACTTTGGTCAGATGTGTGAAGAGCCATCGTGCTGAAGGTAAAATGGACATGATACTTGGAGGTTTAAAGGATTTTCAGTGTCAAAAGTGGGTGTATTCGCACGCTAAGGATGAAGAGACAGCCTATCTTGAACAGTTGGAAAAGATATGCCGTAAGATTGAAATCGATGAAAACAATTATTTCTTTTATCCATATTCCAAGACGCTTCACCGCTTTTTCCCCACGCACGCTATGAACATTTTAAGCATTACTCCGGCTTATGAAGAGGTGCTTGCGACAGACTTTGCTGCAATGGGAGAAAATAGAGTGGTGCGAGCGTTGAAAATCTTAGTTGACAGAGTGACTGAAAAGCAATCTTGCGTAGTGCGTTTTATGGAGGTGACACGCCTTTGTAGGCGTGTCTTGTATCCTTCTGATTCTTTCGAGGGAGCACTACAGAAAATTCTGTTTTTTCATGCGATGCTTTGGCAAATGGAGCATGGGCATAATGGCCTGGGGCGATTGGATATGGCTCTGTTCCCTTACTATAAGAAAGATATTGAAGAGGGGCGGCTTACGAGAGAAAAAGCTGAAGTCATTCTTCGGGAGATGATTGCTCTTATCGGATCGCAGACGCATCAAAAAAGCGCTACACTTTATGGAGATACCGGACAATATATCCTTTTGGGAGGTTTCGATAAAGAAGGTCGGAATGTGGAGAATGAGTTGACTCACCTTTTTCTGGGAATATTCGCCACACTTTCCATTCCTGATCCAAAACTGATTTTAAGAGTAAATAATCATACATCAAAGTCTGTCTATGACGCTACTGCCCGGTGTTTACTCAAAGGGAATGGGTCACCTCTGATTTTGAATGAGGATAAGGTGATACCTCTGATGGAGAGGTTTGGCTATGCTCCGGAAGATTGTTACAACTTAGGGACTAGCGCCTGTTGGGAGCCGCTAATCCTAGGGAAGAGTTTTGACCAGAATAATAATCTTAACAGTATTTCTCCTTTGAAAGCTGTCAATAATGCTATAATGATGGCGTCTTCTTATACAGCGGACTTTGAAGCCTTTATGCGGTTGTTTGAACAATGTCTGGAAGAGAATATCAGAAGTTGCGCTCACGACTTGGTAATGGATTGTTCTCCTTTGTTTACATTGTTGTTTTCGGATGCCACGAAGTCGGGAAAGGATATCAGTAAGGGAGGAGCGAAGTATGCTTATCATGGAATGTTAGTGGTCGGTTTGCCTAATACCATCAATGCTTTGCTTAATATAAAGGAACTGGTGTTTAAGCAAAAGTTACTTACTCTTAAAGAGTGCAAGGACGTGATAGAGCATAATTTTGAAAACGCGGCGGATCTTAGGGGCTTGCTTCAGTCGCAACCTCTCAAGTTTGGGAAAGTTGATGACAGTGTTTTGCGATTAACTAATCGGGTGAGTGATAAAATTGAATCAGTTGTTTCGAATATTCGCATCAATGGAAGGCGGGCAAAAGTGGGGTTTAGCTCACCCAACTATATTTCTCAAGCATTTGATATAGAAGCGTCTATGGATGGGCGTCGTTCGGGTGAACCTCTCTCTACGCATATATCGCCGGTTGGGAAAAATATTGATATTGTGGAGGTTATCAACTTTGCGTCTTTGATGAATTATGAGGGTTGTCGTATCAATGGAAATGTGGTGGACTTTATTATACCTGCGGCTTTTAATAGGCATGTGGATAAATTGAGCGAACTGTTGAATGACAGTGTGCAGCGTGGATTATACGAACTTCAGTTGAATGTGTTGGACAAAAATACATTAATTGATGCACGAAATCATCCGGAAAAGTATCCTAACTTAGTTGTTCGTGTATGGGGATTTAGCGCATATTTTAATGAACTTCCGGATGAATATAAAGTAAACCTAATAAATCGGGCAGAGGCGTATGAGTGCTGAACGGCAATTATTGGTAACAGCTGTTCAAAGAATGACTTTAGATGATGGAAGCGGTTTACGTACAACTGTGTTTTTTAAAGGGTGTCCTCTTAAGTGTCCTTGGTGCTGCAATCCGGAGACTCAATCCAGCAAACCTGAAACTTTTACAATGAAGAAAGATGTGCAGTTTTAAGGGGAGTAAATATTGTGGTAGTTGTAATGATATTTTAATTTGGAAAACACTTGTCCTTTTGGTGCGAGGGAATCTGTGGGCGAATGGTTTGCTTTGGATCAACTTAAAGCCAAAATTGAAGCGAGTGGGTATCGGAGGGTCACCTTCTCCGGAGGTGAGCCTTTGTTACAAGGTGAAAGTCTCTGTGCATTGATAAGAAGCTTGAAAGAGGAAGAATATAATATAGCAGTGGAAACCGCACTTTCTGTCCCCCCTCTTGCAGAAATGTTCCAGTGGGTGGATGAATGGATTGTTGATTTGAAATTTCAATCTCCTTATTATACTTTTTTCCCTACTATAAAATTATCTAATGCAACTTACCGATTGGTTGTATTTGCAGAACTGCTAGATAATATCGATTGGCTATCTTGGCTTGTCGAACAATTAAAGAACTATTCTGTAAACTCTATAGAATTATTGAGCTATCATACGTTGGGACACGCAAAATATCAACGATTGAAACGTTGCTTCTCAACATTTACGACTCCGACAGCAGAGGATATTTCAAGAATATCATCCGCACTTGTTGAAGCTGGTATAAAAACAAGATATTTACATATATGAAACAGTATGATTATTTGATAGTGGGTTCCGGACTTTTTGGATCCACTTTTGCCTGTATGGCTAAACGACAAGGTAAGAAATGTTTGGTCATTGATAAGCGTCCACAGCTGGGTGGCAATCTTTATTGTGAAAATATAGAAGGAATAAATGTTCACCAATATGGAGCGCATATCTTTCATACTTCAAACAAAGAAGTGTGGGATTTTGTCAACTCTATAGTGGAGTTTAACCGATATACCAATTCACCGGTGGCTAATTATAAAGGCAAACTTTATAATCTTCCCTTTAATATGAATACCTTCTATCAGATGTGGGGCGTGACAACTCCTCTTGAAGCTGAAGCTAAATTGGAGGAACAGCGGACGGAAGCAAAAGTTGCTCTTAATGGTCGTGAACCTGAAAATTTGGAAGAACAGGCGCAGCTTCTTATTGGAAAAGATATTTATGAAATACTCATCAAGGGATATACTGAAAAACAATGGGGACGATCTTGTACAGAATTGCCTGCTTTTATCATTCGTAGATTGCCGGTACGTATGGTATTCGATAATAACTATTTTAATGACAAATATCAAGGAATTCCAATCGGTGGCTATAATAAACTGATTGCTGGTCTATTGAATGGTGTAGAGTGTCGTCTGAATTGTGATTTTGGGGAGAATCGTGAAGAACTGACAGCTCTTGCCGATAAGATTGTTTATACAGGTGCGATAGATGAGTTCTATGGTTATCGTTTGGGGCGTTTGCAATATCGCACCGTATCTTTTGAAACAGAGATCTATGATACTGCCAACTATCAAGGTAATGCTGTAGTGAATTATACTGACCGAGGAGTACCCTATACTCGTATCATTGAGCATAAACATTTTGAGATGTTTGGTCAGCAACTTTTGGATTGTCCGAAAACTGTAGTTAGCAAAGAGTATTCTACAGAATGGAAACCTGGTATGGAGCCCTATTATCCAGTAAATGATACTCTAAATAATGATTTAGCCGATAAATATCGTGCATTAGCAGCTCACGAAAAAGATATCATCTTTGGAGGTCGATTGGCTGAATACAAATATTATGATATGGCTCCTATTGTGAAAAGGGTTTTTGAAATAGTTAAATCACAAGGTTTATAAAATGAAGAAATACATACTTATTATTAAAACTATAACAAATGATAAACTTAGTAAATCTTTAATAGGTGGTGGAGCAAGTGTTAAGGCTCCTCAAGATATACATAAAATTGCTTTACAAAATGGTTATGAAGAATATCCTATCATTTTGAGAGGGTATAAGAATAAGCTACTTTTTATTGTTGTTTTATTCCTAAAAATGATTCGTCTTGCTATCAATTTACCTAATGGTGCAACATTGTTGATTCAGTATCCAAGTTTAAATCCTAAAATGCTTTATTTTATTCTTCCTTTCTTGAAAAAAAATATCTGATAACATTGTTGCATGATATTAATTCTGTAAGAGAAAAAGGGGAGCTATCGGGCTTTGAGAATAAGGTTTTGTCAAATTTTGATGAAATAATTGTGCATACACCTGAAATGCAAACTTATTTTGAGCAGCGATTGAGACCGGGTATTAAATATCATTATTTAGGTTGTTTCCCTTATATTGCAGTCCCAGATAAAGAAGCACGTCAGTTAAGTAAGCAGGTTTGTTTCGCAGGTAATATAGATAAGAGCGTGTTTTTTAGTGATTTTGTTTTTGAGAATAAAGATTTAGATCTTATAGTATATGGTTCTTGTTCCTCAAATAATGCTATGAAGAATAAATATGAGTATAAAGGAGTTTTTAAGCCTGATATAATTGGTCACTTAGAAGGGAGTTGGGGACTTGTTTGGGACGGAGATTCCACAGAAACCTGCTCTGGTACATGGGGGAGTTATCTTAAAATTATTGCACCTCATAAATTTTCGTTATATGTGTTAGCTGGATTACCATTAATAGTATGGAAGGATTCGGCGATGGCGAAATTGGTAGAGATGAAGAATATTGGTATTACCGTGACATCGCTTTCAGAGATTTCTGCTAGAATTTCTGCTGTTTCAGATAATGATTATAAAGAATATTGTGCTAATATTCTAAAATTCCAGCCAGTTCTATTGAAGGGTGAAAATGTGTGTTTGTAGAACATTGGGTATTATAGCCATATAGGAATGCATAATTTCTAGTAAATTTTATTATTATATGTTGGGTCTTAGCTTGGTAATAATTAATCGTGATATTAAGGAATATTGTTTTCCTTCCTTAATGGCTTTTTTTCTTATTTGTTCAAATTCAATTATTTTTCCTGGTATATATACATTACTCATTGCATTTGGGTATGTGGCATTTTACAAAATTAGATATGGAACCTTTACCATTAAATATTCAAAACTAAATATCTTATTTCTTTTAGCCTGCTATATTTCTGTATTTTCAAATTTATATATCGATTATCGCATTCTTATGTTTACTGGGATGATGCTTATTTGTGCACCATTTTATGTATCTAAAAAAGTCTTCTTATTTGAACGCAAAATTTTATCTGTAATTTTATTATTTTTTCCTGTTGTATCAATGATAGCTATGTATTGCTATCTAAAAGGCATAAATGCCTTTGCACAGGAGGGGGTACATATTGACCTCTCTTTTTCGGCTATTTATTATCATCCTATGTGGTTAGCTCCTATTGCAGGATTAGCTAATGTTATTTTGTTGTGGTGTCTATTTCAGTTACAAAATAAATGTTTCAGATGTATTGTGTTGTCTATTTTGTTACTGTCTATTTATGTCACTGTTGTTGCTGCATCTCGTACTGCTCTTTTTGCATCCGTGATAACTATGGTGTTATACATTGTATACAATGCAAGAAATGTTAAAAAAATAATATTGTATTTGTTGGTTATAGGATTTCTTGCAACAATATCGATTCCTGTATATCTTGAGCATTCAACTCAAATACAAAATAAGTTTGAAGGGGGAAAAGGTGAAAAATATGGTTCTCGCTCTGCCCATTTTGGAGAGGGGTTTGAAAAATTAAATGAATCTCCTCTTATTGGAAGTGGATTTGCAACGGCTTGGTATAGAGGCGTACTTCATAAAGGTCGATTGGAGAGTGGTAGCGGATGGTTGTCTATATTATTTCAATTAGGTGCCCTAGGTGCAATAATAATGTTATTCATTCTAAAGAAAGTAACTCGAGTTTTTAAATATATTAGACATGATCGAAGGTTACAATTGTTTGTTATTTCTTTACTTTTTCTGTGTTTGCATTCTTGTTTTGAGGGGTATTTATTAACTGTCGGTTATTATATAGGTTTTGTATTTTGGCTTCTAATTTCTCATATAATATGTTATCCGGATATGGTGAAGAAGTACAAATTAAATTTTGAATCATGAAAATGTTTTCTTTGGATACTTTTGTTTACAGTGTATTGTTCTTTTGTATTGATTGTGATGGGTTGAATCTATTTAAAATATTTAATATCATTCTATCTTCATTCAGTTGATGTTCATGTGTTAATAGCTTATTTGTTATGATCTTTTTTATTTGCAAAATCTTGTATTGAAATGAACTTATTTTTTTTCCAAAATTGTATTAGTCCGCATCAGATACCTTTTATCGAAGAACTGTCAGTTTTTACAGATGTTGATAGGGTAGTGGTGATAGCTCCTCGTGTGGATTACGATGATCGAAAGCTGATGGGATGGAAAGCTTCTAACCTGCTTAAAGTAAGTAATGTTGAGTTTATTATTGCTTCTTCTGTTGATCAGGTGAAAAAGTTATATGAGTCATGTAAAGGTGAGGATACCTATTGCTTCTTTTCAGGTATTAATGCTTTTGCAGAGGTTGTGTCTTGGATGAAACTTTCACTAAATTATCCTTTTAAACGTGGAGTGATCACAGAACCTCCTTTACTTTATCATTATCCTTTATGGCAACACAGCCTAAGGTTTGCGTTGAAGGATTGGAAATATGTAAAACATTTCAACTATCTATTGGTGATGGGAGATGAGTTTGTGAATTATTATAGATTTTGGAGTAAACGATGGAAAGTATTGCCTTTTATATATTGTACGGAATGGAAAGAGCGGACTTTGCCTGTACCTATAACTGAAAAGCTTAAGGTCCTTTATGTTGGTAGTTTTTCGGACAGAAAGAATGTTGTGGCAATGTTTAGTATATTAAGCCAGAAGAGCGAACTGGAGCTAGGCTTAGTGGGTGATGGTGAGAAACGTACATTGATAGAAACGATGAATAAAGAAGCTAAGGCGAAAGTTATTCTTTATGGTATGCAGCCTATGAATAGGATTTCAGAGATTATGCAACAGTATGATGTCTTAGTTTTACCTTCTAAGCATGATGGCTGGGGGGCTGTGGTAAACGAGGCGCTGACAATGGGATTATATGTGGTTACTAGTAATCATTGCGGGGCTTCATATTTACTAAAAGATAGACAGCAAGGAATTGTATTTAATTTGGAAAGCTCCTCAAGTTTGAATAATGTGATAGATACTTGTATTGCTAATCGTGATTGGATAAGGAAAACTGTAAATGAGCGAATCGCGTGGAGCAAAGATCATATTTCATGTAAGGCTGTGGCACATTATTTTATGCAGAATTTATAATCGAAAGTTTATGAAAGTAGTACACTATATTCCTTCTATTGGAAAATCAGGTGGGGGGGTAAGTGCATATTTACAGTTATTATCACATAATTTGGGACAGTTAGTGGAGTTGCATATTGTATGTCATCTCTGTGATAATGAATTGCAACTAACTAATTGCAAAGTGCATTATATAGAGAGCAGCATTAAGCATCCACTAAAGATGAAGCATGAGTTCTGCGCTTTGCTTGATAATTTAAAGCCTGATGTAGTACATGTTAATGGTTGCTGGATGTTACAATGTTCATGGACTGTGTTTTGGGCTAAAGCGAAAGGGTATCCGGTTGCTCTTTCACCGCATGGCATGCTTGAACCTTGGGATATCAAGAAGAATTATTGGATAAAGAAACTGCCTGCATTATTACTATATCAGAAACACAGCATCAAGATAAGTGATGTACTTGTAGCAACAGCAGAGAAAGAGAAAGAGAATCTTTTAGCATTGGGATATAATTCAAATGTAGCTGTTGTCCCCAATGGGGTAATCGTTGATGGTATTGGTTGCAAAGAATCGTGGGAAGAGCGGAAACAAATACTTTTCCTGGCACTTTATCGTAAGAATAAAGGTATTGACATTTTGATGGAAGCTGTAGCTAAAATAAAGCAACAACTTAATGGGTGGAAGATAGTGATAGCAGGTATTGAATCTGATTATACTGTAGTAGAGTTGAATGAAATGGCTATCCGATTAAATATATCAGATATGGTAGATGTTGTAGGCGGATTGTTCGGAGATGATAAGTGGGATGCTTATTGTTCTTCGGATGTGTTTGTACTTCCTACTCTTAATGAGAATTTTGGCATTGTGATAGCAGAATCGTATCTCTGTGGAACACCTGTAATTACTACGAAGGGAGCCCCTTGGTCGATGATTGAGAAGTATAACTGTGGATGGTGGATAGATAGAACTGTGGATGAATTAACTTATGCCATAATTGATTTTGTCCATACTCCTATTGAGAAGCGTAGACTGATGGGCCTGCGAGGTCGTCAATTGGTAAAGGAGCGCTTTGCAAGTGATATTGTTGCAAAGCAAATAGTAGAATTGTATAACTCAATAATATGACAAAAGATTTGATGGAGTTTAAAACTCCATATTCAAAGAGTAATAAATTACGTCGTTTAGTATGGGGCGTAGTTTGGACTTGTTTTGCCCGTCCATTTCCTCGCTCTATGGCGATGGGATGGAAACGTATGCTACTTCGTGCTTTTGGGGCTAAGATCGCGTCTACTGCTGTTGTGTATGCTACTGCTCGGGTATTTCAACCGTGGCTGCTAATAATGGATGATTATGCTTGTTTGGCCGATGGGGTAGACTGTTATAATGCAGCGCCCATTCATATAGGGCGTAATGCTACGGTAAGTCAACGGGCTTTTCTTTGTACTGCAGGGCATAATATTATGGACCCACATCATCATCAAATTGATGCTCCGATTGTAATTGAAGAACAGGCATGGGTATGTGCTGAAGCCTTTGTTATTCGAAGGGGTCACGGGTAGGTCAGGGAGCTGTATGTGCTGCTCGTGC
>ENA-OQJB01000257-OQJB01000257.1-human-gut-metagenome-genome-assembly--contig:-NODE-257-length-30928-cov-4.780072_pt1 | contig 30928 bp, 17 predicted proteins | sample MGYA00242599_ERZ504765 | MGnify/ENA primary metagenome ERZ504765 (study PRJEB26092, sample SAMD00036354) | human gut metagenome | host: Homo sapiens | study: EMG produced TPA metagenomics assembly of...
ATAGGCATGGGAGTTCCGGAATAACGCACATTGTCCCGACGGGACACGCGTTGGGAACGATGCAGATGTCCCAATGCAGTGTAGGTGATGGCCTCATCAAAAGCATCGGGGGATACACACTCCAAGCCGCCGATAACGGTACGTTCCGAGCGGTCGTCTTCCGAGATTTCGGAACCGGTGGCTTGCAGATGTCCCATGGCGAGAACAGGTTTTCCTTTCTCTTTTACTTCGTTGAAAAGCTGTTCATAAAGCTGCTGGACTCCCTTTGAATAGGTTTCAGCCGAAGGGTAATCACCCTGACGCAGATAGGGAACGGCAAGACAATAAGCGGTCACTTTTCCTTCTGTATAAAGGGGAACAATGAGGTGTTGCAGATCTATGTCGCCTTCCGCATTGCGCCGCACCGTGCCACGAACAATGATATTCATATCCTCCAATAAAGGATTGGGGGCCTCCAGACGAGCTGCCGAGTCATGATTTCCGGCAATGATGACAATTTGTAAAGAAGGGTTCTCAGATGTGACTTCTCTTAAAAAACGATAATACACTCGTTGAGATTCTGCTGAAGGATTTGGGCTGTCGAATACATCGCCTGCTATCAGCAATACATCTATTTCATGCTGTTTTATCTGCTGTTTCAGCCATTCTAGAAAATGGAAATGCTCTTCCCGGCGGTCGTATTCATAAAAAGTCTGGCCCAGATGCCAGTCTGCTGTATGGAGAATTTTCATTAGCTGTTCGGTTTGTTTCCTGCAAAAATAGAGAATCTTTTCGGAAAGACAGATAGCAAACAGGTACTTCATTTATAAAAAGAAATAAAAAACGATACATACCCATTAGACATGATCGTTTTTATTACTTTTAAGCATGTATTTATTCAGTCACCAACCGCACCTCATAAATATGCGGAGTCACTTTCTCATTTCCTCTACCAATCTTTATTTCCAACTGATCATCAGATTGCATAGATACAGGCACGTCAACTATGCCAACCGACAAATCCGAAGCTGGTTTGTCAGCTAATTTACCTACTTCCTGCCCGTTTATCCATACTTTTGCATCCTTACGAATCTCAGGACGGAACAGGATACGGACCTTATGGACAGGTTTTCCATTCGTCTTCATACGATAACTGAACCAACCGGTTGCCTCGCGCCAATGAACACCTTCATCATCCCCCGTACGAGAGTTCTCCATCCGGATGAAATGGTCGCTTTCCGGTTGCTGTTCCCCACAAATCACCTTGTCGGTAGTAATACCATCCAATGCAGCACGTTCCTTCTCTTCTTTCGCTAACTGTTCCTGCCTTGCCTTCAACTCCTGTTTGGACAGGACGGGCCAATAAACCATATACCGGCACTCGTATAAACGGAAAAACGGTTCCACAATCATGCCCTCATAACGTTCGGGATAGACTCCGGTCAACGCAAATGTCAACGGTTTGCCTTCCACTTTCTTCAGATGAGAGAGAATATCATTCTTATCCCCCACCATGACAGGCATCGTTTGTAAAGGCAGACGGGGCCCGGCGGCTATGTGTCCGCCACGACTGTCATCGGCGAACATACCATCCTGATTTTGCTTGCCCAATTGGGCGGCCAGCACAATCGGTCCGTATAAGATGGAATAGTTGGCAGAACCATCCGGCAATGCAATGGCACGCAGATGCATCGGCAGTTCCAATCTCACTTTGTCACCTTTTGACCAAGTACGGTTCAAACTAACATATCCCTCTTTGACCGTTACTTTCTGTTGTTCACCGTTGACAGACAAGCGTAATGCTTCCGGATTCGTCCATTCGGGAACACGGAAAAGAAGTGTGAATTCCTTCTCTCCCTTTTCCGGAGAAACAGCAAGAGTTGTCCCTTCCTCATCGGGGAAAGCCGTTTGTTGCTCAATATGGATATCTCCCCAACGCAAGGTAGAGGGAATGAAAAGATTGACATACAGATTATTATCCTTGTGTCCATAAATCATTTCACCATAGCGAGCATGATTTTCCATCCCCGATCCCACACAACACCAGAAACTGGTCTGAGGTTGCGAGTAGACTCTATAATGACCGGCACGCATCGGGGTGAAATAAACAAAACCACCTTGTACAGGATCTTGTGTGGAAAGGATATGGTTATAAAGCGCCCGTTCGTAATAATCCATCAAATGAGCGTCCGCACTCGTTTCATACAACATTTTTGTAAGGCGGAGCATATTATAAGTGTTACAAGTTTCAGGCCCCTGTTCACTGGTGAGCATACTGCTGAAATCATCAGCCGGATGAAAATGCTCACGCACACTGTTACCTCCGATGGTGATACTGCGATGGTCTACTACTGTTTCCCAAAAATAACGGGCAGCCTCACTCCAGTCCCGATTGCCTTCCAAATCGGCAATACGTTTGAAACCTATCACTTTCGGTATTTGGGTATTGGCGTGCATGCCGGTCAATTTATCCTCTTGTTTCAATAAAGGCTGCAACACAGTCTGATGAGAGAACTGATGAGCTAGTTTCAAGTAACGTTTGTCGCCGGTGATAGCGGCTACATCGGCGAATGTTTCATTCAGTCCTCCATGTTCGCTGCGCAACATATCCTGTATCTGTTCATCGCTCAGTTTGGATATCAGACGAATCATCCAGTCAGTGAGTTTCACCAACATTTCTTTTGCTTCCTTACTACCTGTCTGAAGAGTTGCATCACGAAGGCCGGCATACATTTTATGAATATTGTAAAGAGGAACCCAACGATCGTTCAGTCCGAAACCGGAGGCACGAATGTTCCCTTCTTCTATTTCTTTCCACATTTTGCGCCCGTTTGGAACTCCGCACAGATAACCGTCACCGGCGGCATCCTGACAACGTTTCAGTTCACTTATCATATAATCTAAACGAACCTTGATCTCCTGATTGCCTGTAGCGGCATACATATAGGAAAGGGCCGACAAATAATGTCCGCCAATATGTCCGTCCAGTCCTGTATTTTCCCAATTAGTATAATTTTCTGCTTTAGGGAACAAGCCAGCCTCCTTCAAATAAGGAGCCAACAAACGATCGGGGTCCATTCCCAGCAGATAACGGATATCCATATCCTCTGCATGTTTGAAAGGGCTGGCGGTGAGCCGCACATCCCTAACCGGAAAACTTTCTACTTTTGTGGGCAACTGAGCATGCAAAGCTACTGAAGCTATGGCAAAAGCGGAAGTGGACAAAATGATTTTAAGTAAATTCATAATTAGGGGTTTATTTCAAAGTCTTATTTCCTTGCAAAATTAATGGAATAAATGAAAACAATCTTTTACTCCTTAAAAAATCCTATTGAATAACCTATGATTAAACAAAGAGCATCCGATGGAACTATTTTGTGAAAATCCAAAGTAAATTCCACCGGATGAAATAACCTGATTATTTAGAATATCCCGGATTCTGTTTCAGATTGCTATTGGTCAACAATACTTTATTTGGAATAGGATACAAATTTTTGGTTTCATCACTCTTATCATGAGAGAACCAAGCTTTCGTGGTGAAGATTCCAAAACGAATCATATCCTGACGGCGGCGTCCTTCCTGACAAAACTCCCAACCTAACTCATCAAGGAAACGACCATATTTAATATCCGCTCCACCATCATGTTCTGCCTTATAACTATCTCTTCGGCCATAATCATATACACTTCCTCCCATCAATTCTGCATCTGTAACTTGCGCTTTTTCAGGCTCATTCTTAAAGGCACGTTCACGTACCTGAGTCACCAAAGCACCTGCTCCCGATTTGCCCAAACGCATCAATGACTCCGCTTTCATCATCAATACATCCGCATAACGTAACAACGGCCAGTCATTACTCAAGCGGTTTGTTATACCGGTGGCATATTCAAACTTACCCCAACGGAAACCATCATCCACATCCGACTGGTCAATAGAAGGGACATCTACCGTATAAATCAATGGCTTTCCATCAATACTACGCTTCAAGATTTCACCGGAATAGGTATATTGCTGGCCTTGAATATAGTTAGCCTCCAAACGTGCGTCATCCTTATCAAAAGAATTAATAAACTGAGGCACTGCACACACACCACCCCAAGGACGTGCAGTCAACTGATAAGTTTCCTGGTTTTCAGGTGCTAAAGTGTACATGTGGAAATCAAAATCATTCCATCCCGTCACATAAATTTCATCAAACGGCAATGCAAAGATTATTTCTTTGGAATTCTCATTATGCGTTACAAAAACATCCTTCTGATTATTTTCCAATGCATATTCTCCGGACTTCTCGGCATAATTAATCACGATATCACACTCGTCGATACATTTCTGCCACTGAGCAGTACCCGACCAGACTTCAGCATTCAAATATATTTTAGCCAGCAATGCATGGGCCGCCCACTTATTGAAACGTCCATAATAATAACCTCTCGGCGTTTCGGACAACAAATCCATATTCTCTGTTATTTCTTTCACAATAAAGTCAAAGACCTCTTTGCGAGTAGACTGTTGCGGTAATGAAGTATCTTTAAAGTCTGTCACAATGGGCACATTACCATACAAATCAATCAAAATATAATAATAGGAAGCCCTCAGTACTTTCAATTCGGCAATCAACTTTTCTTTCGTTTCTCCATCCACACTGATCACACCTTCTTCTATCTGAGATAAAATACGGTTACAGGTATTCACACCATTGTACGTGCGTTCCCATCCTTGAAGTACACCGTCATCCTCGGTAGTCCAAGTATGCTGATGCCATCTTTTATAGATATAACCGTCTACCCATCCAATACCATCGCGAGCGGGAAGAACATCCTGATCCGCACATAATTCCTGTGCACGAACCACTCCGTTCCATTGCAATAACGTTTCGCGCCAAGGTATATAAGCGGCATTTACCAGATAACTGACATCTTCCTCCGTTTTCGGCACGTAATCCTCAGACACTACCTGCCCATAACTCTCATGCAGTAAATCAGTACAAGCTGTATTTCCCAACAATGCGGCTGTCATCAGTCCCATTGTCCATAATTTTATATTTGTTTTCATCTTCAATTCCTTTTTAGTTCATTAAAATTTCACATTAACGCCGAAAGTAAATGAGCGCACACTCGGATATCTGTCACGTGTATCATATCCCGGAGTCAAGCCGTCTGTTGATACTTCCGGATCAATACCTTTATATCCGGTTATAGTCAAAGCATTCAATACCGAACCATAGACACGGAGTGACTTTATATATTTACCTACCTGACCGAAACTATATCCCAAGGTTATATTGTCAATCTTCCAGTAGTCACCATCTTCTACATAATAGCTGTTGAATTCCGGTTCCACTTCCGGGCTCAACGTATGCTTGCCAAACACCAAGTCATTCACAGATTTCAAACGATTTTCAAAACGGCTGTTCTTTACATTCTCGTAATTCATACGTCCACCATTGATTATCTGGAAGCCAAACGCGCCACGCATAGTCACATTCAAGTCGAAGTTTTTATAACGAAGAGTATTGTTCCATCCTGCATACCATTTAGGAAGACCGTTACCAATCACATGTTTATCTTCAGGAGCATGAGTAAAGTCCTTATAGTTCACCAGCTCACCATTCCTGTCTTCATAGATCCAACGCCCTTCACTGTCTACATCCACTACTTTAAAACCATAGAAATTACCGATACTTTCACCCACCTGTACTCTGTGAGAATCGGCTACCTGACCGGAGTATTCCACCGTACCCGTATTAAAATAGTCGTAATCCGACTTAAAGATACTGCCAGACAAACTGATTAGCTTATTAGAATTCAAAGAGAATGTTCCGGTAGTGCTCCATTCAAAATCTTTATTCTGAACAGGAACCACAGTCACCAACACTTCCACACCACGATTTCTCATTGTACCCCCATTGGCCATTGTCTTATTATACAAGTTCGGAGGAGTCGGTACTCCATATTCGTATATCAAACCATCCACATCACGGTTATAATAATCAATAGAACCGGACAAACGGCCACCCCATGAAACGAAGTCCAAACCAATATTAGTTTCTTTCTTTTCCTCCCATTTCAAATCAGGATTCGGGTTGGATGCCGGAACGATGGTCTGTATCCAATTTCCATTTACAAAAGCATACGATCCATATTTCAACATAGCCACACCCAGGAAAGGATCTTTAGGCTGTGAACCTGTCACACCATATCCCACACGAAGTTTCAAGTCATCAAAAATCTTCTGATTCTTCATAAATGCTTCTTCGGTAATTCTCCATCCTACAGATACGGACGGGAAAAGTCCCCATGCATTATCAGTACCCCATAACTGACTGGCTCCTTCATAACGAAGGGCTCCCATCAACAAATAACGATTCTTGAATGAATAGGTGGCACGACCGAAAAAGCCGATCAAATTTGTAGGAGTTTTCTTTGAGCCGATGTTCGCTTTACCGTCTTTCAAAGCAGAACCGATGCCAATATTATGCCATCCGCCAAAATAATCATCCTGAAAACCATAGTTATCAATCCAAAGTTCTTCAAAATCTGTTTCATTGTAACTATAACCACCCAAGACACTGAATTTATGCGCACCGATTTCTTTGTTATATTGTGCAGTAAGTTCCATCAACTTCTCCATCTTGGTATAAGCACCTACCGAAGACCAACCTGCCAATCCATCACGCAAAGCAGAAATATGGCTCAAAGTCTCGCCGTAGCCACGGTTCATATTGTCACGAATATAAGAGAATACGGCAGAAAGAGTCAAATCTTTGATAGGATTATAAACAATATTTCCATTGTAACGCAACTGAGTCTTTTTTACATTTCCTTCAGCCTCATACAACAAAGCCAACGGATTCTCATATTCGAATTTGCTCACATTCTCATTCCATGTACCATCCTCATTTCTTACCGGATCAGTCGGGTTTCTACGAGTTGCCTGACCATATACCCAACCTCTGAAGCTACCCCCACTAGTTGTAGATTCCATTTGATTTTTCTTACCAAACAAACCGAATTTCAATTTCAACTTATCATCAAACATACGGTGAGTCACCTCAATACGTCCTTGAAAACTTTCGAAATCTGATTTTTTCATGATCCCTTGACGAGAAGCATAGTTCAAATTGGCAATATAATTAGTCTTTGAGTTACCACCCATCAATGACAAGTTGTGAACGTGGCTGATCGGCGTACGGCTAATCTCATCAATCCAGTCCGTATCAGCCCCATGATCCTGGTCGGGATAAAGGGTACGGAACTCATCCGCATTCAACATATCCAATTTCTTGGCAATAAGAGAAGTACTGACGTAACCATTATACTCCACCTGGTTGATATCCACTCCTTTAGCCTGTTTGGTAGTAATCAAAATCACACCATTCGTACCGCGCGTACCATAGATAGCGGCAGCAGAACCGTCCTTCAGCACATCCACACTCTCCACATCTTCCGGAGCCACAGTACCGAGTTCGCCCGGAATTCCATCAATCAACACCAAGGGGGCTGTATTGGCTCCACCAATGGTATTTGTACCACGAAGACGTATCTGAGTACTTCCCGTCGGGTCACCATTAGGATTTGTGATAGCCAGACCGGCTACTTTTCCTTGAATCAGCTGTCCCACATCCTTCACGGCTCCTTTTACAAAGTTATCGGCTTTCACACTAGCTACAGAACTGGTTACATCCCCTTTACGCTGTGTACCGTAACCAATCACCACCACTTCGTCCAAGGTCTTGGTATCCTCTTTTAAAATAATCTCTAATGATTTTTTTCCTGCTGTCGGAACTTCCTGAGTGACATAACCAATATAAGAAATAACCAATACACTCTTTGTAGGAACATCCAACATAAAGTTTCCATCAAAATCCGTAATCGTTCCCATGGTATTATTGCCTTTTACGACAACACTGGCTCCTATGACAGGCTCGCCGGAAGAATCCTTCACCTTACCCGTCACTTTTTGCTGGGCTAAGGCTGTTAATGAAAAGCTTAACAGAGTAAGCAACAAAAACAAATGTTTCATTCTATATTAAATTTAAAGTTATACATACCTTTACTGCGGGAATGAATGAAGAAGATGTGTTTTTCTCCCCGTAAAAGGTTGTGGCAAAAGAATGAAATAGGAAATAGAAATACAGGTGAAGAACCATGCTAACAGGGGATACAAATGGCTCTAGCTATAACTTGACGCATTTGTACCCCCTATTTGCAACAATTAAAGGACGGGAAGATGTTTATTCTTCGTGTTGTGATTTCTGGAACTCACTGGGAGTCATTCCAAATTCCTCTTTAAAGCAAGTGGTGAAATACTTCCGATTAAAATACCCCAACGTAGCGGCGACCTCTGTTACACTTTTGTCTTTATCTTCCAACATGTGTCTGGCATGCTTCATCTTGATGTTCCGGATAAAATCCAATGGAGTTCGACCTGTTATGGCTTTCAATTTACGGGTCAAAGTAGAACGGGACATATTCATGGCATCAGCTAGAGCTGTCACATCAAAATCAGGCTCAGTAAGGTTATCTTCCACGGCTTTTACCGCTTTCTCCAATAGAAGTTTGTCCAGTTGTACAAACTCAGGTTCAGGCAAATTCACCTTACTATCCAAATAAATACGCATTTTAATCATCTCCTTGCTGTCCGCCCACATTTCATTATTCTTACGGTCCACGCGCTTCAGATAAAGATACAGACTATAACCGGATACACCCATCACTATCAATACATAGAACAAATACGCCCACCAAGTTTCATAAAAAGCAGGAAGGCGTCGGATAGTCAGTTCAGTTACCTCTTTACTCCAAAGACCATTTTCATCCGTCGCTTTCACCTGAAAAGTATAAGTGCCCTTACTCAGATGATTATAAAAAGCCGAGTTTTTTCCACCTTCCACATATACCCACGCTTTGTCCACTCCTATCAACCGATAAGCATAGCGTATCTTTGAAGCATAACGGTGGTTAAGAGAAGAAAAACTAATTTCCAAATTCTGATCATCGGGATGCAATTCTATCCGGTTAATGGAATTGCTACTCTTTCTATCTCCGAATATCAATGATTCTCCTTGCAACTTTATATCAGTTATCTTGGTCTTCACTGCACTAGCCTTTCTTTCCAACCCGTTTGATGGAGTAACCATGCAAATACCCGGAATGCCGCCCCAATAAATATTGCCATCTTTTGCTTGACAAACAGCAGTGGGAAGAAAGCGATGCAACAAGATAGAACCATCCGTGGTAAGATAGGTGCGGAACGAACCGTTACGAGGATTAAATTCTATCAGTTTCTGGTTCGTATCAATCCAAATATGATTATATGCATCAGCCACTATCTGGTTCACCTGATTACCATTCATGCCGCAGGCCCCATTATAACAAAGCAACTTATTCTCTGAAGGGTCATAAGAGTAGACCCCTCCGTCACAAGTTCCCAACCACAAAATCCCATCAGGAGCGATAGACAGACAGGAGAAGTTCTTTTCTAATTTAAAAGAACGCAGTTTTTCATCTGCCGTTGTCTGAAACAAACCGTTGTCCTGAGTACAAATCCATATCAGTCCTTCCTTATTTTCGACTATCCCCATCACATGACCCACATCCGGATAAACCCGTTTGACTCTTTTCTGACGAACATCATAGCTACAAAGTCCTTTGCTCAAGCCTATCCACAAGATTCCATGCGAGTCTTCATATAATTTTGTCACTGTAGCATTCTGTTCCACCTGTCCGTTCAAGTCGATAACATCTTTCAGATGCATCTCCATTCCCTGACGAGCCATGCCATAGACCCATCTATTCAAATCCTTCGCCACCCAGACCCCGTTATTGATGCGTGCTCTCGTCATCTCTCGTCCATTATTCAAAGGCAAAGAAGCAAGTGCGGGAAAATCCGAATAGATTTTCACTTTATCCTGTTTCAAGTCATACAGTGCAAGACCAGTTCGTTCCTGCATCATCCACATCATGCCATCTCCATCATCACACAAAGCCATTATGGCCGGACTGCGGTTTACCCTGTCCGCCAAAGCGGGCAAAGCATAATCTTTGGTTATATTATCCATCAGATGTAGGATGAAACTAGGACGGTCAAAAGCTGATACCCACAAACATTCCTTTCCTTTCAAGACCTCTACCAGCATGTGGTTGACAGGCAAAAGTCCTGCCGAAAATTTCAACTGCTTCAACGTCCGGTCCGGTTGAATTTGCAAAGCCATGAAATCGTGGCCGGTAGTCAACCAGATATATCCCAGTTTATCATCCTGTGCCAGACTGAGGATGAGTCCGTCCTCCTCACCGGCCGCATTGACCGGTATTTCAGAGTATACAAACATGGAATCCCCTGGGGCCGAAGGATCGAAACGTACCACGCCATCCCCCCAGGTAGCCAACCAAAAATAATCCTGTTCATTATCCTGAACCATCACCGTAGGATTTCGACTTCTCATCTTATCGGGATAAGGGATAAACTCATCTTTTTCTTTGTCCAGATGATATACCCGACCATTCCACACAGAAATAATAATTTCATGGTTGCGACTCTCACAAAATCCGGAGATGGAGGCTCCTCCGTGTTCATTCCGGATAGGATATTCTTTAACCAACTGCCCGTTGGTATCATATTTAGCCAATACAGAGCGATACCCCAGCCACATAGAGCCGTCACTGGTAGCATAAAGATACATCACTGGAATATTCTTCAGACGCTTCGGATCTATAGGATGTACACTGTAATCCGATTTATTAAGAATATATGCCCCTTTGTCTGTACCGAACCATATATTTCCTTTCTTATCCTCAGCGATACATTCTACCAAGTTGTCCTCTAATAGCCCCGGAGTATCAATGTCCGAACGAAACACCTTTACATGATAGCCGTCGTCACGACATAATCCGTTCACCGTGCCATACCACATATATCCTTCACTGTCTCTGAAAACACGATGAATAGCATTTACCGGCAACTGGTCAATGGTAGGAATATCTGTAATAGTTATGTTCTGAGAACACACCAAGAAAGAGAGAAAAGATAGTATAAAGGTCAATATATATTTCATTGTGCTTTCTATTAGAATCATAGACCGCCACAAAATTATAAAAAAGAAATCGGATACTCTAGTAATTTTTAAAATTTGCTAAAGTATCCGATAACTGTTCTATCTGCAAGTTTCCTACTTTTGGAATCTTCTCCTTACATCTGTGTTTTATTTTTCTTCTGTAGCACCTTCATTTTAATAACCGAAACCGGTTGTTTTTACATATACCTTATAATCTTTAATCATGCCTGGAGCTCCTTGTTCCGCACGCGGCAGGATACGAAAACCAGTCACGTTATATTCCTTGCCGAGATCTATCACCACCTGATGGGGATAAGCTGTATTGTCCACCGTCTGCCAGAAAGTACTTTCCTGCAGGTCATAGATCTTATCGGCTGTGCGGTTGCCGCTACGGGTCTCCTCGCTGTCGGCATAAACAATCTTCCAGTTTTCACGAGAGATTTTCTGTCCTTTCTCATCCAACACGTCAAACTCCGCAATAGCAGCAATATTGGTATTATCAAAGGAAGCCAAGCCTTCCAGACAGAAGTAACGTCCTTTCGTAGCAGGTACTTTCACTTCCTGCCAACCGTTACCTGGTTTGAAAGTACCGGCAGCTACCGGTGTTTCCTTCTCCAGTTTAATGGTTTGCCCCTGTTTACGATGCGTTTCTGGAACAGCTACGCGAAGCATATCCAAGATAGGTTTGTCCAATCCGACGATGGTCGCCTCTTTCGGACCTTTCAAGTCAAGAACAATGATTTCGTTCACTCCTTTTTTCAGCCAGCACCCCGGCATGAACAGAGTCTGCTGAGGACCGATCTCCCAGAAACGTCCCATGGCACGGCCATTCACCCATACCATACCTTTTCCCCATGACTCCATATTCAGGAATGTATCAGCCACCTTATCCAAGGTAAAAGTGGCGCGATAGTAGGCCGGAACACTTTCATCATTTTTTTCTATGCCACAGGCGGCAGACGAGTTCATATCCTGAAAATTCCGGGAAGATACAAATTCATAATCTACGGGAAGATTATAAACAGTCCAGCCTTTCAACGTTTCAGCATTCTTACCGTTCACCAGTTCCACTTTTTCGGTGATTCCCTTACGGTCGTGAATGGATTTGTCAAAGTTCACACGTCCCATGGCTTCCACCAATAAATCAAGCTGAGTTCCGGCTTTCAATGCAGGTAATGTCAACTCCTGCTCTCCGCCACGGCGGTCCAGACGCCCCAACAGTTTCCCGTCGGCAAAGATCTGTGTCCAGTCATGTTGTTCGGTAATTTTCAAAATGGTTCCTGCTTTCACATCTTCCGGCAGACGGGTACGATACAGAATACTTCCCCAACCCTGGTCAAATTTCTCCATCGGCCGGATCTCCTCTGTCTGCTTCGGTTCGGGAAGGTTGTTGATCAGCGGAGCCACTTGAGTGAATTTGATAGCCGGAACTTCCATTACCGGTAAGGCTTCGGGAACTTCGGGCAATGTCTGGCCTTCGTCCATGTAATCCTTCAACATATTGCGCAAGGCGAAATATTTGTCGGTGGTCCAGCCCGCTTCGCTGATAGGAGCATCATAGTCATAACTGCTGCACATAGCCGAATAAGCCGGATTATTAGCACCGCCCCACCAGCCAAAGGTCGTTCCTCCGTGAGTCATGTACAGACTGAAGGAAATGCCTTTGTCCATCATCTCTTTCAGACCATCCACCATGATTTGTCCGTCACGGGTTTCGTGCTTACGTCCCCAGTGGTCAAACCATCCACTCCAGAATTCACTGCACATCAGTGGAGCGTCAGGACGTACTTCTTTCAGTTTGGCAAACTGCTTGTCGATATCGGCTCCCGTACCGAAGTTTACAGTCCAAAGCAAATCATCCAAACCGTTATTCAGGAAATTAGAACTCCAGTCACATTGGAACAAAGGCACTTCGGTGAAGCCTGCGGCGCGTACCGTGTCACGGATGGCAGACACATAGGGCTTGTCCGTGCCATACGAACCATATTCGTTTTCCACCTGCACCATGATGATGTTACCGCCACGGGTAATCTGCAAATCCTGCAATTGCTTGCCCACTTCATGCATAAAGGCTCCCACGTGCTGCATATAGAAAGGATCGAGAGTGCGAAGCTGCACGCTGTCGTTCTTCAGCAGCCACCAAGGCAGACCGCCCATTTCCCATTCCGCACATACATACGGGCCGGGACGCACAATGACGTACATGCCATGCTTCTGAGCCAATTTACAGAAAGCCGCAATATCCTTGTTGCCTGTAAAGTCATAATTGCCGGGAGTTTCCTCATGCAAATTCCAAAAGACATATAGACAGAGCGTATTCATGCCCAAGGCTTTACACATTTCGATACGATGTTCCCAGTATTCACGGGGAATGCGTGGATAATGCACCTCTGCCGCTTTGACCACGAACGGTTTCCCATTCAGCAGAAAGGTATTCTTGCCCGCTTCGAATGTTCCGGACTTATTGCCGGCACATCCCGCCAGCAGCAGGACTGCCAGCAATAAAGTCAGTAATTTCTTCATGTTTATTTATCTATTGTTATTTTTCATTCTTGTTTATCCGGATTACCGTAAATGAATAAGCCGGCAATTCATATCCGAATTTCTCGCTTACTTCCATTGTACCGGCTACAGGACGAGCCTGCTTGTCGGTCGGCTTGCCTGCCAGAACCGTCTTTACGGCAGTGGTGTTCATTCCTTCCAAAGATGGGAGCTCCACCTTCGCATTCACCGCTACCGGCAGCAGATTCACCAGTTTCACGATCATATCTCCTGTCTTTCCGTCGCGGACTACCGACACACCTACCCGTTTCTTCACCGCATCTTGTGCATTATCCAAAGTCACGGAAGAAGCGATGTATTCACTGCCCACATTTTGTCCGTACATCTGCTGCGCATAGTAACCTACGGTGGGTTTCACCTCCGTATTATTGAAATAAATCAAATCCGGATTCCACTGGGTATGTCCCTCCTTGGCCAACAGAGGAGCGTATGAAGTCATGGTCACCACATCAGCATTACGTTCCACGGAAGTCAGGTACAAGGCCTCAGCCAATGCTGTTTCCATGTTGTTGGGGCGTCCCGGCAGGTGAGCCGCATACTCTCCCAGATACACTTTTGCCTTGTTGCGGTCATAACGGTCATAGAAATCCTGGTTGTTGATAAACCATCCCGGAGTATTGTAATAATGCTCGTCCACCATCGGAATACCCATTTTGGTAGCAAATTTCCATCCTTCCTCATAATCACTGCCCTCATAGAACGGACCTACGGTTCCGATAACGGTCACTTCGGGATATTTCTCCTTCACCGCATTGAAAATCATAGTGAAACGTTCTTCAAAGATATCGGTAATCAGGTCCTCGTTACCAATGCCGATGTATTTCAGATTGAAGGGCTTGGGGTGTCCGGCTTGTGCACGCTTCTTTCCCCATACGGTCTTCTTCGCATCTCCATTCGCATATTCTATCAAGTCCAATACATCCTGCACGTACTGCGGCATTTCCTCCATCGGGATTCCGCCTTGCTGACCGCCGCAACCCAGTTCGCCTACCGAGTGATGGCTGCAAGTTCCCGAGTTCTGACAAGGCACTCCGGCTGCCACCACGGGAACAGGTTCAGCACCCATGTCCTCGCAGAACAAGAAATATTCATGATATCCCAAACCACGTGTCTGATGATAGCCCCACAAATTGCGCAGAGGCTTGCGTTCCTCCAACGCTCCTATAGAGCCTTTCCAATCATAAATATTGTCCACACCATCTCCGTGAGCCACACATCCGCCGGGGAAACGGACAAAACGGGGATGAAGGTCGGCCAAGGTCTGCGCCAAATCGGCACGCAGCCCGTTCTTTCTGCCTTTAAATGTATTCTGTGGGAAAAGAGAAACCATATCCAAGGCATACTTCCCAGCCATCTGCGGACAAACGGACAGCACGGCATCCGCAGCATCCGCTGTTGCCGTCAGTACAGCCTTTTGTTTTTTCCACTCTGTAGATGAAACCCGAATAGCAGCCTGCGCAATCTCCTTGCCGTCTTTGGTAGTCAGTCTCACAAGCACTTTTCCACCTTTCGTATCATCCAGCACTTTGGAAAACACAGAGAAGTCATACTTCTCACCTTTTTTCACGGCAATACCGTCAAAACCGTTATTCACCAGGGCAGCACCCGGGCGGTGTACCTCCAACACTGCATAGTGGGCATTGTTAGCATGAATGGGACTGTCCTCACTGACAGACAGTTCCGCATTAGTTCCCTGTATGCTCCACGCATACGTGCTGTTCCAGTTCTTATCTCTTGCGCCGTCTTTAGCAGAATATTCAAAATCACGGTTCTGAACCAGCTCCGCATACAACCCGCCATCGGCCCCATAGTTAATATCCTCAAAGAAAATACCTATTAAATGCTCGCTGATGGGCTTTACCCGTCCGGCATCCACCCGGATGGTGGCAGTGACCGGTTTCAGTCCGGCAAAACGAACGGCGTCCTGTTCGGTACGCTCATTATTCTGTATATCGCGGAATTTCTTATGCTCGGCAAAACGAATCAACTGTTCTATATCCGCATAAGGAACTTTCTGCATATAGCCGTTCAAAGTATCTTTATCAAGGACAATCTGCCGGGCAGTGACCAGTCGGGGCACAGCAGGCTTCTCCGCATTGACATATTGTTGGGGAGCCCACTTCAACAAGTCGGAAGAATGGGAAGTACCCCATACTTTTCCGCTGGGGGTGAGCTGCCACCGGCAATACCAACGTCCGTCTTCCGCTTTTTCCAGAAGAGGTTTAATCATTCTCTTTTCCGACCCCCAACGTCCGAAGTCACATTTCAGATAGGCAAAGCCATCGGATACACTCAGCCACTTGTCGCCATCGGAGCTCCATGCGAATTTCAGTCCGCTGCGTCCCTCGTCTTCCGGATGGGCGTAAGAGAAGATGTAGACCGAATCGGGCTCATTATATACTTTTTCCACGGCAGCACAGACGGATTGGCCTGCTGCCAATGAGGCGATTGCCAGAGATAATAAGGTCTTTTTCATGGTATATACTTTATTGTTATGTTTCTTTTATAACGTGGGAACAACCTTCCTGATGGTTCCGTCCGGATTAAATTCCATACGGTCTATACATACTTCACGATGCACGCCAGGACCCTTCTCACGGTCTATAAAGTTCTTATTAATACGATGATATACAATGTACCACTCATCCGTACCCGGAATTTGCAGCACCGCATTGTGGGCAGGCCCATAGATTTCCTTTGCAGGGTCCTGAATCAGCACCACCGGCTTCTTGGCCACCTTTATGGGACCCAACGGAGATTTTGACGTACCGTATGCCACATGATAGTTAGGCGAACCGGTATCGTCCACAGACCACATAAAATAGTAAAGTCCGTTACGATAGAACACATACGCCGCTTCACGGAAAGCATAATCCTTCAGGCTTCCCCCTTTCGGAGTCAATACGGTCAGGGTATTCTCCTTGATGGAAAGCATATCCTCATTCAGCTCGGCGCCTGCCATATAGCCATTACCCCAATACAGATAGGATTTTCCCGAAACCGGATCGGTAAACACATCCACATCAATCTGCTGTCCGTGGCCCACAGGAGATTCGGTGAGGATGGGATGTCCCAAGTCTTTGAACGGACCGGTGGGAGAATCGGCTACCGCCACCCCGATCTGCTTGCCGCCTCCGGCTGTAGGGTTACCACTGAAATAGAAAAAATATTTATACTTTCCGTCCACTATTTTTTCTTCAATACATGGAGCCCACGCGTTTCCATCCGCCCATATCACCTGGTCGGACTTCAGGTCAAGCATCACGCCTTCGTCCTTCCAGTCTTTCAAATTATCTGAGGAAAAGACCGTAAAGTACCACCCTCCCCATCCGGACTGTCCGTCGGTGGTAGAATAGATATAATATTTTTTAGTCTGATGAGAATACAATATTTCAGGGTCGGCGTGAAACCCTTGCAGCACCGGATTGTTGGGGATAGTCATATTACCCATTTCCTTTGAAGGCCACTTGTCAGTGATACGCTTCAGCTCGGCATGGGTAATGGGGATGATAGTTCCGTGACGCGGATGAAAATTCATCTTCACCTCACTGTCTATCACTTTAAAGTTTTTCAAATCGGTCGTTTCGGTAAACTGGTATTTACCTTTCATATAGACATCATACATCAAGATGTATTTATTCTGACCTATCAGTTTGAAAGTTCCCGCACCTTCCACCGCTTCCGGGGTCTGCTGCTTGTAGTCGGGTTCTTCCTCCCATTGTCCCGAAGTCAGCGAACGGGTAGTTGCTACCCGGATGCCGTTTCCATGTCCTCGGTTTATAAAACAGGTGGTAGATTCCATCTTTATATACGATATCACCGTCTATGCAAGATTTCTTGTTTTCAGGGATGAAAAGCGGTTTCGGTTCACCTTCCAGGTCGGTAAATTCTTTATTGGCATAAGCATAATAAATCACATCTGCCTCATCACCATATTTCATTGACCAATAGACCAAGTATTTTCCGGCTTCCGCATCGAAGATAGTCTGAGGCGCCCATACCCGTTTCAGTTTTTCCTGTCCGGCATAACGTTTCTGCATATTGATGACAGAATGGTTCCAGTTCACCAAGTCTGTAGATTTCAGCAACACCATGGCACGATTGGAATCCCATCCATTGTCAGAAACCATATCGGTAACCACCATATAGAATGTCTTTCCGTCTTTGCAACGCAGGATATGCGGGTCGCGCACACCACCGGTAGAACTGATGATTTTGGAATCAATGACAGGTTTGTTGTCATTCAATGCCCAATAGGTATATCCGTCCGTACTTACCGCATAGCATACGGCTTCCTCGCTGATGTGGTTACCTGTAAAATAGGTAAAGAGATAAGCTATGTAATCTTTTTCGGCTACATTATTTTGACTATTGGCAGATTGCTGTGCTCCTGCCAGCCAGGGCACAAGACAAGCCAAAAAGAAAGTAAGGATTTTGTGTTTCATAATAATTAGTTCAAAAATTGTTTGATGCAAAGATAGAAAATACAATCCTAACGATAGGTATATAAATCTTTCAAAAGAGGGACTTTATTCGGTCAAATGGGGGAAAATAGAAAAAATACAGCAATCTCTATTTCTAAGAATAGAACATTTTCCATCTTGCAAATAGAAATTAATTAGAAGAACAAAATCATTGATTGAAGACTCAAATATTATTATTCCGAATGCTATCATAGAATACAAACCATTCAGTATTTCATTTTTTCACCTCAAATTGATAACTACCCGATTCCAACTCCAAAATAACCTTTCCATTATTTTCACCGATAAACTTGATTCCAGTACTTTTTTTTAAAATACCCTTTCCGTTCTCCTTCACATCTTTTACAGATGAAGCAGGTAGATATAATAAAGCGGAAGTATTGCCAGGAATATTGAAAGTATATCGAATGATTTCATTCTCTATTTCCCAACCACTTTCAATGCGTCCATACATAGAATCGTAATATCCTTTTGCATACTTCATTTTACCAGCCAAATCTATCGCCGGCTTTAAGATGAAATGTTTAAATCCGGGAAAGGCCTCATCCCGCTGTATACCCAAAGAATAATTATACATCCAACTTCCTACTGCACCAAATGAATAATGATTAAATGAATTCATACGGTTATTCCCGCCAAACCCATCCAAATGGGTATAAGAATTCAAGCGTTCCCAAATAGTCGTCGCACCCTGTTCTACGGAATATAGCCAAGAAGGATAGCTTGTTTGTTGCAATAATCTATAAGCAATATCAGAATAACCATTATCTGACAGTGCCTTACCAATCCATGCAGTGCCTATAAAACCAGTCATTAACGAATAAGATGGACATAACTTGCCACAATCAGTTGTATTCTCCCGTGTAATGGTTTCCAACAAGTTCTTTATGGCTTTTTCTTTCTGCTCATCATTAATAATATTGAATGCCAACGGAAGCACATAAGAAGTTTGAATATCAATTGATGTACCTCGTTTTTTAGGAAGAAAGGAGGAAAAGATAGTCTTACCATCATTGGGGCGAATATAGGTTTTATTAAAGAAAGTTTTCCGCTCAGCATATAATTTACTGAATCTTTCTGCATCCATTTGCTTGCCCAAAATGGTAGCTATCTTATTCATCAATTCCAAGTCGTAGATGAAATATGCTTCCCATAAGAGTGATTTATCATTTTTCTCATCTTCCAATCCCAACCAGTCACCCAAGTCACCCCATGCTCTGTTCTGAACTAGCAAGCCTGTCTCCTTCTCAATCATTTTATCAAGTATATACTGTATGTACTGACTCATAGCATCATAGTGTTCGTTCAACAATCTTTTATCTCCATATTGCTGATAACACTCCCAAGGCACTGTGATTCCGGCACTTCCCCATAACAGCCCACCAAACCCTCCTCCCAGTGGAGCTATATCGGGAAAACGTCCGTCAGATCGTTGTACGTCACGCATAGATTGTACATATCTTCTAAGGAATTGAGAGACATCAGCCAGGTAAGTCGCTGTACGAGAGAAGACAGAAATATCTCCCGCCCATCCCAAACGCTCGTTGCGTTGAGGACAATCTGTGGGAATAGACAAGAAGTTACCGGAAGAAGACCACGTAATATTTTTCCACAATTTATTAACCAATGTATTGGATGTTTCGTAGGAAGAGGCAAAGTTATGGATGGAACTAAGCACTATTCCTTTCACCGCTTCTGTCGCCAAAGGAGCATCTATACCGGTTATCTCCACAAAACGATAACCGTGGTAAGTAAAACGCGGATGAATAGTTTCCCGACCGCCTCTCGTTATATAGATATCTTGAGCCATGGCGGCACGGATATTTTCAAGCATAATCATACCAATACTTCCTTCATATTCGGGCAAATCAGGATACTTTACTTCGGCATAACGCAGACAGATTTTTGTTCCTGGTTTCATTCCTGAAAGTTGGATTTGAGGTACACCTACCATATTTTGTCCCATATCATATACAAAGACTTTTGGACGGACTTCTTCTACAGAGATTGCAGTCAGCTCATTGACCGCCTTTACTGTTTGCCCGAACTGCCCTACCAGTTTATAATTAGAATAATCATCCACCCAAGGCATATTTGGATTTCCTGATGTACTTATATGTCCGTTCAAAGCTACTTCAACAGCTGGTTTCCAACTTTCGTTTGGAGTGTATAAAGCTGTATTCCACCCTTCCATTTCCGAGTCTTTCAGAGCATCATAAACTTCTCCTTGAAAGAGACTGCCATACAGAACAGGACCATTATTACAATACTGCCAAGTAGAAGGATCCGTAACAATCACTTTTTCATGCCCATCTTTATAGGTGATAACTAATTTAGCCAATAAAGATTGCCGATCGCCGAAGAAATTCCAATTTTCTCCAGTAAATGTAGCACCTCCACTCCACCAACCTTCTGCAAGGAAAGCTCCGATAGCATTCTGACCTATTTGTACATAGTCTGTAACATCAAAGGTCTGATATAAATGAGTTTTATTATATTGAGTAACTCCAGGATTGAAATAATCCTCTCCAACACGCTGTCCATTTATATAAATTTCATAAATTCCGCGTGCCGTAACATATAGACGCGCTTTTACCACCCCAGCATATGGAGAAGTAAAAACTGTACGGAGCATAGGAGATGATTTTCCTTTCGGAGTGAAAATTTCTAAAGCACCATTCGTTCCACCAAAGATCTGATACGCTTCATCCTTCACTGTCGTTATTACATTTTGAGGACTTCTAAAATTCATGATTTTCACTTTTGAAAAAGAAACAGCCTGTTCAGCCGGGACAATAAAGCCCATATCACCGACTACCGGAAAAGCAATGAAATCACCTCCTCTCCCCAACGGATTTAGATTGACAACGCCAATCTCCTTTTCTACATTATCAATATAGAACTTAGTGAAACCTAAAATCAGAACTTAATGTTATCGTATGACAACCATACATATTGTCTTTATGAATCAGATTCTTAGGAATGGAGAAACTAGCAAAAGGCATGTCCGGCTTGTCATTAGGATGGTAGCCCACCCGATAGACATTCAATATCGCTTCTTTTTTCATGGATATTGGAGCAATATCCAATTCCACTTTGATGTAAGATTCATTCTTCCCGTTTTCCAAATGATACAAGTTCTTATTTTTGTCCATCAGACGTGCATCATTAGCTCCATAAACAAGACCTGCACAAGTACTTTTTAATATTTCATTTAATTGAATTGTATATTCCAATCTGAAAACCGGAAGATAATGCGAATACAAAACCATATCCTGATCACTGCCTCCAATCCATTTGGCATCCTTCCAACCTTGATAAGTGGAATCACAACTCATTAATCCTGTTTCAAACCAAGAAGTTTCCGACATTTGTTCGCCTCTTTGATTCCAAACCGTTACAGTCCATGAATAACGAGTAGAGGGTTGCAGAGAAGTGCCATTATACACTACATTTAAAGAGAATCCATTTTGTGTTTTTCCACTATCCCACACAATGTTTCCTTTTTCATCTGAAACGATAATTTGATAGGCTGTCTGCTGCAGACCGCGTTCAGCACCTAGGGATTCCATCTGCCAACTAAAACGGGGAAGTTCAACATCAAGACCTAGAGGTGTAACAGCATATTCGGTCTTTAAATTCTTGACTATGAAATGAGCATTACCAGATTGCAACGTTGCATGGCAAGCAATACAAACAGAAAGAAGCAAAACAAGAAGTTTACAATTCTTCATATATACTAGTTTATATTGATTAAGTTATTGACATATATTTATGAATAAAGACTTTACGGAACGACATTTTTACCAAGACTAGAATTATTCAATGTCATTCCGCCAAGTTACAATATACCCTAAACCTTAAAAATAAGGGCTAAGCGCAGCCTCTGATGCGGGCAATGGAAACAAAATACGGATATCAGTAAAAGCAGTAGGAGCCACCGAAAATCCCTCGGGAAAATAATAAGCCGAAGGATTAGCTTTTACCCGCTCTCCATAAGATTTCATAACCTGTTCTGCACTTCCGGTACGTACAAGGTCAAGCCAACGTTTGTTCTCAAAAGCTAGTTCCACACGCCGTTCCTTAATAATAGCCTCGCGTACATCTGATTGAGTCGAAGCACTGCTTACAGGCAACAACGCTCTTGATCTTACTCTATTCAAATATACTAATGCCTCCTCCGTCTTGCCTTGCTCATTCAAAGCTTCAGCAATAAAAAGCAAGACCTCAGCATAGCGGTAAACCGGCCAGTTATCACCGGTTTTCCCACTTTGTGTATGAGCATGGCAATATTTCTTGATATAAGGATAAGAGATACCATGGGCGGTAACAAAGCCCACGGAAACATCTTTACGCACATCTCCTGGTTCATAAACTTCCATAATATCAGGCGTAGGTATATTATAACCTTCTATTGTACGTGCTACCTCAGGAATACCCGTAATAGCTGTTGTCTCTTCGGCTGTTATCGGCTGCACCAAGAAGGTATAAAAGAAGGAGCTATGCAATCCTTCATTACCATCCTTAAATTGAATCTCGAAAATGGATTCCGGACCATTCTTATTAGCAAGTTCAAAAACATCCGCATAGCGTGGCATCAACTCATAACCCGTTACTTCTTTTAATACCTGTTCGGCTTCCGCCCATCGTTTCTGCACTATATATACATTACCCAAAAGAGTGTTTGCCGCTCCCTTCGTTGCCCTACCAGGCTCTTGATCCGCTTTGGATGGCAAAAGAAAAACGGCCTGTCCGGCATCTGCAATGATCTGTTTATACACATCTTCCACACTTGCCAATGGCTGTGAAGTATCAGCTTGTGTCTTGGCCGGTTTCAAGTGTATGGGTACACTACCGAAATACTGTACAAGATCGAAATAAGCCAATGCCCGAAGAAAGTAGGCCTGACCTTTAATATTATCTTTTATCTTCTGATCAAAACTGACGGCATCTATCGGTTCCAACAGATGATTAACCCGTGAAATAATACGATAGTCAATCACGTATTTGGAACGTGGCACTCCATTCGTCGCATCGTCCAAAAAGTTTTTCACGAACTCAGCCTCTATCGTTCCCCGGTCATTGGGGTTATATTTATAAGTGGTATTATCACTGCGCATTTCGCCCATCGCCCATGCTCCATACGTCCCGTTATACAAATCGCGTAAAGGAGCATAAGCACCATTGATTGCCTGCTCAAAGTCACTTTGTGATTTGTAATAAACAGCAGTACTCAAAGATGTCTCAGATGGTAAATTCAAGAAATCGCCCTGACATCCTACCAATAGGCTAGATGACAGCAACATCGCCAACATATATTTATGATTCTTCATAATGGTATTCAATTTTAAAAGTTAAAAGTTTATATTCAAGCCAAAAGTGAATGTCCTTGGTACGGGATATGTAGAATAATCTATACCTTGCAATAATGCTCCCGGTGAGTTGCCATTAAAGTCCACACCCACTTCGGGATTTCCATATTTGTACTTGCTGAATACAAATGCCTGCTGGACACTGGCGTACACACGCAGTCTGCTGACAAACTTAATGAGATTAGCTGGCAAGGTATATCCTAATGTAATGTTCTTAATGGTCAGGTTACTTCCATCGTATACAAAACGGGAATGAAAGATATCCCTTTCACGTGAAGTCCCACTAGTAGTCTTACCATAAAGTCCGGCACCGGGATTGTCAGGGGAGCGCCACCGGTCCTTCACCTCTTTCATTACATTAAAAGGGCCGTCAAGGTTGGCCATACCTTGCTCTACAGCAGCGGCAATCTTATTTCCGTAAGTGCCTGTGGCAACTATAGTCAGATCAAAATTTTTGTATTCAAAATTGTTCGTTAAACCAAATGTGAATTTAGGAAGAGGATTACCGATTTCCGCCTTATCACCACTTTCATCATCGCCATAAGTAATTTGTTTATCGTCATTAACATCGTGGAATTTGATAGTACCTACTTGGGAATCCACAGCTTTAGGCGACTGGTCATAATCTGACTGGTTTACATAAATTCCATCCTGAACCATTCCATAGAATTGCCCGATACGCCCTCCTACACGTGAAATCGTACTTACAATGCCCGAATAAGCCACCAACTGATTACTCAAATCACTTAATGCCAGCACACGGTTATCACTGAAAGAAATATTGAAATTCGTGCTCCAATTAAATGTTCCTACAATATTATGGGAATTAATACTAAACTCATGTCCCCAGAATTTAAGTTTACCAACATTCCCTATCAGTGTAGAGAAGCCTGATTCTTCGGGTACAGGTAGTGAATAAAGCATATTGGATGTTATCTTGTTATAGTAGTCATATGTAAAAGTAATACGATTATTGAAGAAACCAAGATCGACTCCAAAGTCCAATTGGCGAGTTTTTTCCCATCCCAGATCATCGTTTCCAAGATTCGTAACAGCACTTCCGCTTGCGACAGTACTACCAAACACAGCATTCGTGTTACCACTTACCGTATTGTAATGAGTATAATTTCCTATATTGTTATTCCCTATCATACCATAACTTCCACGTACTTTCAGCAAAGACACACTCTTAAGTTTGCCCATAAAAGCCTCATCACTCACAATCCATCCTAAAGATACCGATGGAAAGTTACCCCACTTATTATTACTTCCGAAACGGGATGAACCATCCCTACGAATACTTGCTCCAATCAGATATTTACCTTTATAACTGTAATTGACACGACTTAAATATGAAATCATACTCCACTCTTGAATATCCATAGTCGGATTGTTCTTCACCAATGCCGCATCAATAGTCTGTATTCTATCGTCCGAAAAGTTCGAACCACTTATGGCACTATAGTCACTACGAAATCTTTGTGTAGTATATCCAAGCAACAGTTCAAACGTATGATTACCTATTTCTTTTGAATAATTAGCAGTGGTTTCGGACAACCAAGACCAATATCGGTTATTCGCTTCGTAAAGATTAGCTGCAATGGCACTTGGTGCAGCTGCAAATGCCCGTCCGGCAGTAGAAGGTTGGAAATTGTGCTGATAATTAGAACCTATATCTCCATTCAGACTCGTCTTCAAGACAAGACCTTTAAGTGGTTCATATTGCAGACTCGCATTTGCAAGCAATCTTTTCGCTTCCCGCTTGTTGACGATATCTTGTATGGAACGCACCCAATTCGGGGTCTCAAAGGCAGTGACACCGGGTGTTGTCACTACTACGGGATAGGTTCCATCTTCGTTTCGATAGTCAAGAATAGGAGGAGTCAATGTAGCGTTAGCAAGTAAACCTCCCCCACTAAAGAATGCTCCATCTGATGACGGTCGGTTTTCAAAACTATAAGTCGGAGCCAGATTGAAAGCTAGCTTCAAATTGTCGGAAATCCGGTAAGTAGAGTTAGCCCTTGCTGAAATACGTTGGTAATCGGAGTTCAACAAAACACCATCCTGATTGAAATACCCCAGTACAAAAGAGCTTGTAAATTTATCTTTCCCTGTACTAACAGATACATTATAATCTTGTATCATGGCACTACGCAGCATAGCATCATACCAGTCATGTCCTTTACCATATTGTGAAGGATTCTGAAAAGCGGTAGGAACACTTTGCCCCAAGTCTTCATAGCTCTCTTTCTTGAATTGCGCCCACTCTGTTCCATTCATCATTTCAGGTCTGCCTTTTTGAGGCACATTCTGAACTCCCATATATGCATTGAAGCTAATATTCGTCTTTCCAGCTTTCGCACCTTTAGTTTGAATAAGTACTACACCAAAAGCTGCACGGGAACCATACAAAGAAGTTGCAGCTGCATCTTTAAGTATAGTCATTGACTCTATCTCATTCGGATTAATATCATTGATATCACCCACAATAGGAAATCCATCCACTACATAAAGAGGATTTGATCCTGTAGAAAGTGATGCAGCTCCACGAATACGGACGTTCATTCCTTGTCCTGGTACTCCCGTTCCCTGATTCACTTGTACACCTGCAATTTGTCCTTGCATCTTTTGGGTAAACTGCGCTACAGGAACATCAGAAAGTTTATCAAAATCCAATGTTTCCATAGCACCAGTAACAGCTCGTTTGGTCTGGGTGCCATAAGCTACCACTACTACTTCATCCAGCGACTTCACATCTTCTTTCAAGACAATGCTCAATGAATGATTGTCTTTCAGTTTGATTTCTTGCGGAATATATCCTGTATAGCTGAATTGAAGTATATCACCCATATTCGCTGCCAAAGAGAAATTACCATCAAGATCTGTTACGGTACCTTGACCCGATCCTTTTATCAATACCGAAACACCTATTAAAACTTCTCCGGATGCATCAGTTACAGTACCAGCTATTCCCAATTTTTGCTGCTGTGCCGCCAATGCAGCATTCCGGGTAAGAATAATATGATTTCCCGCCATCTTGTATGCAACAGATGACTCTGCAAGTAAAATCGATAAGACTTCCGCTACCGGCTTGCTGCTTACATGAATGCTTTTACGCATCTTTACGTTCACATCTTCCTTGTATATAAAAAGATAGTCCGTTTGAGACTCTATCTCATTCAATATAGATTCCAACGGGGCATCGCTTCTATTGATAGTTACCCTCGCATTCTGTGAGTGACTATTTTCGGCCATCAGGCTGAACAGGCAGAAGAACAATAAGAATATTGATATTCGCATAATTCTAAATAATTGTTTTAAATCCGGATTTTCAAGATAATAAAGATCCGGCAAAGGAATGTTTTTCATATCTTTGCAAATGGTTATTAATACGATTTATTAAAAATAATTGTGTTAGTCGGGTCGGTGGGTGGTGCAAACACCCATCGGCTCTTTAGTTGTTTTTCATAAGGATTGCTTCATAGGCTGATTTTCCATTTTAGAAGGTTAATACATTTCTTACTTTATATGAATGACGTCATTATCCCGATTTCTTTGATAAATAAAGGCTACATCGTTTTGCAGGACACGCAGCGCATAGTCCAATCCATCAGAAATCCTAAATTTCCCAGTTAATGCAACCTTTGCTATTTCCTTTTTATCCATCTGTATTTTCAAATCATAATATTTCTCCAAGTCTTTTATAATATCAGCAAAAGGTTTATTTCTGAAACAATATAACCCCTCTTTCCAACGATATACATTATAATCATCAATTTTACTCACCACCAATCGGCCGTCTATCAAAGTCGTTTTCTGATTGGGTGCCAAGATGACGGAATTCTTTTCATCGTGAGGTAATTTTACCTTTACTCTGCCTTCCATCAAAGACGTTTCGAATATTTTTCGTGCTGAATAAGCTTCCACATTGAATTTTGTTCCCAATACTTCTACATCCAATGTACTTGTATGTACCACAAACGGACTCTTTTCATTATGAGCCACCTCAAAGTAAGCCTCTCCATCTAATATCACCTCCCGTTTGTCTGTCATAAAAGAAACAGGATATTGCATTGTAGTTCCGGCATTCAGCCAAACGTTTGACCCATCGGGCAAATCGAGGTTAACACGCTGGCCGGCCGGTACGGTAATGGTCTGCATCGCTAAATACATACCTCCATTATCTTTACCTATTGAAAATAATACAACCGTCACACTCACCGTTATCACTATTACAGAAGCTATTTTCAGGAATTCCCTGATAAAATAGTTCCTCCTGTTCCTCATTCTCTGTATATCAGTCCGTCGGGAATGACCTGCAAGAATCATAGCATTAAACAGTTTGCGTTCCCTACGCAACAGCCCGGCATTCTCCTCAGAAGCACCGGCCCATTCTTTAACCACTTTCATATCTTCCAAAGAAGCATGACCTTCAAAAAACGGTATAACAAATCCTTATCCATAAACACTTTTGTTTTACGTATTTATAGTAATAGCGGATGGGAAAGAACATTCCCTAGTGAAAAACTGTTTTTTTTAATGCAAATAGAAAAAAAGTAAGGATACCGGCAGATAATCCTTCAATGCAAGACGTAACGTCCTGGTAGCTTTCGATATATGAAATTCCACTCCCTTGGTTGTAATATCCAATAGTTCTGCTATTTCTTTATGGGATTTATTTTCATTACGGCTCATCACAAAGATTTTCCGAGTCTGTTCGGGCAAAGCATCCAGTGTCCTATCAACAATCTCCTGTATTTCCTTTGTAAAAACCTCATAGGGCTCGAAATCTTCCAAAGTCATGATTCTGCCCGACAATTCCCATGCATAGATTCGGGCTATTTCGTCAGAAGCATCCTGATAGACTTGTTGATGGCGCAAATAGTCAATACACTTATGCTTTATCGTGGTCAAGACATAAGCCGGAATATTAGTATCAGCAGACAAACGATCTTTGTTCTCCCAATAGTACATCATTGATTCCACAACAAAATCTTCGGCAACAGCTTCATCATGCACATAGGTACAGGCAAAGTGGACAAAACGTTGCTGGTAGTCTATAAAGAATTTATTAAATGCATTCAAATCAATGCTCATTGCCTATCAAACCGTATTAAATAAAAGGAGAATAATGGTACAAATATACATTTTTACTTTTAAAAGCAAATGAAAGCTGCCTCAAATTTTATGCCTCCAACAACGATAGCAATCCACCAAACAAAGAAAATATTCCTCCAAAGTTTCCCCGCCTTAAATAAAAGCAGTAACTTTACCAAATAATATACTAACATTAGGAAATAATGAATAACCCAGAACTACAGCGTGCCTGGCAAATAATAGAGAATACTGGCACCCATCTCTTCCTCACCGGAAAAGCAGGAACCGGAAAAACAACCTTCCTACGCAATCTGAAGAAAGAATCTCCCAAACGCACAGTCATAGTCGCCCCCACCGGAATAGCTGCCATCAATGCGGGAGGCGTTACCATCCACTCCTTTTTCCAACTGCCATTTGCACCTTTCATCCCCGATACCACGTTCAATACCGACAAAAACATTCCGGTTCAGCAAGAAAAATTAACATCATCCGAAGCATGGATCTGCTGATTATTGATGAAATAAGTATGGTAAGAGCAGATCTGCTAGATGCCATCGACTCTGTACTCCGCCGGTACCGGGACCGGTATAAACCTTTTGGAGGCGTACAACTGCTAATGATAGGCGACCTGCAACAACTTGCCCCCGTAGTGAAAGAAACGGAATGGAATATGCTGAACCACTATTATGATACCTCCTATTTCTTTGGAAGCCTCGCCTTAAAAAAAACCACCTACGCCACCATCGAGCTAAAACAAGTCTACCGCCAAAATGATCCCTATTTCCTTTCCCTACTGAACAAAGTCCGGGAGAATAAAGCCGACGAACAGACACTCGCAGAATTGAACCAAAGATATATTCCCAATTTCCATCCTGCCAAAGAAAAAGGATATATCCAACTCACCACTCACAATTACCAAGCACAACAGATTAATGATCACGAGCTTTCACTCATCAAAGAACCGGTTTTCAGTTACAAGGCAGAAGTCACCGGAATTTTTCCTGAATATTCTTATCCTACAGATGAAACATTGATGCTGAAAAAAAGGAGCGCAAATCATGTTCGTTAAAAATGACCCCTCACCGGAAAAACGTTATTATAATGGTATGATTGGCGAAATCACCTCTATAGATGAGGATGGATTTACCGTCCACACCAAAGAAAAGAATGAAAAAATCATTGTCCAACCCGAGGAATGGACAAACAGCAAATATGTGCTAAATGAAGAAACAAAAGAAATAACCGAAGAACAAGAAGGAGTCTTCAAGCAATACCCTGTAAAACTGGCATGGGGCATCACTATTCATAAAAGCCAAGGACTGACTTTTGAACACGCCATTATTGACGCTCGCTCCGCTTTCGCCCACGGACAGGCCATACGTTGCCTTGAGCCGATGCAAAACATTGGAAGGGGTTCTCAGTTCTCCACTTTCCGTCAACGCCATTATCAGCGATACAATAATCGATGATTATAATCAGTATATAGAAACACATACCCCCAATGAAGAATTGCTCTGTGCCATGCAACAAACTTATTTTCTCAATCTCGTTAGCGAACTATTCGATTTCTCACCGATAGCCCGTTCATTCAATGAGCAAGCCCGACTGATTGACGAACATTTCTACAAACTCTTCCCTCAGTTACTGGCAGAATATAAAAAGCAGATACAAATATTCACTACTGAAATAGTGGATGTATCCTATCGTTTCCACAAACAATATGAACGTCTGGTAACACAATCTACTGATTATAATACGAATAACAACCTGCAAATACGCATCATAAAAGGAGCCGCCTATTTTGAACAAAAACTACGCCCTTTCCATAAACTGGCTGAAGCGACTAATCTTCCCACGGACAATAAAGAACTAAGAAAGAAAACGAACAACACCTTGGAAGAGTTCTTAAACACTTTGACACAGAAACTTTCCTTGCTACAATATGTAGAAGATAATGGTTTTCACGCCAGCGACTATCTACGTAAAAAAGCATATATCCTTTTAAGCGGAACCGATAATGAAAACTCCTCAGGTACAACGGCACACGACAGAAAAGAGCGCACCCCCAGAGAACGCGCATCCAGGGAACGGAAGAGAATTGAAGTTCCCAACGACATACTCCACCCAGAACTTTATCGGAAAATCACCGAATGGCGTGGAACTAAAGCAAAAGAAACCGGTATGCCGACCTATGTCATTATCCAGCAAAAAGCTCTGTTGGGAATGGTCAATCTATTGCCTAATGATGCAGAATCATTGGAAGCTGTCCCTTATTTCGGACATAAGGGGGTAGAGAATTATGGTTTGGAACTTCTGGAAATTATCCGGAATTATATGAAAGAACAAAATCTAGCAACGCCCTGAAATAAGAACCGTATTT
>ENA-OQJB01000258-OQJB01000258.1-human-gut-metagenome-genome-assembly--contig:-NODE-258-length-30840-cov-4.334158_pt1 | contig 30840 bp, 23 predicted proteins | sample MGYA00242599_ERZ504765 | MGnify/ENA primary metagenome ERZ504765 (study PRJEB26092, sample SAMD00036354) | human gut metagenome | host: Homo sapiens | study: EMG produced TPA metagenomics assembly of...
AGCCAAATATTACCGCTTAAGTCCTTATAAATGCAAGTTACCCCATTACCTGGCAAACTGACCGGATCTTCAGGGTCATGCATAAAGTTCTTTACTTTTTATCTTTAAGAGACAACACACTGAATCCATGATGCACATGCCCCATATACAACTTTCCATCTCCTCCATCAACAACCGACCAAATATTATCGCTAGCCAATCCCGGAACTGTTTGAGTATTGTAATGAATGAATTTTCCAGCCTTTTTATCGAAATAATCTACTCCCCGCCAATATGTCGTAATCCAAAGATTACCATCTGTAGCTGCCACAATCTTAGTAACATCATCCGTTATCAGACTTTCGGGGTTCTCGCCATCATGCCTATAGCAAAGAAAAGTGTTATTTACATAGTCATACGCATTCAGACCGGCCCTTTGCGTGCCTATCCAAAGGATAGAATCCTGAGGATCATCCAACAAACAATTCAGTTCATTGCCTGTTATACCCTGCCTTGTCAAATCTTCATTCTTCAAATAAGTAATGAAACGGGTACCATCGAATTTGTTCAACCCTTCCTCCGTGGCAAACCACAGAAAGCCCTGTTTGTCTTGAGCAATGCTCACCACATAATTATTGGATAATCCCTTCTCTATACCAAGCTGCTTAACAGAATAAGGTTGTGCCAATGAAACAACCGACAGCAGCAAGAGCCAAAGTACGAATATCTTTCTCATAGCATCAGTGTACACATTGTTAAATAATATGGTTCAAAAATACAAATAAAGTCTGTATTTTAGATACATAAATCATGCATTGCAAGATTTACCTCCCTTTTCTGCAAGATTTATATCAGGATTTTAATTCTTCTTCACGTACATTTGCACCACTAACGAATTTAATTCGTCCTCTATTAGAGTAGATGTTTAATCTTCAAATACTAATAAAATATGAAAAAGAAACATTTGTATGGTGCCATGTTATGGGCTTTTCTTGTAACTGCAAACCTATGTACGGGATGTAGTGATGATAACGACTACCCCGATGTAGACGGGCAAAATCCAACAATGACATTAGCAACAGACCACATCGAGTCCGGAGCGGGACATCGATTTACTATTGAAGGGACATTAGAAGACAAAGACGGTATTGCTTCTATCAGCCTACAATGTGCCGACCTGCATTTGAACAAGACAATTGATTTAATCGAAATCTATGGTGTTCCGCAAGAGAGTTATGATTTAAGTTATTACTTTGACATAAACCGAAATGAAATCGGCGAACGTTTCACAGTCAAAGTTACTGTAACCGATGTAGGAGGACGCAGTATATCTCAAGATGTATTAATCACAATGGACGGAGATTTTGCAGCTCCGGTATTTTCTGCTGCCCCGGATGCCACTGTTACAGTATTAATGAAAAATGAAACGAAATTCAATCTTCGGTTCACGGCTACAGATGATCGTGCATTGGATTATGTCACAATTAATATTCCAGGTATAGACGGGTTTGACAACCGCCGTGTAGATGCTGATGGAAAAAGTTCATTGAACTTTGCCGAAATAATAGTATTCCCCAATGAACCGAAAAGTTATAATGTGACAATTACCGCTTTTGACAAGAAAGAAAACTCAACCACTACCACCAGTGTATTGAATATCTCAGAAATGCCGGATTTTCCCAAAATGTATCTGGCAGATGTGGCAACTGCCGAAGAACTGAATAGTGATATATTCGGGGTACCGATGGTAATTGAACATACAGGTGAATATCAGTATAAAGCAAATTATTACTGTCAAAAAGCCGGAACTAAAATATTCTTCTTACCACAAAAGAGTGACTTCACTCCTATTTGTTTCGGGCTTGATCCAGAGGATAACACCAAACTGACAGACGATCCCGAAACAGCAATGCCAATCGTACTTGACCAAGCCAATGTTTACTATGAAATTAATATTGATGTGAAGAACAGTACATACAATCTGAAAACTTACTCAATTGCCGATGCTGTAGACCCCATACCTCACACATACGGTTCTATCAGCCTTGACACATGGGGTGACGGTGGTTCGTGGTTACAGGAATTCTATTTCGGATATATGACCAGTAGCCCAACTGAAGTCCTGCGTTTCACTCAAGATAAGACCAATCCTCACCTGTTCTATTTGGATACCCCCCTATTCCTGGAGGCAGGTACTAAAATGAATTTCGTTATTCATAACTGGCACTCCGACGGATGGTGGAATTATTGCACGTGGCGTGTAGACAACTCAGACGAACCGGAGATCTTCGGATATTATGGTAAAGAAGCCAAATATACCAATCCGGCATGGACCAAACCCGATCATGTAGGTGACAATTGGGCAAAACCAACAGTGAACGTCACAGGGAATTATAAACTTATATTCGACGCTCATTTGGAAAGAGCTAAACTCATTCCGGCCAATTAACAAGTAACATTAGATTTAAGATATGAAAAAGCAAATATTATTATTGTGTCTTGCGCTGACAAGTCTATGTAGCTATGCGCAGACCATCACTGTAAAAGGTGTAGTAACCTCGGCTTCAGATAAAGAACCGATGATTGGTGCAACAGTGCAAGTAAAAGGTACAGGTACAGGTACTATTACAAGTATTGATGGTGATTATTCACTAAACGATGTTGCCAAGGATGCCGTACTTGTGTTCTCCAGCATAGGATATGAGACTCAAGAAATAAAGGTAAACGGACAAACCGTTATCAATGTAGTGCTGAAAGATGCCAGTGAATTACTGGACGAAGTAGTGGTTATTGGTTATGGAGCCGTGAAAAAAAGTGACCTGACCAGTTCTATATCTACCGTAAAAGGAAAAGAAATTACCGAAACTGTAACCGGTAATGCAATGGACGCCTTGCAAGGTAAAATCAACGGTGTTCAAGTAACCAGTGGTGGTGGTCCGGGCGCACAACCAAAAGTTCTAATCCGTGGTGTAACAACAGTAAACGGAACCGATCCTTTGTATGTAGTAGATGGCATGCCGGTAGGTACAAACATCAACTTCCTAAACAGTAATGACATTGAATCTATGGAAGTTTTAAAAGACGCTTCGGCTGCTGCCATTTACGGAACACGTGCTTCTAACGGTGTCATTCTAATCACAACCAAAAAGGAATGGCAGGAAAAACAAATATCAGTTTTAATGCATCTGCAGGTTTCCAAACATTGTCAAAACCCAAAATGGCTAATGCCGCCGAATATAAAGAAGTATTCAATACCCGATACACAAATGACGGAGGAACTTCTATTTGGAATGATACAGGCGCTACTACCAATCCCGGAGGAACAGACTGGTGGGACGAAGTAATCAACAAAACTGCTTTAGTGCAAAATTACTCACTCAATATCTCCGGTGGTTCAGACAAACTGGTTTATAACCTGAGTATGGGTTACTACCGTAACAATTCACAATATGACTATGGTTATTGGGACAAAATCAACGCACGCCTTAATACAGAATATACATTTAATAAATATGTAAAAATGGGTTTCGACATTGCCCCACGTGTAGAATCATGGGATGATACCCCCGATCTTTTTTCAGCTGCCATGTCTATGGACCCCACAACTCCTATATTCAAGCCGGAAGATCAATGGGTGGATAACGAATTCAATAACTATCAGCGTTCTTACAACAACCAGGAGTGGAACCCTGCCGGTTCATTGGCTCGCCAAAATTCCCACTCCCGTGAAATGGGTACAATTGTAAATACTTATTTACAGATAAACCCTATTCAAAAACTGACCCTGCGCACGCAGTTCGGCGCTAATGCACACTTCCGCCGTACAGACAAATTCACTCCTGAATTCTATATTGATGCTTTGGAACAATCTACATTAAGTAATGTTTCCCGTGAAATGCAGGAATGGCTTGATTGGAACTGGACTAATACTGCTACTTACATCACGACTTTTGCAGAAAAGCATAATATTAATGTAATGGGTGGCTTTACAGCTGAACGCTTTGCTGAATTCCAATCAAAAGCCTCACGTGACGATGTTCCTAATAATATGGATCAAATGCAGGAAGTAAATGCCGGTACACAAAACCAAAAGTCAGAAGGTAAAACTGCTTACAGCACATTAGTATCTTATTTAGGACGCGTGATGTATAACTATGACAATCGTTACTATCTAACAGCTTCTATTCGTGCAGATGGTTCTTCTGTTTCCCCAAAGGAACAAATATGCCATCTTCCCTTCTGTTTCTGCTTCATGGCGTATCATCAGTGAAAGTTTCATGCAAGACCAGAAGATTTTCAGTAACTTGAAATTACGCGGAGGTTGGGGACGTGTAGGTAATCAAAACATAGATAATGATGCTACGCTGACTTTGTTAGGACAATCTGATTATGTATTTGGTACAACTCCAGGACGTGTTTCAGGTACTATGGTATCAGGCGTGGGCAATAATTTGCTAAAATGGGAAACAGTAGAAGACTGGAACGTAGGTGTGGATATGTCCTTCCTTGACTCCCGTCTAGACATGACCTTCGAGTATTTCCAAAAGAAATCTTCTGATATGCTCTATCAGAAACAAAATATCTTCGCCATCGGATACCCCGACTGGAACAGTACAGTATGGATGAATATAGGTAGTATGAAAGCTAGCGGTTGGGAATTAAGTCTGAACTGGCACGACAAAGTAGCAGACTTCCGATATAATGTGGGGGTGAACCTTTCCGCAGTGAAAAATAAAGCTGTTAAATTCTCCGGTGACGGTCCTATCCAAACTGGAGGTTTCAACAGCGACCAAATTATCCGTAATGAAGACGGTGGCTTGATTTCACGCTTCTACGGCTACGTAGCCGATGGTATTTTCCAAAATTGGGATGAAGTTTATGCTCACACCAACGAAAATGGCAAGCTGGTACAATCCAATGCCCAACCCGGTGACATCCGCTTTAAGGATTTGAATCATGACGGAGTTCTAGATGAAAATGATAAAACATGGATCGGTAACCCATATCCCGATTTGATGGTAGGTTTGAACTTGGGTTTCAGCTATAAAAACATCGATTTCACAGCCAACTTCTATGGTACATTCGGTAATGATATTTTCAATAAGACCAAAGGTTTATACTCCGGCGTAAGTGGGCAAAACGTTTGGGCAGGTACATTGCAGAAAGCATGGCATGGCGAAGGAACCAGCAACGATATTCCTCGCCTGTCCTACAATGATTTGAATCAGAATTACACACGCGTTTCAAGTTTCTTTGTAGAAGACGGCTCTTATATGCGTTGCAAACTATTACAAGTGGGTTACACACTCCCCAAGAAGTGGTTGAACGGAACCGAATTGCGTCTCTCATTGTCGGCTCAAAATCCTTTCACTATCACTAGCTACTCAGGTATGGATCCTGAACGTCCACAGATTGGTAAAGATGGCAGTGTAATTGAAACCGGTATTGACGGCATCGCTTATCCTAACCCACGTACTTTCTTATTTGGAATTGATTTAAGATTTTAACCCTCAAGGTATAAACCATGAAAAAGATATTAACAATATTAACAATGATTGCCTCGCTGACATTCACTTCTTGTGAGGATTTCCTAACAGAGGAAGTGCGCGGGCAACAAAATTTGGATACTTATTTCCAAAGTGCAGAAGAAGCCGAAGCATTTATTAGTGGTTGTTACCAGGCCATTACTTTTGGCGGATGGTGGAATATCAACACAGTATGGTTGCTTTCCGAGATGTGTAGTGATGACGGTTGGATGGGCAATACCAGCCAAAGTCAAAGTGACTATATTTCTTTGGCCCACTATCAAGGTACCGGACAAAGCAATGGTGCCATCTCCAACTTTTGGCAGTATCGATACAAAGGCATTCTACGTTGCAATATCGCAGTAGAACGCATTTCACAAGCTGATTTCTCAGATGAAGAAATGAAGAACCGGCTTGTAGCCGAAGCACGTTTCCTCCGTGGATACTTCTATTTTGAACTTGTGAAGAATTTTGGTGGTGTACCTCTCATTACAGGCTTCCTGTTGCCCGAAGAAATACAAGGTATTACCCGCGCTTCGGCCGAAGATGTATATAAGTTCATTGAAGATGATTTAAAAGCCGCTGCTGGTGTGTTGCCACAACGTAGTCAATATGCTGCTACAGATATGGGACGCGCTACCCGTGGAGCTGCATTAGGCCTATTGGGAAAGGTTTACCTCTACCAAAGCAAATGGCAAGAGGCACATGATGTATTGAAAACAGTCATCGACGAAGGTGAATATAAATTACTCGACAACTTCGGTGATGTATGGGATGTTGACCATAACAATAGCGAAGAAAGTCTGTTTGAAGTACAATATATGTATGATGGAACTTATGCATTGGGTGGTTCTTTGACTGTTATTACCGGTGCCCGTAGTGGCCCCGGCGACGGATGGTCTTGGGGACAGCCAACCGCCAACCTTGAACAAGCCTACATCGATGCAGGAGATACAGAACGTTTACGTTGGACCATCATTAAAACGGGTTGTACAGAAATTGCCGGAGAGAATAACTTCGACAAGTTCGTTGAAAACAACACAAAAATCGCCAATTATAAAGATTATATCGAAAAGTACGGTTGGGATCCCGAATGTTATATTATAGATCCGTCACAACATAAATCAGCACGTATTGTCCGGAAGTATTTTGTACCTATTGAAAAACGTCCGGAAGTATACAATATCGACAAAATTCCATTAGATCATCGTATCTTACGCTATGCAGATGTATTGTTGATGTATGCTGAAGCCTGCAACGAATTGGGCGAAGATGGTACAGCACGTACCTACCTTAATGAGGTACGGAATCGTGTAAAATTACCTGCTGTCACATCCAGTGGGAACGAGCTTCGCAAAGCTATCCGGCTAGAACGTCGTTTGGAACTGGCATGGGAACAAAACAGAATCTATGATATCCGCCGTTGGACAGATGACAATGGCAAGAAAATGATTTGTAACCTGATGGGAGCAAACGGTACATTTGTAAAATACAATACAGATCCCACTACCCGCGACATTTACGAATGGGAAAATCAAGGTGAGGCAAGTGATAAAGGAATCAGCTTCAACGAAAACCGGGATATGGTATTCCCGATACCTTTATATGAGATTACAATGTCTAATGGTTCTATCACCCAAAATCCGGGCTGGAATTAATCATTTTCCAAAAAGAACAAATTGTTACAGGAATTAAACATTCAATAGGTCTTTATATTCTGTCGCGGATAGTTTGCTAGGATTATCCGCGACTATTTTTTAATCCATCTAAAATAATGAAACTAAAATATATTTTTACTCTTCCACTGTTCTTTTCTACTGTAGCCTGCAGTGACGATTCTCCCCAAACGCCGGATACATCGGGGCAACCGGACAACAGCATAAACGTAGAAAAAACAGTAACCATAGACGCCGGACAATCTTTTCAGACTCTGACAGGATTTGGCGCATCAGATTGTTGGGCACCTGCCTTCGTAGGAAAAAGCTGGATAACGAATCGTGACAAAATCAGTGAACTGCTATTCTCTTCTGAAATACAATCAGGACAACCTAAAGGTATAGGACTCTCCATGTGGCGTATGAATCTAGGTGGTGGCAGTGCAGAACAAGGTGAAGCAAGTGGAATAGAAGACAAATCACGCAGAGCAGAATCTTATCTGACTGATGACTTAACATTAGACTGGACACGCTGTAAAGGGCAGCGCTACTTCTTGCAGCATGCCAAAGAGTTTGGTTGTCAGAGTATAGTACTTTTCAGCAATACCCCTCCTGTACAATATACCTCCAACGGAAAAGGATTCTCCAATAGCGGAGGAATTTCTAATTTGAAGGATGAACGTTATACGGACTTTGCCAGATACATGTCAGATGTAGCAAAATACTATGTAAACGAAGGATATCCAGTGACACATATCTCACCAGTTAACGAACCCCAATATAAATGGGACAGCGGCCAGGAAGGCAGCGGATGGACTAATGATGAAGTAGCCAGACTTATACGTGAATTGGATACCGCCATCACTTCTGCCGGTCTTTCTATTGATATTCTTCCAGGGGAATCTGGAGATTATGAATATCTCTACAAATTTAAGAATGATGCCGCCCACAGTAACGTACTTTCAGCATTTTTCACACCTGGAACTTCCACCTATATAGGCAACCTGACTCATGTAAAGAAACTTATCTGCGGCCACAGCTACTGGACAGATGGCACATGGGATGGTATGCGTAATGTCCGGAAACAACTGGCCCAAGCAGCCCAACAATATGATGTAGAAATATGGCAAAGTGAGTGGAGTATGTTAGGCGACGGATACAGCTCTTCCGAGTTTATAGGCTATGACCAAGCAACCGAAATGGACATTGCACTTTATATGTCAAAAGTAATACACAATGACCTAACTATAGCAGGAGTTTCCTCCTGGAGCTACTGGACCTCAATGGATATCCCCCGCTGGGGACACAAAAACCGCTTCTTACTGATTTCACTGGAACCCTCCGATGGAGTTTATGGGGATATAGAGAAAGAAGGCACTTATAAAGCTACTCCCACACTTTGGGTATTAGGTAACTACAGCCTATTCATCCGACCGGGTTATCGCCGTATCATGCTTAACATGAATGAATCATCCAGTTTCTTCGGGTCAGCATGGATTTCACCGAAAAAAGATAAAATTGTTGCTGTTTATACCAATCTATCAGAAAAAGGAGTCCGGCTAAACGAAATTCATAAAGAATGGGTAAGTGAAATAAGCTCCATCACTACTTATATAACAACAAATAACAAAAATTTGCAAGAGGTACACGTCACGGCAGACCAACAAGTAATTGTGCCTTCGGAAAGTGTTACAACTGTCATTTATAATCTGAAATAATCCCTCAACTTTATGAAATACAAAGCATTATTATTCTCTTTATTTGCAACAGCAAACCTGTTTGCTCAGCATCCTGCCATTCACTTTGAAATAGAAACAGACCAACCCTGTCAAACCATGGACTATTTCGGAGCATCAGACTGTTGGAGCATGCAATTTATCGGCTTATGGCCACAAGAAAAACAAACCAAGTAGCCGACTGGCTGTTCAGTACGGAAAACCATGAAAACGGACAACCTAAAGGAATCGGTCTGTCTTTATGGCGTTTTTAATGTAGGAGCCGGAAGTGCGGAACAAGGAGAAGCCAGCCAAATAGCCTCTCCCTGGATGCGTGCCGAATGTTTCCTTCAGGCAGATGGTAACTATAATTGGAATAAACAACAAGGGCAGCGCAACTTCCTACGTCTGGCAAAAGAACGGGGTGTAAACAATTTTTTGGCATTTCTTAATTCACCTCCCGTATATTTCACACAAAACGGTCTTGCCACCAACACAGGCCGTGGAGGAACCTTAAACTTAAAGGAAGAGCATTATAAAAATTTTGCCCGTTTTCTTGCCAAAGTCATAAAAGGGGTAGAGAAACACGATGGAATCAAGTTCAATTACCTCTGTCCATTCAATGAGCCCGATGGGCATTGGAACTGGATTGGCCCCAAACAAGAAGGTACACCGGCTACCAACCGCGAAATAGCCCGTGCCATACGCCTCATCAGTAAAGAGTTCGTAAATAACCAAATTGACACACAGATTCTAGTCAATGAGTCCTCTGACTATCGTTGTATGTTCGATACTCACATGACTAATTGGGAACGGGGGTATCAAATCCAGTCTTTCTTTAATCCGGACAGTATAGCCACCTATCTGGGTGATACTCCCAATGTTCCCCGGCTGATGGTAGGGCATAGTTATTGGACTAATACTCCTCTGAATAATTTACACGATATCCGTTGTCAATTAAAAGATACTTTAGACAAGTATAAGGTGGATTTCTGGCAGACAGAAACCTGTATCATGGGCAATGACGAAGAAATCGGCGGAGGCGGAGGATATGACTTCACCATGAAGACAGCATTATATGTAGCACGGATCATTCATCATGACATTGTATATGCAGGTGCTCGCAGTTGGCAATGGTGGCGATCTATCGGTGGAGATTATAAAGACGGATTAATCCGTGAGTATAGTGATCCGACTTTTCTGAATGGTGAGGTGAAAGACTCCAAATTAATGTGGGCTTTGGGAAACTACAGTAGATTTATACGCCCGGGAGCTGTTCGGAAAGCAATTATAGCCAAAGACAACCAAGGGAAAATCATTCCTGAAGGCGATACGGATGTAACCGGACTAATGTGTTCAGCATACCAAAATACAGACGGAAAGGAGGTTTTCGTTATGATTAATTATGCAGCGGAAGATAAAGAGTTTACTTTCTATCAGCGTAACGGAATTATAAAAAACTGGACAATCTATCGTACTTCGGATAAAGATGGAGAGAATCTTCTACCGGTAGGAAGCATCAAAAACCATGAAAAAGTTGTGATCCCGGCACGTTCCATTATTACGTTGGTCACTCAATAATACTCCAATATATAAAGAAATAAGGTTGGCTCTTTGTGAAGAGTTCAGCCTTATTCTCTTCTTAAAATACATTTCGGTTCTCAATCCTTCATTTTTATACTGCTTTCCCTCACCTGCAAACAAGTAGGAATAATGATTTGCCTGATTTTTTATCTCCCTTAATCTTATCAATCAACATCTGACATGCGGCTTCCCCCATCTTATAAGTCTGATGCGAAACGGCCGAAAGGCGAGGCACTACATAATTGGCATGTTGCTCATCTGTATACCCAATAAGCGCTATATCCTGAGGAATACGAAGATTATGATTTCTAATCACTTCCATAGCGGCAAATGCCAATGTATCATTCATGGCAAGAATTGCATCGGGAGGCTCCGGAAGCGATAATAAAATTTCTGTAGCTATTTTCCCTTCTTCAAAATCAATTTTCCGACACACAACCAAATCTTTCTCAATAGGTATCTTATTTTCCCTTAACGCTTCAAGGTAACCATGTTTTCTCTTTCTTACTATATCCAGATGGTTTGCACCACCGATAAAAGCAATCCGTTTGCTTCCATGATCCAACAAGTGCTGTGTCGCCATCTGAGCGGAATATACTCCATCAGCCACTACCGTAGAAAAACGGTCAGGCATGCAAACACGATCAAATAGAACAAGCGGCATATTCATATTATCCAAACTCAACCAATGGGCATAATCTGTTGTTTCTTGAGATAAACAACCTATAATACCTTCCACATGCATATTGACCAAATTCTCAATATTTCTTTTCTCATGGTCGTATGACTCATGGGAAGTCGTGATAATAACAAAATAGCCGTTTGCTATAGCGGTATCTTCTATACCACTTAAAATAGACGCAAAGAAATGAGTAACAATATCAGGTACAATTACTCCAATGGTACGAGGAGTATTTTTCCGGAGACTCATAGCAAAAGGATTGGGGTGATAATTCATCTCTTTTGCCAATTTTTGAGCTTTAATACAAAGTTCCCGACTGATTTCGGGACTATTTTTCAAGGCACGGGATACGGTGTAGGTATGGATACACCTAATATCTGTGCCAAATCTTTCAATGAAGTACGTCTCGATTCTGCCATATCAATGCTGTAAACGGTGATTCACCTACAAAGAAAGCATATTCTCACCAATATACATACAAAGAGTGCATTTTTTAGTGATAAGATTAGTGGTAAATATTGCGATATGTACCCACTATTCACCACCAACCACTTATCACTAATAAATCGTTCCGCGCATCCGGTCTTCGAATGCAACTAAAGCAGCCTTGGCGCCTTCCCCCATTGCTATAACTATCTGTTTATAAGAAACATCCGTTACATCTCCGGCAGCATAGATACCTTTTACAGAGGTCCGTCCATTTTTATCAGTCAGAATTTCACCCATGCGGTTCGTTTCCAGCAATTCTTTAAACAAAGCGCTATTGGCAGTCAAACCAATTTGGACAAAAATACCATCCAAGGCAAATATCTCTTCTTTTTTGGATGAACGGTCTTTCTTTATAAGCCCCACCACTTTATCACCGTTTCCTAACACCTCTACCGTTTGAGTATTAGTAATAATATCCACATTGGGCAGGCTTTTAGCTTTCTCCTGCAAAACAGTATCCGCTTTCAAAGTATCCATGAACTCGAATACAGTCACTTTGGAACAGATTCCCGCCAAATCAATAGCAGCTTCAACCCCAGAGTTTCCACCACCTATGACTGCTACTTCCTTATCTTTATAAAATGGTCCGTCACAATGAGGACAGAAAGCAACTCCATGACCGATGTATTTTTCTTCACCGGGAACATTCAATTTTCTCCAATTCGCCCCGGTAGCAATGATCAATACGGGAGCCTTGTACGTTTCTCCACCTTTCACAGACAACACTTTCATGCCCTCTGTCACTTCCACTTTCTCTATCCGGCGATTTTCTAAAATATCAATATGATATTCCGCCAAATGTTTTTTCAGATCCTGAGCCAACTGTTTACCGGTAGTCTGAGGCACAGATATCAAGTTCTCAATCCCCATTGTCTCATTGACTTGTCCACCAATACGCTCGGCTATTATTGCTACTTTCAACCCTTTACGAGCTGAGTAGATAGCAGCTGTCGCACCAGCAGGACCAGCACCGGCTACTAGTACATCATATTCTTTTGTCTCAACAGCTTCCAATTCCACCGAACCGTAACGGGCTTCCAGCTTCTCCAACAGATCCCCCATACTGCTACGCCCCACATGAATCTGTTCACCATCAGCAAATACAGTAGGAACAGCCTGTACTTTCATCCGTTCCACTTCTTCTTCATTTATAGATCCATCTACTGCCTCATGGCGTATCTGACCATTCAGAAGTACCATCATATTCAAAGCTTGAACCACATCGGGACAATTGGTACAGGTCAGAGACAAATAGGTGGTCAAACTAATCGGTCCCCGTAACGCCTTGATACGTCTGGTAATAAACTCGTCCGGAAAATTCTTTCCTTTGCCGTCAGCATTCAGAACAGCCATTAACAAAGAAGTAAATTCATGGCCACCAGGTACGGCACGGAATATGATTCCCGTATCCTCTCCCTCTTTTAAAAGGATAAACTTCAGCCCTTCACTATCCTGCAACCGACAGGAAAGTTTATCCGAACAGGAAGCCACTTCTTCCAACAAGTCCACCAACTCGGCACGACTTTCGTGCTGAGGGTGGACGAAGATGTCAAAAGTATAGTGCGCTTCCAATTGGGCAAAAAGACCTTTTAACTGATCTTTTATCGCACTATCTAACATGAGTTCTATACTTTAAATTTTACCTACCAAATCAATACTCGGTTTCAAGGTCTCAGCACCTTTCTTCCATTTAGCAGGACAAACCTCACCATCATGAGTGGCTACAAACTGGGCAGCTTCTACCTTACGAAGAAGTTCATCAGCATTACGCCCGATACTGTTGTCCTGAATTTCAGCTAATTTGATCTTGCCTTCGGGATTCACTACAAAAGTACCACGATAAGCCATACCGTCTTCTTCAATCATCACACCAAATGCACGCGACAAAGCACCTGTAGGATCTGCCAACATCGGATAAGTGATTTTGCGGATGCTTTCAGACGCATCATGCCATGCTTTATGAACGAAATGTGAATCGGTGCTTACAGAATATACTTCCACTCCCATTGCTTTGAACTGATTATACTTTTCAGCAATATCTACAAGTTCGGTAGGGCATACAAACGTAAAGTCAGCAGGATAGAAGAAGAAAATAGCCCATTTACCTTCAATATCTTTATTAGTTACGGTTTTAAACTCTCCATTATGGAATGCCTGAACTTTAAATTCAGGAACTTGTGAATTAATAATTGGTTCCATACTCTTTTTATTTTTAAATTAAAACTGATTTTTAAATTGTAATTATTACATTTGCAAAGGTAACCGACTTCAGCACCTTCCACAATACCTAATTATTAGGATTGTATAGAACAAGATTCACCATAAATAGGTATTGGATAAACGATTTTTAATCGAATTTTGTCATGGAGTTAAAGGATGCTAAATATTTTAACAACAATAGTTTATATTAGAATAATTATTTAAAGTACATGTAGTATGAAAATAGAAAAATTAATAGCCCGCGAGATATTAGACTCACGTGGTAATCCCACAGTAGAAGTCGATGTTACATTAGAATCAGGAATCACAGGTCGTGCATCGGTTCCGTCAGGAGCATCAACCGGAGAACACGAAGCATTAGAACTACGCGATGGTGACAAAACTCGCTATAATGGAAAAGGAACCTTAAAAGCTGTAGCCAATGTAAACACAATCATTGCCCCGGCGCTAATTGGTTGCTCAGCACTGGAACAACGTGCCATTGATAAAAAGATGTTAGCATTAGATGGTACTCCCACTAAATCCAAACTCGGAGCCAATGCCATTTTAGGCGTATCGCTAGCAGTAGCAAAAGCAGCCGCAAATTATCTGGATATACCTTTATATAGATACATAGGTGGGACGAATACATACGTAATGCCGGTTCCAATGATGAATATCATCAATGGCGGTTCACATAGTGATGCTCCCATTGCTTTTCAAGAATTTATGATTCGTCCTGTAGGTGCTCCATCTTTCCACGAAGGTTTACGCATGGGAGCCGAAGTATTCCATGCGCTGAAAAAGTATTGCATGACCGCGGTCTGAGCACTGCCGTAGGCGATGAAGGTGGCTTTGCTCCTGCCTTGAACGGAACCGAGGATGCCATTGAGTATATTCTGGCAGCCATCAAGAATGCAGGTTATGAACCGGGTAAAGATGTCATGATTGGTATGGACTGTGCTTCTTCTGAATTCTATAAGAATGGCGTTTATGACTATACGATTTTTGAAGGAGAAACAGGCAAAAAACGTACGACTGACGAGCAAATTAATTATCTGGAAGAATTGATTAATAAGTATCCTATCGATTCTATTGAGGACGGTATGAGTGAAAATGACTGGGAAGGGTGGAAGAAGCTGACCGAACGTATAGGCAACCGTTGCCAACTGGTAGGTGATGACTTGTTCGTAACCAATGTAGAATTCCTTTCAAAAGGTATTGCACAAGGATGCGCCAACTCTATCCTGATCAAAGTCAATCAAATAGGTTCTTTAAGTGAAACACTGGATGCTATTGAAATGGCTCATCGTCATGGATATACCACTGTTACTTCCCACCGCTCAGGAGAAACGGAAGACGCAACCATTGCAGACATTGCCGTAGCTACCAATAGTGGACAAATCAAAACAGGCTCATTGAGCCGGAGCGACCGCATGGCAAAATACAACCAGTTACTCCGTATTGAAGAGGAACTGGGTAATTTGGCCGTATATGGTTACAAACGAATCAAATAATTGGATCTTTTGTACATTTATGTAATCGGATAGCGTCTTTGAGAAAAGGCGCTATTTTTTTTGGATATTGCTTTCCGATGACATTCTTAAAAAAAATATAAAAGCCTCCTGTCTTCTGTCTGTCCTTTAAAGGTTTTATGTACTTTTGTACCGCTTTAAACAAAAAACAATCAATAAAAATGGACGATTCAATACCACGAACGTGCAATAGTATTAACTGATCCGACAGGGCAATCACTACTCTGAATGCCTCTGAACGGATATAAATGAACGAAAGGAGGCAATAAGATGAGAAAATATCTTTATTGTGAAAATGGCTTTGTAGAAAAGCCACAATGGATGCCAAACTGCTGGGTGAATGTAGAATGCCCCGACAAAGTGATTTTGAGTTTCTGACTAAAGAATTAAAAGTCCCGAAGCTTTTTTAGAGGACATCGCCGATATGGATGAACGTCCACGAACGGATACGGAAGACAACTGGCTACTGACCATTATCCGAATCCCCCTGCAACAACAGGGAAGCATCCCTTATATCACTATCCCTATCGGTATCATTACAAATAATGAAATCATTGTTACCGTGTGTTATCACTCCACTGAAATGATTCCTGATTTCATTGACCACACCCGACGTAAAGGAATCATTGTGCCTAATAAATTTGAACTGATTTTACGGTTAATTTACTCATCTGCCGTATGGTTCTTGAAATATCTGAAACAAATAAACAATGATGTAGCTGCCGCAGAAAAAGAATTGGAAAGGAGCATACGTAATGAGGACCTGCTAAGATTGATGAAACTACAAAAAACATTGGTTTATTTCAATACGTCCATTCGTGGAAATGAGGTGATGGTAGGTAAATTGCAAAGTATCTTCCAGGAAAAAGATTATCAAAACCGCGATTTGGTAGAAGATGTAGTCATTGAATTAAAACAAGCATATAACACGGTAAATATCTACAGTGATATCTTAACCGGAACCATGGACGCATTTGCTTCCATCATATCCAATAATGTGAACACCATCATGAAACGCATGACCAGTATTTCCATCATTCTGATGGTACCCACATTAATAGCTAGTTTCTATGGAATGAACGTAGATGTACATGTAGATGCATTACCACATGCTTTTAGTTTTATTATTTTGGCGTCCATCACATTGTCTGCGTTGGCCTTTGTTATTTTCAGGAAGATAAAGTGGTTCTAAAAAATCCTGTAACAATATCATATGACCTGTCATTCACGACAACAGGTCATATGATAAAACTGATAAAACTCTTTTCGCCCCCTAATCTTATGACAAAGAGATTCAATTTACTCTTGATTTCTTTCTCCAAATACGTTTTATCCATAAATAGTATCCTGTTAATGGCAAGGTGGCTCCTATCAAAGCTGCTATAAACGTCAGTAAACGAGTAAGCATACCGCCCCAACTACCAACATGTACAGAATAGATCCATCCGCGAATCTTTCCAGCCTTCTCAGCATCTTTATATAAAACTACCTCATCAATCTCACCACTATGAGGATTGAATTTATAACGGTCGGAAGCACGTTGATTACCAAAGGTATTGAAAGAAACATTTGCTACCCCATCTGATAAGGTTATCTGTTTGTAACCGGGATTATTTAGGGCTAATTGTTCATAAACTTGTTGCCAACAAACATAGGACGAAGAATGAGAAACATTCTTTCCAGGTTGATCACTACCTCTACCACCACGCAGAGTCACCCCACTATGTGTACCTCCCTGTTGTACTTCCACGCCAAACACTTTATAGAAACCTGTCCGATACCATCCAAAAGACCATGTTAACCCGGTAAGGGCCATAGCCAATAAAAAAACAGCGCATACATTCCACCTGCAACATGCAGGTCATACCAAAATCTTCTAAAGCCCCTGCCGACAGATATTCTTAAACTATTTTTCAAGGCTTTTCGTGTACGAGGCCACCAGATAACGATACCCGATATCAAAACCACGACAAACAACAGGGTGCTGACACCTACAATCATTTTTCCCCAAAAGACTCCGCCATCCGCTTTCATACTGTCCAACAGCCAGCGATGCAGCCTGAACATAGTCACAAAAAATGCAGGACGTTCATATTTACCTTTAATCTCACCAGTATATTGATCCACATACATAGAAGCACGACGAGGCTTGGACAGATTCACCTGCCAAGCGCGTTCCGGGTCAGAAAAAACACTGATTCCTATCACAAACACACTGTCGGGTAACGTGAGTTCTACCTCTTCTAATAATCGATCAGCAGGAAGTGGAACTGTCTCTACCTTTTTTACATAATAGAGTTCATGCCTAGCCAGTTCCATCACTTCATTTTCAAAAACCAGCATAGCTCCCGAGAAGCAAATCAAGGTAATGATTAACCCGAAAGGAACAGAAAGCCAAAGATGTATTTGGCGAAATATTTTCTTCATAAAATCTTCAATACAATTCATAAAAAGAGTCTGCATAAGCACATACTGCCCGCAGACTCCCACTATATTATTACAATACTCAGTTCTGAGGTTGCAGTTTACCGACGCCACTGATTTGTGTCGCTTCTATAGAAACACCCTTTGTCGCTACCGCACCAACCGGATCTATTTTATAAATAGACGGATATCCTTCTGTTGTAGTTACAGCCATATAGGCATATCCATTCTCCACATACGGAGTATTACCAAAGCCAGAGATCAAATCGGCAGAAGGCAAGCCGGTTACATAAGTAAGTTTTCCGGTTTCTCCTTTATATATCGCTAACTGATTAGCTGTGAAACCAGTTTCAGTCAAGGGACGATCATACATCAACAACAAGAAATAATCTCCCGTAATATGCCAACAACGAATGAAAGATTTACCTCCGGTCTGCGCTTCGATACTATAATAATAATCAGGATCAAACTCTTCTGTTCCAGCCTTTATACGTACTACTCCAGCATCCAAGGTAGTCTGTTGCCGTTTATCAGCCATTGTTTTGGCATAACTAGGAGAAAATACATAAATATCACCATTATCTGCCGCCCAAATAGTTTGGTAATATTGAGACTTCATTCGCCCACAAGCATAGCTGATTTTATCAGTCTCAATAATCTTTTTAGTAGTCAGCGTTTCATTATCAAAAATAGCGACCCAGCATTTGTTGGGATATTGCGTCCATTGCAATTCGCCTTTTTTATAACTGCTGCTGTTGGAACCACCGTCTTCTGTCTTTACCAAATTATCATTGCCAGGAAGTATCCATTTTCCCCCGTCAGTGGCCGATCCATATTGACTTAACCCCATTGGAATAGCAGCGCTATACAGCTTATTATTTTGTTCCAATATGCCGGCCAATGTTACATATTCTCCATTTCCCAAGAAGTTCTCGGACATATAAGCCTTATTTTGAGTATCATTCGTTGTAAATGTTTCAGCAGATACATCCAAATAAGAAAGCAAAAACATTTTTGGTAAATATCCATTCTCATCAGCATACGCAGTGGGTCCGTCACCGGTAGACGAGGTCATGATATATTTATCATAAATACCGTAAGTAGTAAATCTCTTTACGGCAAACTCCCCCGAACGAGCCTTTACTTCATTATTTGAATCCATGATATAAGAACGGGTCGTACCTGCATTCCCTTGATTATAAGTCAGTGCATAAAGATATTGATTCTTGTAAAACACCCATTGAGTTGCGCCATCATTCACAAGACCATTATTCACTGTAGAAACAGTGCCTTTATCCAACGTTTCAGAAGTAAGCAGTACATTCGTTGTATTTCCAGACGCTGTGACCGAAGATGCAATAACATACTCACCTTTAGCCTCGGTACCCGAACCGTAATCCGGCTCATTATCCGTACATGCACTCAACACCATTCCTACTATGGCAATAGCAACAAATCCATTCAAAAAGAAAACTTTCTTCATTTTATTCTTCTATTTAATTTAAAATCCAATTAATTATAAACTTTTTCCAATTCTTTAATTACCGAAACAAACACGCAGTTTACCATAAAAAGCCCGACCGGCCTTCTGAAGACTAAAATTATCATATAACTTCTCATCTGTGAAGTTACGACATTCCAATGATACGTTATATCGTCCTTTTTGCAAACTATAAGAAAGGGATATATTGTGTGAGAATTGATCAGGTACCACATAGTCCCCCTTATTTGAGCCTATTCGGGAAGAATAATAAGTAAAGCTATGCAGATATTGATTATCATAAGACACTGTCAACATATTGCCTTTCCTTCCTAAATCCCGCCAATAAAAAGTAACATCCGAATCAGCAAACATATAAGGCAGGTTCGGCATCCGTTCTTTATAAGCCAAATTTTCCGCACTGCTGGAAATAGATGTTTTCATATTGTCGCGTACATCCATTTTGGTAAAATTACCTCCTATACTCACCCAATTGCCAAAACCGTAACGAGCAGAAACAGTATATCCTTTCGTCAATACTTTACCGTAATTAATATATTTCGCAGCATATTTACCACCACTCAAATCAGCAATATTACGCTGAATATAATCTTTCGTATTCCGATAAATCACTCCACCTTCCATATATACAGAATGCCTGCCAAATGTTCTGTTATAGCTCAAATTAAAATTCAAATTATCACTACTCTCAGGTTTTATACTGATATCTCCCATTTCCAAATCCTCATCTCCAAACATTTCTTCAATAGTAGGCAGACGATATGCTTTTTCGTATGACAATTTTGCCTGCAAACCGGATAGAATGAAATAAGTTCCCGCAGCTCCATACCCTATGAAATTCATGTTTCGGGTAGTACGGACATAATCATCCTGATTCGTAGTCGTAGCCATAGGACCTGCTACATACAAACTATAATATTTTCCAAACACTGAGAGGTTCCAATTATCAGACGGCATCAACCGATAGGATAATCCGGAGATATTCTTATGGGTTTCTTTAGCGATGGCATCCTCCGATTCCACCTTAGCCAATAAAGAAGTATTAGAACGGCGGAAAGTATTCAACACATGATTAAAGGTCAGCATGTGTATTTTCGCCAGACGGTAATTAACAGTTAATGTTCCATTCCAATTGTTATTATCCGCCCGTGAATATTGATTGGATTGTTCACCGGGTGAGTTCATTAATTTCCTATCACCCAACCAATTGTACTTATATGAAGCTGTATCTATATTTGCCGTTGCATTTTTATTATAATTGGCAGTCAATGCCACATTCAGACCTTTGATTAATAAGTCACGCTTATTATACTCCAATGACGGCATCAACGAATGTCCTTTACGATGTTTTTCCCCATAAACTATTTCCTGACGTACTCCGGTCTGTATCTCCTTATACATATGTGAATAAGTAAAGCCCAACATCAATCTGTCTGCCCATTTCTTATCCACAATGCCAATCTTACCTATAACCGCCTCATTATGATAGGTATCATTAAAGCGCTTGACACGTACCCTTTTATCTTTATCAATTCTTCCGGTTTCAAAGTCCTCTACCGGTGCATCCACATGATAATCATTATCCGAATAGTTTTGGAAAGCATTTATTTCATAAGTAAAGCCGTTTTTGAAAGTTTGTCCGAAATTCACATACGATTTATGCGTATTGAACGACCCGTATGAATAGGAGCCATCCAAAAACCAATTACGTCTCTTCTTATTGGTTACAATATTGATAACACCACCTATAGCATCCGTGCCAAATCCTACAGGAACCACCCCTTTATACACTTCAATCCTATCTGCAAAATTCACAGGAATATTATTTAAGCCAAAAGAACTCCCTACTCCCTCCTGAGGTACACCGTCAATAAATATCTTCACATGTTTGCCACTGAAACCATCCAACATCAATTGCATATCCGAACCTACCCCACCTGACTCACGGAGTTTCATTCCCGGAGCTTTAGCCAAAGCATCACTCAGATTTTTGGTAGAATTCTGGAACTCTTTTGTATCTACAGCTATCGCATTGAATGCGGAACGTTTCACACGGGAAACCCCGTTAGATACCACTACAACTTCATCCAACTCAGTCACTGACGGGGCAATCATTACATTCATCTTAATCCTTTCTCCATGAACTAAAGTTATGGGCTTTTCTATAGTCTCATATCCTATAGCCGAAACAACCAGTGTATATTTCCCTGCCGGTGCATGAAGATGATAAATACCTTCTTCATTCGTTGTACAGCCATAAGTTGTACCCTTCAAATATACGGTCGCAAAATCTACGACTTCCTGTTTTTCTTTGGATATCACTTTACCGGATACCATTATCTTAGGTTGTGCAAAGATAGATATCGCTCCGATTATTAAAAAAAGGGATCCTAAACTAATCCTTTGTAACTGTCTTCTTACCATGAATACCTATAATTCTAAATTCTTAATTTTTGGGAATGCAAAGTTCTATAAAAAGAAAGGGGGAAACAATCACCTGATATCGGTAATCTTTTCCCCCATTTTACAGAATATATATACTACGCAATAGCTCTTTATAGGTATTTATGCAATAAACACGCTATCGGGTCTAGTTCCGGAAATCAAACCATAGCTTCATTCTAAAGCCATCATCCCCTTTATTAATTTTAATATAAGAAGCCTCTCCTCCTGTCCCCTGAGAGTTGACAGCCGGAATTTCAAATAAGAACGAAAGGTCTCCAGCAGGATATTCCTTTACTGATATTCCACGGCTTTCACGGTCACGCTGCTCCTCCGGAGTGAAGACGCGAAAGAAAATACCGTCAGTTTCCGAATAAACTGTCATCGGTGTTGTCTTTGATTGGAGTGTTGCCCAATAGAGATCTGCATGATACCCTTTGAATTCCGGATAAATAAGCTGATGATAATATTCTCCCGTCACCGTATTGTTGTAATCCTTCTGCCAAATACCATAATTCGTTCCTTCGATACGGTTCTTCCATACCCGGTAAGGACCTTTGCCTAACCAACGCATCCCACTGATGTTCTTTTCAGGAAAAGAGAATGAAAAACCGAAATTAAGAACCGGACGGTCAAAGTATACACCGTCAAACTTGTTCTTTGCTCTGTAATTCAGCACTAATGCATCCATTCCAAGCAATCCGTCAGGTGCCATTCTCCAGACAATGGAGTCGGCCGCACCTTTATATTTTACGGTATAAATGGCAGTATCACCTTGCATCTTTAGGTTAGCAGAACAGAAAAGCATCTTCATCCCGACCGGGAGAGGACCATCAGACAATGGTATGATCTTGCTACCGTTCTTCACTTCTACCAAATTACCATTCGCTTTGTTGAATGTTGCTGTAACTCCATTCGCTATCAGTGTAACACTATTGTCGTCTGTCTGATATCTGGCAGTAGCAGTTGTTGTCGGTTGTAAATACCTGTATTCTATAAAGTACTTACGGTTATTCTTGATAGGAAACGTCCAATTACATATCATATCTCCCGCTACATTGTAGGCTTCCAATTCCAAGATGTCTCCATTGAAGAATTTCTCAGGCAAATCAAAGTGGGCTATCCCCCTCTCGCCAGGCTGAATCGCAGGTAACAGTACGCCGCCCTCCGCTAAGCAGATGGGGCTATCGGACACCTGTGGAATAGGTAAACGCATTACCTTCCACTTCATCCGGCATTCGCTTAAGTTGCTGAATAAGTAATCGTTAGTTACATAAAAATCTCCTTTGAAAGAAGAAGTTATTTTTAATGGATGTATTTGAATGGGTGACCATACCTCCCGAACAGTATAAAAACTGCCTTCTTTTTCGCGATTTGCCCCCACAATACCATCGGGAGCATTAGGACCGTAAGTGTCCATTTGTCCGGTATCTGTACGGCGGACAGCTTCATCCACATATGCCCAAAGGAAGCCACCGGCAAAAAGTGGATTTGCCTTAAACTTTGACCATAGTCCTTTGAGGCCTGCACCCTGTCCACGGTCATAGAGGCCATGCAGGAACTCCGTCATCATAAAAACCTTATGCCCGCGTTCCAACCGATACATGTTATCCGTACCATTAGGGTAATGACGTGTATCCAAGCCATTGAAATCCGCCCACGGATGAATGACGTGACGTTTCTGCGGATCATAGTCGGCAAAACGATTGTCAACAGCAGTATTCCATCCTCCTTCGTTACCATTTGCCCAAACAAAGATACACGGGTGATTCACATCACGAAATATCATCTCAGGCAGTAACTTTTCTGCTATTTCAGTGCTATAGCTATTCTGCCAACCACATAATTCATTGAGATAAAGAAGACCTATGGAATCACACGCCTCTAAAAAATGAGTATCTGGTGGATAATGTGAACGCACGGCATTCATATTCATCTGCTTAATGAGCAAAGCATCCTTCAGACTGAGTTCCCGGCTGATTGTCCTACCTGTTTCCGGATCAAAGCAATGACGGTTAATCCCCTTCACTAAAAGACGAGTACCGTTCAGATATACGCCATCTTCAGGACGGAATTCAATGGTACGGAATCCTATGCGCTCCGTAATCTCGTGCACAACATCTCCTGTTGTGGAAAGAAGACGCATCGTGAGCCGGTAAAGGTTGGGATGTTCAGGATCCCATGTCCTGATATTGTTCCAATGTGTGGTAAGTATCTGTTTCTCTTCCGTCGAAAGCCCGCATACCTGCCGCCCTATAGGAAGCTGTGAATCACAGGAAATGAGCGACAGTTCCAATTGTTGTCCTTTGGAAATATTTTTCAAATATACATCTGTGTGCAACGTACCGTCAGCACGGGCATCCACCGCTATATGTTCTATTTGCGTGCGAGGCTTTGCTGTCAGATATACAGGACGATAGATACCTCCGAAAAGCCACCAGTCAGCCCGGCGCTCCGCTGCATTAACTGATTTATCAGCCGACTGCTTCTTCACCGTCACTTCCATCAAATTCGTTTTCCCGAATTTCAGTCTGTCCGTGATATCATAAGAAAAACGATAGAATGATCCCTGATGAACAGGGCCAGCGATGACATCGTTGATTTTCACTTCAGCATCAGTCATAACACCTTCAAATACAATACTTATCTGTTTGCCTTTCCAAGTGTCCGGAACATCAAAACAATGACGATAGATGCCGTATTCATCGCAAAAATCATGTTCCCTGTAGGCATCATATTGCTTTTCTTTCTCGTGTTCCTTATAAATATAATAGCGCCCGTAGGTATAGCCTCCAAAACCTTGCTGTTCCCAGCAAGACGGAACATCTATCTTGCTCCACTTTTGAGAGTTCATACCTGAAGAGCACCAGAAATTCCACTTCACAGTATGATCCGGTCCTGTACCGGAAAGATACCTCACTTCTGTCTGTTGAGCTTTTGTCGTGCAAAAGCATAATAAAATAATGAACAGTCCAATAATTTTCTTCATACAATTCATGCTACATTAATAGGTTGGTTGAACTGGAAATACATAGAACATTCTGTCTGGTTTGAAATCAATCATCCATTGATCTATCAGGACATGATCATCCAAAGCAGTGATGGATAAAGTATGCTTTCCTTTCGTCAATTGATGACCAGTTTCACGAACAGCCTGTCCACGGAGTACATTCTGTTTCCATCCTTCCGAACGAAACGGCTCTTTAATAGAACATATCCGAGGCTTTTCACCATCTATACTAACACTGAAACGAATATCTCCTTTATCATTAGGTTGTGTCGGGATTACGGCAGTGCGCAGTATCGCCTCTCCATCCCATAAACAATCAAACTCAAAAGTAATTGACTTTCCCTTTGGTACGGAAACAGCATTCATACTATGTCCCAATGATTGAATCGTCACGACCCCTTTGGATGCGCTTGTATAATCGCAAGCATTAGAAACAATACAATGATCCTTAGCCACTTCCTCCAAAGGTAACGATTTTGGTCTTCTAAAAGAAGCATATTTCTCTATTTCCTTATCTGTCAGCCATATGGGAATTTCAGGCGGATAGAACACATATAAATCCCGCGGATTATGGCACATGGAGTATTTCCATTTGCCATCTGCCAGTTCATTGTTATAGTAATCTGTCAAATCGCGGATTTCCTGGTAAGCTTTAATGCTTTTGGCACAGGCAGCCATTAATTGACTTTCGCGGGTCCATAAAGTCGTGTCGCAGCTTCCCGGAGAAATGCAACGTGCTCTTTGTGCCTCCAGCATCTTTGTGCTCATGGCAGCAGCGCCAAATACAGGATACTTAATTTGGGCAAAGAAAGCATCTTTGCGTTCCTGAGGAATCATTGGTTCCACTTCCGATAAAATCTCTTTAATGGCTTCATAGGATTCCAGATAACGATCCAGTTCGCCGCCGAATTCGGTTAAGCTAAAGTCCGTATTTTTAACCGGAGACCAGCCTTTGGTATATTTTTTCTTGTCCAGCTCCACTTGGTTCCAACCCATAAATTCCGGTTTACGGATGCCGCACAGGCGATAAAACTCTAACATGGCAGGCAATAATTTTTCTCCTGCTTCTTTGCCAAATTCGCGGCAAAGCCAGCTCTTCTGATGCTCCACAAGAGTAGATGGAGATACGGAATTGATATTCCATGCCATATCCAGAAAGAGTTCCAAATCGTATGCCGCGGGTTTCAAATCGTGCACATTAACCACCCACAAACGGCGGGCATTGCAATCGTATGCCTGTTTCATTTCACTATAAATCAATCCCGGCTGGGTAGTGCATAACCACATATAGTCATGCGGACGCCCCCAATAACTGAGATGATAATACACTCCGGCACCTCCGTTACGCTTTTGCTGTTCCTTGTCACTTAAACGGGTCATATAGCCATAGTTGTCATCACACCATATCAAAGTGATGTCTTCCGGCAGTTGCAAGCCATTCTCCATTATTTGAAGCACTTCTTTATAGGGGACAAAAGCCTGGGGAATTTTCTCCACATCTTTATCTACATACTTCGATAATAACTTGCGCTGGTCGTCAATAACCTGTTGCAGTGCATCGGTCTTTTCCTGAAGGGTCTTGACCCCTTCCATTCCACTGTCGTGAATACCTCGCATACCCATGGTGTAGAAATTTTCATAAGGTCCAGCCTCTTTCAGCCGTTCTATCCAATAGGATTGTACCCCTTCACGGTTTGTTATGTAATTATAGTCACCCCGTTCATTGACTTTCCATTCACCTACATTATTGCGCATCATTGGCTCGCAATGCGAAGTACCGATGAGAATGCCGCAACTGTCAGCTGCTTCTTTAGCTCCCGGCACAAAGTAGAACGGAGTCGTAATTCCATGCATTCCCGGCCAAATAGCATTGGCACGAAGGCGCATCAGCAATTTGAAGATTTCTTTATAAGTACGTGCACCAATACGTCCTTTTATATCAGACGGTTCAAAGTTTTTCCAGCTCCAAGGCTGCAAGCTCCAGTCTTCATCATTTAAAAAGATTCCACGATACTCTACCGATGGACTCTGAAAAGTAGAATAATCAGCCGGAAGGGTCAATCGCTCTTTTCTCATCGGTGTCACATCTCCCCACCATACCCATGGAGACACTCCTGCCAAGCGGGAAAGTTCAAGTATGCCGTAAGCAGTTCCCCGACCGTCACTTCCTACAACCAACAACTGATTTTCTCTTATCTTTATAAAAAAAGCGTCTTTTCTGGCAACAATACTATCCACCGGGATTCCGTCTTTACGGAGATCTCTTAGGATAGACTTGTTTTTATCCAACTGAATAATATTAATAACCGCCGTTCCGAAAAGAGTTTTTTGAGGTAATACCCCCGTCACCTGTTGCATGTCACCCTTAAACATATCCAGTGCTACCGTCACTACTGGAGAAACAGATCCAGGCAAGGAATAAGTAATAGGACGTTTACCATTATACCAAACAAATTCTTTATTGGCAACAACCTCTCTTGTACTAGCTGCACAAATCACTACAATATGCACAAACAAAGCTACACTGGTTATAGCCATAATCAATAATCGACTTTCCCTTTTTAATTTCACATTCATCAGTTATTCTACTTTAATTGATTTTTTTAATAACGAGGATGCCATATATCATAACATCCCCGTCCTAAACACATCTCAATACTATCTAATCACCTTACTAATACCCTGGATTCTGATCTTCAGCACTCATCAACTCATTCGCATCAATCGCCGCCTGAGGAATAGGACGAAGTAATTTCTTTCCAATCATTTGTGCGGCCCGCCCTTTTATCTGAGGATTATATAAATCATTATACTCCACCAATTTCTGTGTACGTCTTAAATCAATCCATCGAGATCCCTGTCCAAATAACTCACAAGCACGTTCTTTTAAAATAACATCCACATTTATTTCAGTTACCGCATCAAGCCGTGCACGTCGGCGCACTTCATTCAAACGAAGCAAAGCATTTCCCTTATCACCAGCTTTTAAATAAGCCTCTGCTGCTACCAAATAAATCTCAGGAAGCGTAATAATATGTACATCACGATAATCTGTTTTATTAGAATAACTAGCAGTATTAGAATCATCAAATTTACGACAAGGAGCGCCCCCATAAGAATAGGTTACAAATTCCTCATAATCAATTTCTCCAGGCATATATTCTTGAGGATCCCGTGTATGATCAGACATCGGTAGTATCCATGTATTTTTACGATTTTCAGGATCAAGAGCTTTCCATGCATCGATATCTTCTTCTGTTTCATACCATGCCGGATAGTAACGTTTCAAAGGAATTCCTATAAAAGTTCCACCATTCTTATACCAATCCCAATACCAATAAGCGGATGCAGTAACAATATCAGGTAACTCCTTCATAAACGTTACCCCATAGCGTATATCGCCTTTTTCAAAACACTGCAAAGCATGTAAAGTCGCAATAAAAGCAGAAGTACTCCCCTTTCCATGATCTTCTTGCCCCCCCATATGATTACAATAAAAGGAACTCCACGGATGCCCACCACTGACTGTATTAGCAGCCGTAGCATAGTCATATTCCACATCCCAAATAAATTCTTCGTTATCATCTCCACTACAATCCGCTCTCCAAAGATCCTCGAAAGGAGTAACCAAAGCACGATTAGCTATCACGTCATCTGCTACTTGGGCTGCTTTGGCAAAGTAATCTTTTTTATCTAAATCCCAAGCTGCTGCTAAATAAGTTTTAGCTAATAACGCACGAGCCGATTCAATACTTATACGACCACCACCATCCAAAGCGGTAGACTTTTCCATAGCTCCGGCAGCTATTACATTCTCCAATTCCTCAATAATATAAGTGTAAACATCAACCACCGAAGATTTAGGATATCCGGTTTGAACATCAGCCACATAATCTTTCATCAAAGGTACCCCCCGAAAGTATTTACCAATATATAGTAATAATTCGCCGCCAATACTCGTGCCTCATCCACACGCCTGCTACGCAAATTCTCATCAATAACTGCATCCGCCGCATAATGTTTTATAGCATAAGCCGCACGGATACCTTTATAACATGCCGTATAAAGCTCTTTCATCACACTGTTTTCAGGATTTAAAGTTTCATATTCATGCAACTCATCATTGATATAATTACGCCCATCAGCATACATATCCGTACCTGCATTAAAATAAGTAGTATAACTGGATACTGCATAAACATCTCGTAAAGTACTATAAGCATTTGATACCAAAGATTCAAAACCTGTCTTAGTCGAGAAATATTCTTTGTCCGTTACATTTGACTTATTATCTGTAGTCAGAAAATCTTCACAACTTGTAGTCAAAACAAAGCCAACCAATATGACTGCCGTATATATATATTTTTCATACCATTTACCTTTCCTTTGAAATTAAAACTTAATATTCGCACCTATCTGATAAGTTACCGATGCAGGACCACCATCAGTTAATTTAGCATTTGCCCATTCAGGATCAAATCCATCATAATCCGTAAAACAAAATGGATTAAGCACATTGATATAAAGACGCAAATGCTGTAATCCTGCTTTAGTAATCCACTTCTTAGGGAAAGTATATCCCAAACAGATATTTTTTACCTTTACAAAAGAAGTCTTCTGATACTGAAAGCCTTCTCCCTTCGCGCTACCTTTATCAGAAAAATATCCACCTGCCGAAGTATCGGAATTATTCGGATAAGGATATTCACCGTAATGAGTTTCAGTGGCATATACAATATCACCGGTAGTATGGTCAATAACAGGCGCCCCTTTAGGAATATAAAAATCCATTGCCATATGTTGGTTACCACGATCAGACCATTTCATATATTTATCATGGAAATAACTACGAGCCCATTGTCCTTGTTTAGTATAAATCATTACTGAGAAATCGAAACCTTTATAATACATATTTGAACTTAAACTTCCCACCCATTTAGGATCTGTACAACCATATATTCGCTTATCTTCATCCGTAATCTTGCCATCATTATTCCAATCATTCACAGCTATCTGACCTTCATACCACTTATATTTCGAACCATACTTTGCATACAATTCTTGCAAAGTATAATGAATATCCCCATCTTTAGTGTGCATCGTTACCCCTTTATCAGTTATCACATCAGTATGAATATAGTCACGCAATACATTTAACGGCTCACCAATAAAGCGATTGGATGCAATTTCATCCACTTTCCCATTACTAAGTTCCAATATTTTATTCCAGTTACGAGAATAATTCACACTTAAATCCCATATAAAATCTTTACTCCGAATAATGCCAAACTGCATTCCTAATTCAATTCCGGTATTACGAACTGAACCGACATTAAAAGTAGCTTTTGTTTCACCTGTTTCAACAGGAACAATCCTATCCATAATCTGCCCATCAGACAAACGATGATAAAAATCGGCTGTCAGATTAATACGATTACTCAATACACTAAAATCCAATCCTAAATCAAACTCTTTTACCTTTTCCCAAATGAGTCCCGTATTAACAAGCCCATTAGGGTAATATCCTTGTATTTCCGATCCTCCCAATACCACATAACTAGGTCCTGAAGCTGTAGCTATTGTCACATAATCATCCACATTGTTGTTACCGGTAACTCCATAAGACAAACGCAATTTCAAATTATCCAACCAATGAGTACCTTTTAAAAAGCTTTCTTCTGACATACGCCATGCCAAAGCAACGGAAGGAAACCATCCCCAACGGTTACCTTCTGCAAAGCGTGAAGAACCATCAGCACGTGCTGTAGCTGTCGCCATATACTTACCTTTATATGAATAATTCAAACGAAGAGCTCCTGAGACCAAAGTAGATGCTGTATAGGAAGAAGCTATCTCCTTATCACCGGAAGCCTTATCCAAGGCATGAAAAGAAAGCATATCATCCGAAATACCAAAGCCTTTCAATCTATAAATTTCTTTATCAGAACGATATATGGAGAATAAACCCATCGCGCCAAACGTATGATCACCTATTGTTTATTAAACCTTAATCCGCAACTCCATTCCCGAAGTGCTACCTACATAAAGAGAAATGGACTTTTGATTCGTAAGATAACCATTAAGTCCTCGCGTCCGTTTC
>ENA-OQJB01000260-OQJB01000260.1-human-gut-metagenome-genome-assembly--contig:-NODE-260-length-30753-cov-4.646412_pt1 | contig 30753 bp, 28 predicted proteins | sample MGYA00242599_ERZ504765 | MGnify/ENA primary metagenome ERZ504765 (study PRJEB26092, sample SAMD00036354) | human gut metagenome | host: Homo sapiens | study: EMG produced TPA metagenomics assembly of...
AACAGACGGGCCAGCTCGTTGTGACCATCTTTATGTTCGGACAATATTGCCTTTGCCCGATCATATTGTTCGTTGATCATTCTTTTCACTTCTTCGTCAATCAGTTCGGCTGTACGTTCGCTGTAAGGCTTGCTGAAAGAGTATTCATCGTTGCTGTAATAACATAAGTTGGGTAACTTTTCACTCATTCCGGCGTAAGCAATCATTCCATATGATTGTTTTGTCACACGTTCCAAATCGTTCATGGCACCGGTTGAAATATGTCCGGTGAACAGCTCTTCGGCTGCACGTCCCCCTAAAGTGGCACACATTTCATCCAGCATTTGTTCTTTGGTTGTGATCTGCCGTTCTTCGGGCAAATACCATGCGGCTCCCAATGCGCGTCCACGGGGAACAATGGTTACCTTAATCAAAGGATTGGCATGTTCCAAAAACCAAGACAGCGTAGCGTGACCGGCTTCGTGTAAAGCAATAGTACGCTTTTCTTCGGCAGTCATGATTTTGGTTTTCTTTTCCAAACCACCGATAATACGGTCTACAGCATCTAGAAAATCTTGTTTCCCAACCGCATTCTTACCATGGCGGGCGGCGATCAGTGCTGCTTCATTACATACATTGGCAATATCTGCCCCACTGAATCCCGGAGTTTGACGGGCGAGCAAATCCAGATCGACACTTTCATCCAGCTTTAAGGGCTTCAAATGTACTCCAAATACTTCTTTACGTTCGTTTAAGTCGGGTAAGTCAACATGAATCTGGCGGTCAAAACGACCAGCACGCAATAATGCTTTATCCAATATATCCGCACGGTTGGTAGCGGCCAAAATGATCACACCGCTATTTGAACCAAAACCATCCATTTCTGTCAATAATTGGTTTAATGTATTTTCGCGTTCATCATTTCCACCCATGCTTGGATTTTTGCCACGGGCACGTCCTACTGCGTCAATTTCATCAATGAATATAATACAAGGAGCTTTCTCTTTCGCCTGGCGGAACAAGTCACGTACACGGGATGCACCTACTCCAACGAACATTTCCACAAAGTCGGAACCCGAAAGCGAAAAGAAAGGTACATCTGCTTCACCGGCAACAGCTTTTGCCAGCAAAGTCTTACCGGTTCCCGGAGGGCCTACCAGTAAAGCGCCTTTAGGTATCTTACCTCCCAACTCCGTGTATTTCTGAGGTTGTTTCAGAAACTCTACAATTTCTTCCACTTCTTGTTTAGCTTCCGCTTGTCCGGCTACATCTTTAAAAGTAATCCGGTTAGTCTTGTCTCCTTTTTCGTATACCTGAGCTTTGCTTTTGCCTACGTTGAACGGATTGGCGCCTCCGGCCCCTGCTCCGCCGCTCATGCGACGCATGGCAAACATCCAGATACCGATCAATAGTAAAAACGGAGCGATATTCCAAAATAATGCGCCGAAGTAGTCGCGTTTCTTTTCATAACTGATAGATCCGGTAAAGTGACCTTCTTCCTGTGCCTTTTCCATGAATTTATCCAATGACTCCATGGAACCTATTTCTACGTTCAATGCTGGGTTACGCCCTACTTTTTTATAGTCATTTTTAAATACATCTTTAACAAATTCCGGTTTAATGTACATTTCTACCGTATTGTCATCGTATGCAATTATTTTATTGGCATATCCCTTGTTTATCATATCTTTAAACTCGGTATATGTTATTTGTTTGTCAATTCCTCCTTCTTGATTGGAAAAATAGAGGATGGCAAAACTCATGGCAATGATAACATACAGCCAACTCAAATTGAAGCGTGGCATGTTTATCTTTGGTCTATTATTGGTATTTTCACTCATTTTGATTCTGTATTGGATTAGTCTAGATCAGGAATTTGGGTCAGTTTGGCATCTGCCCATAAATGTTCCAGATTATAAAAATTTCTTGTTTCCGGCAAAAAGACATGTACCAGTACATCGCTGTAGTCCATTGCAACCCATTCTGCGTTTCTCAGTCCGTCTATTCCCGTAGGCTTGTCATCTATTTCTTTATGTACATATTCCTTGACTGAGTCAACGATAGCTATAACTTGACTTGGGGAATTACCTTGACAGATTACGAAATAGCTGCAAATGGTATCATCAATGGCGGTGAGGTCCGCTATTACAATGTTTTTACCTTTCTTTTCTTGAATGCCTTCTGTTATTTTTTTTACTAAAGTCTCTGCTTCGTTCATTATAATGTTATTAACAACTGATTATTCTAATATATGTATTTACAACAATGCACAAAGATACTTGGTTTTCTCATTCTAGCGAAAAAATGTGCATTAAATATATTCGGTTTTTGTTTTTTTAGTTAGAGAATCTTTTTATTGTTATGTTAAGCCTAGAGTGAAGATACACGGTCAAGAAGGATAAGGAAGGCTGGAAAAGAAAGCAAATGGAGAAAAAAGAATCTTGATTAGAAAAAAAAGCTTCAAAAATTTGTGGATTAAATAAAAAACCGTATCTTTGCAGCGTCAAAATCAAAACGGGTGTTTTGATAGGAAAATTGGGATATGGTGTAATGGTAACACAACAGATTCTGGTCCTGTTTTTCCAGGTTCGAATCCTGGTATCCCAACACATAAACCACTTATTAAAGACAAAGTTCTTCTAAAATTGCAATTTTAGAAGAACTTTTTTCATTTTGGGCTAGCTATCTTAAAAATAGACCAATCAAAATTGGTGTCAACTCTCTATTTTTCCGTAAGACTCATGAAAAAAGCGGGGCAGTCCGAAAACAATGCAACGCCAATCCGGGAGTAATTCGGGGTTTTGCTTTCTCTCAATTGTTCTATTTGTCTTTTTTAAGTAGGCCATGAAAACACGCAGGATGAAAAAGGTGCAAAAAATCAGTAGTACGTTAGTAAAAAAGAGTCTAACGCATTTGCATTAAACTCTTTTTATAACTGTTTTTATTCGTCTTTCATTGATTGGTCGATCACCTCTATTTTTTTAAGATCAATTCTAGGTCTGCCTTGAGTTTTTCCACTTTACGATTCATTTCCGTAACCAAACTGCTACCTTTTTTGGAAGAACTGGTCAAGAAGCCCAAATTGTTCTCGTATGTTTGAATTTCATTCTTCATGTTTTCGTAAGCACGAACCAGTTTTTCGCGTTCACGATAAAGGTTGCCTTCCTTGCTGATGCTTGATTTAAAGTTACTTAATTTTTTCTGTGATGCGGAAAGATTCAACTTGTCAAACAACTTATCAATGACACCATGATATTGCTTGTATAATTTATCTTTCTCTTTAAACGGTACATGACCGATGCTATTCCATTCTTTCATTAATTCTCGAATGGTGTTTCCGGCATCTTCTTCCGGTGTTTCCTGTGCGTCAATTGTATTTAACTTTTCAATGATCGCCTTTTTCTGAACCATGTTTTCCTGTTCAACTGAGCGTTGTGAAGAAGTCGCCTTGTTCTTTTGCTCGAAGAAATAATCACATGCGGCAATGAATCGTTTCCATACGGCATCCGAATACTTTTTAGGTACAGGACCAATTGTTTTCCATTCCTTTTGTAATTTGCTTAGAATATCAGCAGTTGCTTTCCAGTCTGTGCTTTCTTTTAGTGCTTCTGCTTTTTCACATAATGCTTTCTTCTTTTCCAGATTGCCTGCCATACTTTCCTTGATGGACTTGAAGAACTCGGCTTTGCGTTTGAAAAATTCATCACAAGCGGCACGGAAACGTTCGAATATCTTCACGTTCATTTTTTGAGGTGCGTAACCAATTGTTTTCCATTTGGCTTGCAAAGCAATGATTTCCTGAGTTTTGTTTTCCCAGTCTTGGAAGGTAGTGAACGTATCGTATTCCATCGCTTCCACAATTTCACAGATTACGGTCTTTTCATCCAAGTTACGTTGCTCTTTTTCTTTTAAGGCTTCGAAATGTTGCTGGTGACGACGGTTTACGGCTGTAGAGGCGGTTTTGAACCGGGTCCAGATATCTTCGCGCAATTCTTTTGCAACAGGACCCGTATTCCGGAATTCCTGATGTAACTTTTGTAATTGATGGAAAGCGGAAATCACATCTTCTTCATCAGCCAATTTCTCTGCGGCTTCACAAAGATGAGTCTTTATTTCAAGGTTCTTTTTAAAATCATACTCACGGAATTCGTTGTTCAACTTTATCAAGTCATAGAACTTTTCTGCATAGTGCTGATAATTTTTCCATAGTTCATTGACTTTGGCAGCCGGCACCTGTTTTATATCGTTCCATTCCTGTTGCAGTTTCTTGAATTCATTGTATGCTTTGTTGGCATCTTCGGGAGATTCGGCAAGTTCTTTCAAGCGGTCGATAATGGCGAGCTTTTTCACCAGGTTATCTTCTTTTTCTTTATCTTGTTCTGCTTGTATGGCGCTTCTTTTCTCTTTGATAGAGCTCATGATATCTTTGAAACGGCTTTCAGCATCGTCCGGTTGGGGAATAAATGCCTCAGGAGCACCTCCGCCATCAATAAATGCCTTACGGGCGGCTTCTTGCTCAGCCTTGTGCAGCTTGTAGAAGTTCTGTTTCAATAAATCCAACTCTTGTTTGTCTGCATTGCAGGCGTCTTCGTTGATTTCTTTTAAACGTTCGATGACCTCTTCTTTCGTTTGTTTAGGTACATACGTAGCGTTATTTTCTTCTGCAGTAGCGGAAGATGATACCAAAGTTTCAGATGTCTGTTCCACTGGAACTTCGGTTAAAGGGCGGATAGTTTCATTCGAGTCCATCGTATAGATTTTTAAAGTAAGCGTTTTTGTTATAACAACAATTTACAAATTAAAAGAAATAAATTAGAACTTCATACTGTTTTTCCCGATTTTTTTAGGAAAATCCTTAAAAGTGGAGAAAATAGGAGAATCAAGGGGGATAAATGCACTGCAGATTACATAGATTCATACAGATTCTCTTTTATTGTGATTCTTTGCCGGTTTCTGTGTGAATCTGTTTTTTCTCTGAATTTCAATCTATGTAATCTGTAGTGAAACGTGTCAGGATAGTAATACGGTGATGCCCATATAAAGCATCATACCTATAATGTCATTGGTGATGGATATGAACGGACCTGTAGCGATGGCCGGATCTATTTTAGTTTTTCCAGTGTCATAGGAACCAGGGTCCCAAAGATGGAAGCGAACATGACTACTGCAAACAGGCTGAATGAAACCGAATAAGTCACGGTGGCACTTGCCCCGAAACGGATGAAATTATAGATATATACCAGCATAGAAATAATAGTAGCATTGATTACGGCCACTACAGATTCCTTTACTATTTGTTTCCAGGTGTTTTGGGCATCCAGCGAGCTGTTTGCCAGTCCTTGTACGATAAGTGCCGAGGACTGTGTTCCCACATTCCCCCCTGTTCCGCCGATAAGGGGGATGTAGAGGGCCATTTCGGGATGTGCGGCAAAAGTACTGTCAAAGTTGCCCAGAATCATGGAGTTGCCTATTCCGCCTATCATGCCGATGAGCAGCCAGGGCAGACGGGCTGTAGTCTGGCGGAATACATTATCGTCTGTTTCCACGTCTTGTGACAAACCTGATGCCAGCTGGTAGTCGCGTTCAGCCTGTTCACGTACTTCGTCCATCACATCGTCTACCGTAATCCGTCCTACCAGGCGTCCGATACTGTCCACTACCGGAACGGCGACCAGGTCATATTTTTCAATGGTTTGTACCACTTCGTCTATAGGGGTATCTACATGGACGGATATCGGTTCTTTCCTCATCACGTGCTTCACTTTGGATACGGAAGGGCTGGTGATCATTTTCTTCAACGGGAACACACCGCGCAGCCGCTGGTCATCGTCTACTACATATACATAATAGATTTCGTCCATATCTTCCGCCTGGATGCGCATTTCCTTCAGACATTCGGGCATACTCCAGTTTTCGTTTACGATTACCATTTCGGTACCCATCAATCCACCGGCAGTGTCTTCGTCATATTTCAACAAATCGACAATGTCTCCGGCTTGTTCTATGTCTTCAATGTGTGAGAGGACTTCTTCTTGTTTGTCCTCGTCCATTTCACGGATAATGTCCACGGCATCATCCGAATCCATGTAGTCAACGAACCGTTTGGCGATTGTTTCAGAGGGAAGGATTTCCAGGAATTCCTTACGGGCGTCTTCGTCCATTTCGATAAGGACGTCGGCGGCAGTCTCATTGTCCAGTAACAGGTATATGAACCGTGCTTCTTCCGCATCCAGTTCATTGCACAGCTCTGCTATGTCGGCAGGATGTAGACCGGCAAGCAAGTCCTTAAGTTGCTCTGAGTCTTTTTGCTCGATCAGCTGCTCTACTTTTTCTAATTCCTCTTTATTCATCCTACTCTTCCGTTAATATAATAAATAGGTGTTATTCTTTCTTGTTTGTTCCTTTCCGGGCGATATCGTTACTGTAAACTATATCCGTTTTATTTTTCAGTGCCGCTTCCACTCTGTTAGTCAGTTCGATAAACTCTGATACAGACAACTGTTCCGGGCGTTTGTTGAAAATCAGGTCTGCGCTCAATGGATTCTCTTTGTCTAAAATGGAAGAAATAGAATTTCTCAAAGTTTTACGCCGTTGGTTGAATGTTGTTTTTACAATGAGCTTGAACAATTTTTCATTGCATCCCAGTTCCGTCGTTTCATTGCGTGTCATACGGATGACCGCACTTTTCACCTTGGGAGGCGGATTGAATACATGTTCGTGTACGGTGAACAGGTATTCTACTTTGTACCAGGCTTGTATCAGGATACTGAGAATGCCGTATGTCTTGCTTCCGGGACCGGCGGCAATGCGTTCGGCCACTTCTTTTTGGATCATTCCGGTACAACAGGGTATCAGGTCTTTGTAATCCAGCATTTTAAAGAATATCTGGCTGGATATATTATAAGGGTAGTTGCCGGTCAGAACAAAAGGTTTCCCGTCAAATAATTTTTCGAGGTTCAGTTTCAAAAAGTCGTCTTCAATGATATTATCTTCCAAGGCAGGAAAGTTCTCACGGAGATAGGTTACAGATTCATAGTCCAGTTCCACCACTTTTACCGCACGGTTTTTCTGCATAATAAACTGGGTTAGTACCCCCATCCCCGGTCCTACTTCCAAAATTGGCAAGTCAGGGCACACATCTACTGTATCGGCTATATCTTTTGCAATACTGAGATCTTTCAAGAAGTGTTGTCCTAGAAATTTTTTTGGCTTTACTAATCCCATTCCGTTATTTTTCTATCGTTTATAAATAGGTTTATTTCGCTAAGATAGTATCTTTGCATCGTGCAAAGGTAAACATTCTAAATTAATATACACAGATTTTGGAACGAACTCGATTAAAAAAGATTATAAATAAAGGTTTGCAGATTGCATTTCCGTTATTTTTGGGGGCTGCGATACTGATATGGATGTATCACGGATTCAATTTTTCCCGGGTATGGGAGGTCTTGGATGGAGGAATGAATTATTGGTGGATGTTAGTGTCATTAGTGTTTGGCGTGTTTAGTCATATTTTTCGTGGCTGGCGGTGGAAGCTTACGCTGGCTCCGTTGGGCGAGCATCCCAAAACATCCGATTGTGTGTATGCCATCTTTGTGTCTTATGCCGCCAACTTGGTTGTTCCCCGTGTAGGTGAGATTTCCCGTTGCGGGGTGTTGGCTAAATATGATGGTACATCTTTTTCCAAATCGCTGGGTACGGTGGTTGCGGAACGGTTGATTGATACGCTGTGTGTGTCGTTGATTACAGGGGTAACTCTTATAATGCAGGCAAGAGTGTTCGATACTTTTTTTAAAGAAACCGGCACGGATACCACGGTTTTGGCACAGGTCTTTACTTCGGGGCATTTCTATATTACTATCATCTGTGTGTTGGCTGTATTGGTACTGGCCTTTTTTCTGATCAGGAATGTGACGGTCTTTGCCAAAGTGAAAGGCATTCTCCATAATGTGTGGGTGGGTGTGCTGTCTTTGCGTCATGTAAAGCGGATGCCTCTGTTCATTCTTTATACCGTTGGCATTTGGACTTGCTATTTCCTGCAATTCTATGTTTCCTTCTTTTGTTTCGATTTTTCTGATGATTTAGGTGTGATGGCAGGATTGGTGATGTTTGCCGTAGGTAGCATTGCGGTAGTGGTTCCGACTCCTAATGGGGCGGGTCCGTGGCATTTTGCTGTCATAACGATGATGATGCTCTATGGAGTAGGAAAAGAAGATGCGGGAATTTTTGCCTTATTAGTGCATGGAATACAAACTTTTTTATTAATTTTGTTGGGTATATATGGATTAGCGGCTTTGCCGTTCACAAATAAAACTAAGAAGTTATGAGTACAATTCTCTCTCTCGCTCCGCAGAATGTGTGGAAGCATTTCTATTCATTGACTCAGGTTCCCCGTCCTTCGGGCTACTTGAAGAAGGTTCAAGAGTTCTTGCTGAACTTTGGAAAAAGTGTAGGCGTAGAGTCATTCCAGGATGAAGCCGGTAATATCATTTATCGCAAGCCTGCCACTCCGGGGATGGAAAACCGCAAGAAGGTGATTCTTCAGGCACACATGGACATGGTTCCTCAGAAGAATAACGATACAGTGCATGATTTTGAAAATGATCCTATCGAAACTTACATTGACGGAGATTGGGTGAAAGCTAAAGGCACGACTTTGGGAGCTGATGATGGTATGGGTGTTGCCGCTATCATGGCTATCATGGAAGATAAAACGCTGAAACATGGTCCGTTGGAGGCACTGATTACTGCCGACGAGGAAACAGGTATGTTTGGTGCGTTCGGCTTAAAGCCGGGAACGGTAGACGGTGATATTCTGTTGAATCTGGATTCGGAAGAAGAAGGAGAATTGTATATCGGTTGTGCAGGCGGAGAAGACCTGACAGCTGTGTTGGAATATAAAGAAGTGGAAACAGATCCGGCTGACATCGCTTTGAAAGTTACCTTGAAAGGGCTGCGCGGTGGTCATTCCGGATTGGAAATCAATGAAGGACGTGCCAATGCTAACAAGCTGATGGCTCGTTTCATGAATCAGGTGATAACTTACGATGAGGCTTGCCTGGTTTCCTGGCAAGGTGGCAATATGCGTAACGCGATTCCTCGTGAATGTGAAGTCGTTATTACAGTGCCGGCTGATGAAGAAGCGGACGTACTGGACTATGTGAAGGAGTGCGAAGAATTGTGGAATGAAGAGTATCATGTACACGAAACTCCGATCAGCTTCAAGGCAGAACGTGTGGAATTGCCGAAGATGATGGTTCCCGATGAAATCAAAGATAATCTGGTGGATGCCATTTATGCTTGTCAAAATGGGGTAATGCGTATGATTCCTACTATCCCCGATACTGTAGAAACCTCTTCTAATCTGGCTATTGTTTCTATAGGCGGTGGTAAGGCGGAGATTAAGATATTGGCCCGTAGCTCGCGTGACTCGATGAAGGATTATCTGAATACTGCATTGGAAAGCTGTTTCTCTATGGCAGGCATGGAAGTGACCCGTTCAGGTGGTTATTCAGGCTGGGAGCCCAATGTGGATTCTCCTATTCTGAAAGCGATGAAGGAGTCTTATCAGGCACAATTCGGTAAAGAACCTGCTGTGAAAGTGATTCATGCCGGTTTGGAATGCGGTATCATCGGTGCGGTAGTTCCCGGCTTGGATATGATTTCTTTCGGTCCTACCTTGCGTTCTCCTCACTCACCGGATGAACGCTGCTTTATTCCTTCTGTAGGTAAGTTCTATGATTTCGTAGTAGCTACGTTGGAAAATACGCCGGTAAAAGAATAGTCTTTAAGATCTTATAAAGATTTCGGGCGCGGATGATAGGGATTTCGTCCGCGCCTTTCTATTAATATTCCACTTTGTCACTTTTCTCTGTCCATTGTTGGAATGCCTTTATCGCCTCTTCCGCCAAAAGAACTTCGGAAGGCAGCTTGCGTGCCGAAGGTTTCAGCCTTAACTCATCATAGATAAAAGAGTCGTCAAACCCTATATTCTTGGCATCCGTCTTGTTGTTTGCATAATACATTTTATCCAGCCGTGCCCAGTAAATGGCTCCCAGACACATGGGACACGGTTCACACGAAGTATAAATTTCACATCCGCTCAAGTTGAATGTTCCCAGTTTGCTTGCCGCCGCACGGATGGCGCTGACTTCCGCATGGGCGGTGGGGTCGCATTGTGAAGTGACACGATTGACTCCGGTAGCGATAATTTCTCCGTCCTTGGCGATAACGGCTCCGAAAGGACCGCCGCCGTTTGCCACATTCTCTATAGAAAGCTCAATGGCTTTCCGCATTAATTCTTCTTTCTTCATAGTGGTTTCATTTCTTTTTGTACAGAGCAAATATACGATATTTCCGGCTATATACTGCGGGAGAGGGCTTATTTTATTCGGAAACTGCCGCTTCATGTGTACACTTGTCGGTTTCTGCTACCATTGAGGTGATTATCAGTGCCTCCGGGGACATTGCCCTGTTTTTTGTTTCAGAAGCTTCAGCCTCTCCGCAAAAGCCCGTCAATAGGGCGAAGCGGCTGAAGGATTGCCTTTGGAAATTTCTTCAGCTCGATTATGGAAGCTTCAGTTTTTGGCTGTTCGGGATGTGTCTCTGTGTAAGTTCATTTTTTCTAGTGCTTTTATACCTGTTGGAAATGATGTTACTATTAGGAAGAGTTTGCTTTGTGCCGTAATGGCTTTATTGCTTCACCTTAGTGAAGCAGCCGTTTCACACAGGTGACAACGGATCTTCACCAGAGTGGGATGGCGTGTTCACCTAGGTGATGGACAGAAAATACAAACTTATCCTGATGAAAGAGAATATGTTTCCGGTTGTGTCAGTTTGCTTATTTAGGGGTGCGATACGGTGACAAATGCCTGGATATAGGACTTTTGAAGCATTGGGGAACCAGTCTGTGCGGAGTATGCATACTCTCAAAGGATGCGGCTGAAGGATTTTTCTTCGGGCTGAAGCTTTTTCTGGTGTAATTCTTCAGCCGGAATGCCCACTGGCAAAGGGTTTGCGGAGAGGCTGAAGCTTTTGAAGGAATTTTCCTTTCCTTTTTTCTTGTATCACAAATTTGCTGAATACTCCTGGTTTTCCGTAATGCGTCGGCCCGGGCTAATACTTTGCACCCTTTCGGGTATATTATACGAAAGAAACTAATAAATTATACCCATTAGGGTGTAATTGTCGAAGCTTTTGCTATATTTGTACCCTAAAGGGTGTAATTATGAGTGATTCATTGTCATTGTTTGTAAAAGAAATGCGTAAGCGGTTCGGACTTACGCAAGTAGATTTGGCGGCTAAGGCGGGAGTGGGGCTTCGCTTTGTGCGCGAGTTGGAGCAAGGAAAGCAGACTTTGCGGATAGACAAGGTAAACCAGGTGCTTGCCCTCTTCGGACATGAAGTAGGGGCTGTGCCCTTAGGAAAGGAGCATAGCGCATGAGAAGGGGAAAAATATACTTGAATGATATCTATGCAGGGTTGTTGACGGAAGATGAGAATGGTTTCACCTTTGCCTATGATGCCGGATTCTTGCGTTCCGGCAAGGCGGAAGCCGTCAGTCTGACACTGCCACTGACGGACAAACCCTATCACGACACCGTCTTGTTCCCGTTCTTTGACGGCCTGATACCCGAAGGATGGTTGCTGAACATTGCCGAAAACAGTTGGAAGATAAATCGGCGCGACCGTATGTCGCTGTTGCTGGCCTGTTGCAAGGATTGCATCGGGGCAGTAAGTGTAGTAGAGGATGAACCTGATAAACCGGAAACATGATGGAAAGGTGTTTGTATTGTTATAAGGAACTGAAGGAAGGACAGGTGGACTATCATCCGGCTTGTGCCCGGAAACTTTTCGGTACTCGTCAGGCGCCTCAATTGCCTTACGTGCGGAGTGAAATAGGCGAACTGGCCAAACAGGTAGTGAGGGCACAGACTACGCTGACGGGCGTGCAGGCCAAATTGTCGCTCGATGTGAATCCCGGCGGAAAGAACGAGCCGGACCGTTTTACCATCGTGGGCTTGTGGGGAAAGTTCATTTTGAAGCCCCAGACTGATTTTTACCGGGCATTACCTGAGCTGGAGGATTTGACCATGCACATGGCGGAAGCAGCCAAAATAGCGGTGGTTCCCCACGGGTTGGTGCGTTTTGCCGATGGCGAATTGGGATACATCACCCGGCGCATAGACCGTCGCCCGGATGGTGGAAAGATTGCCATGGAGGACATGTGCCAGTTGACGGAACGTCTCACCGAATACAAATATAAGGGCTCGTATGAGCAGATAGCCAAGACTATCAAGAAGTATTCTGCAGTGCCGCAGCTTGATTTGGTGAATTTCTGGGAAGTGGTGGTGTTCTCGTGGATTGTGGGAAACTCGGATATGCACTTGAAGAACTTTTCATTGTATGACACGGGGATGGGCTATAGTCTGACGCCTGCATACGATTTGCTGTCCACGGTTATTGTCATGCCCGAGGATACGGAGGAATTGGCATTGACTCTTAATGGGAAAAAAAGGAAAATATGGAGAAGCGATTTCGAGAAGTCGATAATCGCATCGGGGGTCAGTGGCAAGGTAATAGAGAACATCGCCCGGAAATTCCGACGTTCCATCATTAAATGGATGGAACTGATAGATGTTTCCTTCCTGCCCGAAGACATGAAGAAACCCTATAAAAGACTGGTGCTGCAACGTCTGCTTTGGCTGCGCTGAAAGATCTTTCCTTTTCTGTTTTAGTTATTTTAATTAAAACGTATGCAGTCTTTAAACATCTATTTCGTTTCTTTGTTACAGAAGACTTAGTATGAACTAAAAGATTGTAGATATGAAAATTCGTTATTTATCTTTGATAGTGTTACTGGTAATGAGCGTATTTGCTCCTATACAGGCACAAACCTATGACAATTTGTGGAAAGAACTGGAGGTGTTGGAACGAAAGGATCTGCCCCAATCGGTCATTTCCGAAGCAATGAAAATCTACGATAAAGCAAAAGCGGAACAGAATGTACCGCAAATGATGAAAGCCTATCTCACTGCCATGCAGTACCGTTCCCTTTTAACTCCCGATAGCTTGAAGGTAGATATGAATGGTTTGGAACAATGGGCTTCCCAAACCGGCAGTGTGGAAGACAAAGCTATATTGTATTCCATTCTGGGTGAAATGACCATGTCTGCCGACGTAAAAAAGGGATTGGGCTATTTGCAGGCCTCTCTCAAGGATAAAGACCGGTTATTGCTTGTCCCGGTCGAGAAATTGAGATCTATGGTGAGAGTGGGAGAGGCTAGTAAACGGTATTTTCGTGATAATCTGTACAACTTGTTGGCACGTCGTGCCATACAAATCATGCAGCAGTACAGGTGGCAGGCGGCTGCTAAAGCAAATCAGACAAACAGTCTGCCTGCGGATATGACGGATATGGATAAGTTTGTTACTTATCAGTTTGTTCCTGTCTCTGATTGTGACTTGACAGCAGCTGTCATGCAGGCTTATCAGTCCTTGCTGAAAGCATATGATACGGAAACGGAGCGCGAGGGTTGGTTGCTGACCGCTGTGGATGCATTGAATTACCTGTACCGCAATTTTTCCGGAAACTTCTCGAATGACGTATGCCAACAGGAACTCCGGAAGTGGATTCATACTTATCCGGCTGTGAAAACAGTCCCTGAAGCTTATCTGGCTTTGGCACAATTCCTACAGTATCAAAATAATCAGGTAGAGCGCTTGCGGATAGTTCGTGAAGGAATAGCCGGATACCCCCGTTACGAAGGTATCAACCAACTGAAGAATATAGAAAAGGAAATTCTGAATGCAAGCCTTTCACTGGAAATAGCTACGGCTTATCCTGGTGAACAGCAGTCGGTGAAAGTAAATTATAAAAACCTTATCGGCATCACTTTGCAGTTATATAAGGTGAATTTACCCGTTACCTCTGCCGTATTGCAGAACAGAACCACCCATTTTGAAAGTAAATATGCCTGTTTGCAACGCGAGGAGCATTTTTCTTTGAAACCTACTACAGATTATTTGAATATCGATACCACCCTGACCATACAGGCTCCTCAAGCGGGAATTTATTTCTTAAAGGCAGTGCCCGATGGGAAGAAGGGCGTTTCGGACGGAACATTAATGAATGTCACCGCTTTAAAGACCATTTATCGTCCTCTGCCGGATGGTACGTTGGAACTGGTGGTGGTAAATGCAGTGAGCGGACAGCCTGTTTCTGAGGCGGAAGTAACCATTTATACGGAGAAGGGAGGAGGCTATTCTCCTCAACAGACCTATCAGGCGGATAAACAGGGTACTTTGAAACTGGATTTCCTGAATAGTAACAAATACTGGTATAATGCACATACGGCGGCTGATAATGCGATGCCCATCTTGAATCTTTGGAAAAACGATTATTACTATAAAGAGAGCAAGAAAAAAGAAGTTTTGCAATTATTTACCGACCGATCCATTTACCGTCCCGGTCAAACCGTATATGTATCCGGCTTGGCTTATGAAATGGAAAAGGATTCTACGCGTGTGCTTGCGGATAAAAAATATACGGTATCCCTATATGATGCGAATAATAATGAAACAGGAAAAGTAGAAGTATGGACGAATGGTTTTGGTTCGTTCAGCGGACAATTTGTTTTGCCCTCTCCTTGCCTGACCGGTTATTTTAGCTTGCGTGCGGCCGATACTTCTGTCAGTTTTAAGGTAGAAGAATATAAACGTCCCACCTTTGATGTCACGTTTGAACCCGTGAAAGTGGAGTATCAAGTGGGTGACTCTATAGAAGTGGCGGGTATGGCAAAGACTTTTGCCGGTGCGCCTGTGCAGAATGCCAGGGTACACTATAATATATCCCGTTCCTATGCTTGGTTCTGGCGGTTTATGGGCAGAGGTTCAGCCCGTTGGGAGGGAGAGGCAATGACCGATGCGGATGGTAAGTTCACCGTTCCGGTGCATTTTGAAATAGACTCGGACAGGAGAGAATCTCCGTTGTGGTATTATACGTACAACATACAGGCGGATGTGACGGATGGTGCAGGTGAGACACAGCAAGCTAATTTGTCATTGCCTTTAGGAAGCACTTCAATGGTGCTGAATATGGATAATCTGCCCGATAATTGGGTTAAAGAAAAGAAGTTGGAAATAAAACTGACAGCCATGAATCTTTCGGGTGAGCCGGTAGATACTCCGGTTACTTATCAGGTAGTCGAGATGGAGAAGCAGAAAGACGGTCAGGAAAAAGAAGGCAGAAAGGTATTGACCGGTACGGTGGAAGCTAACAAAAGTTTTATTCCTGAGGCTATTTATGCCCTGCCTTCCGGTAATTATCGTTTGAAGCTTTCGGCTAAGGATACACAAGGCAGAGAGTGTACGGCATCTAAGAATTTCCTTTTGTTCTCATTGAACGACAAGCGTCCGCCTTTCGTGATAACGGATTGGTTCTATCAGGATGGTCTGGAATTTGATGCAGCATCTCCAGCTACTATATATATAGGTAGCAGCGAAAAGAATGTCTATCTGCTTTATGATGTGTTTGCAGGCAATAAGCGCTTGGAAAGCAAACGTATACAGCTTTCGGACTCGGTGATCAGTTTCCGCTTCCCTTATAAGAAGGAATATGGTGACGGCATTCTGGTAAGTATGGCATTTGTGAAAGACGGCAGACTTTACAGTCATAATGCACGGATTATGAAACCGGCCCCTGAGAAGAAGTTGCAGCTGAAATGGACTACGTTCCGTGACAAACTCCGTCCGGGACAGCAAGAGGAATGGAAACTGACGGTACTTTATCCGGATGGACGTCCGGCTGAGGCTGAAATGCTGGCTACCATGTATGATGCTTCTCTGGATAAAATCTATAGTGCACATAAGCTGGACTTTGGAGTGGACTTTCATTATGTGGTTCCTTTGACTTATTGGAATACATCCTATATGCGGAATGCTTATTTGTATGTTGATTTCCCGTTGAAGAGGTTCCGTGCGGTTCCTTTGGAATATAGTGAATTGATCATTCCATCTACAGGAAGAATGGAGGCTGTGGTGGTAGGTTACGGAGGCAGTCCTCGTGCCACTCTTACAGGAGCTTTGAAGATTAGAGGCAGGAGTGCCGCAAATGCTGTGATGAACCAGGAGGCTGTTACTGATATGGTGCTCCAGGAAGAAATGGTAGAGACGTCTGCACAGGAAAAGGCAGAAATGGGCAGTTCTGAAGAACTGGCAGAAACAGGTGATATACAGATACGTGAAAACTTTGCGGAAACGGCATTCTTTTATCCACAGCTCCGCACCAATGAAACAGGTGAAGTCAGTATTTCCTTTGTATTGCCCGAGAGCCTTACCCGATGGAAGTTTATGGGCTTGGCACATACCCAGAATGTGGATTATGGAAAAATAGAAGCTACCGCTACTGCCAGCAAGGAATTTATGCTTCAACCTAATATGCCCCGTTTTGTCCGCGTGGGAGATAAAGCGAATATTGCCGCTTCACTGATGAATCTGTCGGACAAGGGGGTGAAAGGGACTGTCCGCATGGAATTGTTTAATCCGGAAACAGAAAAGGTATTCTATTCACAAAAACAGAAGTTCGATATGAAGGGAGGAGAAACCGGGCATGTGAACTTTGCTTTTGAAGTGAGTGACAAATATGCGGTAATGGCATGCCGGATGGTAGCGGATGGAGATACCTTCAGTGATGGAGAACAGCGTTACATTCCCGTTCTGACAGACAAACAGTGGGTGACGGAAACCGTTCCTCTGAACGTGAATGGGGAAGGTGTGCATACTTTCTCTTTGGAAAATCTGTTTAACAAGCATAGCAAAACGGCTTCCGAACAACGGTTGACCGTAGAATTTACTGCCCATCCGGCTTGGTATGCCGTGCAGGCTTTGCCTGTAGTGGCTAATCCTCAGAATGAAGATGCTCTTTCCTGGGCTACCGCTTATTATGCCCATTCATTGGCTGCATGTATAGTCAAAGAAAATCCCCGTATCAAGCAAGTCTTTGATAGCTGGAAGGCTCAAGGTGGTACAAAGGAGACTTTTATGAGCAATCTGCAAAAGAATCAGGAACTGAAAAATATCCTGCTGGCTGAAACTCCCTGGCTGACAGAAGCTACCAATGAAGCCGAACAAAAACAGCGTATCGCCACTTTGTTTGACCTGAATACAATGAACAGCGGACTGGCAGTTTCTGTAGAGAAACTGAGAGAATTGCAAAATGGAGATGGCGCATGGAGTTGGTATAAAGGTATGCAAGGCAGCCGCTATGTAACCACTCAGGTAATGGAAATGCTTGTCCGGCTGAATGCATTGACTCCTCAGGATGCTGACAGCCGGATGCAGCCTATGATTCAAAAAGGGTTCGAGTATTTAGGCAAGCAGGCTGCCGAAGAGTATAAGTCTATGAAAGAAGCTGAAAAGAAAGGGGCTGTCGGTATCCGTCCGTCAGAACAGGTTCTCAGGTATTTGTATATCTGCGCTTTGGATGGCAAGGCTCCGGTTGATGAAAAGGTGAACCGGTATTTCATAGACAAGTTGTCCGGTGAGGGAAAAGAACTGACGATTTATGGAAAGGCGTTGGGAGCTATCATCTTGCAGCAAGCCGGTAAGGTGGCAGAGGCCAAGTTGTTTATGCAGTCATTGATGGAGTATTCTGTTGTGACGGATGAAATGGGGCGTTACTTTGATACTCCTAAAGCCCGATATTCATGGTTCAGTTATAAAATTCCGACTGAAGTGGCTGCTATGGAAGCTATACAGCGTATAACAAAAGATACGAAAGCTATTGATGAAATGAAACGCTGGCTGTTGAAGCAGAAACAGACACAGACTTGGGAAACGCCGATAGCTACGGCTGATGCGGTGTATGTATTGATGGCTACAGGAACTTCGGATTTATTGGCAAATACAGGAGGAGTAGAGATTACTTTAGGTAAAGAAGTGATCCGGACTCCGGCAGATGATGCCATCGGTTATATCAAGAAGACGATGTCCGGTGATGTGATGAATATCAAGAAAATAAGGGTGGATAAAGAAGGAGCCGGAATGGGTTGGGGAGCCGTTTATGCCCAATATCTGGAAAGTATGGATCAAATTAGCGGGCAGGGAAACGGATTGTCTGTCAGCCGTCAATTATATAAAGGGGATGAGGCTTTGAATGAATCAGCTCCATTGAAAGTTGGCGATAAGATTACCGTTCGCCTGACTGTGAAGGCTGACCGTGATATGGATTTTGTTCAGATCAAGGATGACCGTGCAGCTTGTATGGAACCGTTACAGGCAGTTTCGGGATTTCGTTGGAGCAACGGGCTGGGATATTATCAGGCTACCAAAGATGCTTCGACCCAGTTCTTTATCGATCAGATGAGAAAAGGAACTTATGTGATAGAGTATCAGGTGTATGTGAACCGGACAGGAGAATATCAGGCTGGAATTGCAACTGTTCAGTCTGCTTATGCTCCGGAATTCGGAGGGCATACGGGAGGATATCGGGTGATGGTGGAATAGAGAAACAGGATGTCTGGAATTAGTTGTGTGATTTCATAAAAAGTAAGTTAGCTTGCTAACTTACTTTTTTCTTATGCTTCTGCCGTCCACCCATTCTAATCTTATTTCAAAAACCATCTTCAGCCGTGCCATAAAAATAGCGGCCTGAAACGGATGGATATTCAATTATAAATGTATAACCATCTGAATAATATAGATATAACCAACCGTTTTGAATTTCCCAGTCAAACTTATATACCCTATAAAGTTCATCATCATAGTAACAGCGTTCTTCCGTACCTACACCATGATCCGGGAAAGCACCTGAGGTGAATGTAATATAACTGTAAAGCCGTTCTCCGTATGGATCCTCAAATCCCATTTCGCCCCACCAAGTCTTACCGTATAATCCTGAAATATCAAATCCTCTTTCTTCATCGCTTTCACATGAAGAAAAACTTATCATTGTAATCAATGCAATGGCAATGAACCAGTAATGTTTTACTATTTTCATAATTTATCTGATTTTTAATGCGGGACAAAGATAAAGGTTATTCATAAGATAAAATAAATTATAGGCTGAAAAAATGGGTAAAGGATGTTTTTTGTCTATCTTTGCTATCTAAAAAGCATAAAATAATTGTATGAAACATATTATACTGATAGTAAGTTTGTTAATGGGAGTGACTTTGGGAGTACAGGCACAACCCAAAGCATTATTTGATAAGACAACGCATGAATTTGGAACTATTTTATGGAAAAATCCGGTGACGGCTACCTTTAAAATCACTAATAAAGGAGATAAACCTTTAGTGATATCTAATGTGACAACTTCTTGTGGCTGCACGGTTGCTGATTGGACCAAAGAACCGATTGCCCCGGGAAAGACCGGGAGTGTCAGTTCTACTTTTGACGCCAAAGCCATCGGACGTTTTCAGAAGAGCGTAGGCATTTATTGCAATGCCTCCAATAAACCTATCTATCTGGCTATTCGGGGAGAAGTGACTGCCGATCCTAAAAACTATACTTTCACTCATCCTTTTCAGATTGGAGCTATCCGTTTGAATAAGGAGGAAATAGAATTTGAAGATGCTAATAAAGGGGATAAACCAACTATGGAACTGTTGGTTGCCAATACGTCAGATAGGTTATACACCCCTGTGTTGATGCATTTGCCTCCTTACCTCAGTGCTGTTGCCATTCCGGAAAAACTGGGAAGAGGACGTACAGGTAAAATCAAGATAACTCTTGATACGGAAAAGTTACCTAAACTGGGTTTGACAACGGCGTCTGTTTATCTTTCCCGTTTCCTGGGAGATAAGGTGGGAGAAGAAAATGAAATTCCGGTTTCTGCCGTATTGTTGCCGGATTTCTCACATATCAGTCAGCAGGAACGCTTGAATCCGCCTGCCATTCATCTTTCTGCCGAAGAGTTGCAGATGGGAGAACTGGAAAGTGATGAAAAGAAAGCACATACGATTATTATTAAAAATGTAGGAAAATCTAATCTGGAAATTCGTGATTTGCAGGTGTTCAATTCTGCTTTGGGGGTCCAGTTGAAGAAACGTGTCTTGAAACCGGGTGCGTCTACCAAGTTGAAGATTACTGCTTTCGGTCAAAATTTGAAGAAAGTAAAGGGTACTCCGCGTGTCCTGATGATAACCAATGATCCTAACAATCCGAAGATAATTATTAAAGTAAAAGTAACCTCAAAAAAATAGCTATGGAACATCCTGAAAATAGTGAAGAATATAAGGGATTGACAGTGAACAAAGGTATTGAGCAACCATCTATTGTGAATCCTTATTTGAAACTACGTAAAAAAACTCGTCGTCGTGAGTTTTCCGTAGGTGAATATGTAGAAGGCATCGTAAAAGGTGATGTGACCGTATTGAGTCAGGCGGTTACTTTAGTGGAGAGTGTAAAACCGGAACATCAGGCTATTGCCCAGGAAGTGATAGAGAAGTGTCTGCCTTATTCCGGAAATTCTATGCGAATCGGTATCAGTGGTGTGCCCGGTGCCGGCAAGAGTACATCTATTGATGTATTTGGATTGCATGTGCTTGAGAAGGGAGGAAAATTAGCTGTTTTAGCTATTGATCCCAGTAGTGAGCGTTCTAAAGGCAGTATTTTGGGAGATAAGACCCGCATGGAGAAACTATCTGTCCATCCGAAGTCTTTTATACGGCCTAGTCCGTCAGCAGGTTCGTTGGGAGGAGTAGCTCGTAAGACTCGTGAAACGATCATACTTTGTGAGGCGGCGGGCTTTGATAAGATTTTTGTTGAAACGGTTGGAGTAGGGCAGAGCGAAACAGCAGTGCATTCTATGGTGGATTTCTTTTTGCTGATCCAACTGGCCGGTACTGGTGATGAATTGCAGGGGATTAAGAGAGGTATCATGGAAATGGCGGATGGAATCGTTATCAATAAAGCTGACGGCAGCAATATTGAGAAAGCAAAACTGGCTGCCAGTCATTTCCGTAATGCTTTACATTTGTTTCCTGCTCCTGATTCGGGCTGGAGTCCTAAAGTAATGACGTATTCCGGCTTTTATGGTATTGGAATTAAAGAAATCTGGAATATGATCTATGAATACTTCGCTTTTGTGAAAGCGAATGGGTATTTTGAATATCGCAGAAATGAACAGGCTAAGTATTGGATGTATGAGTCTATCAACGAGCATTTGCGTGATAGTTTCTATAATAATGAAAAGATAATTTCTATGTTGGCTGCAAAAGAGGAAGAGGTGCTGAATGGCAAACTGACTTCGTTTGTTGCTGCCAAAAAGTTATTGGATGCTTATTTCTCAACCTTGAAATAAGGTTTTCCTACTACTACAGGTAACATAAAAAACGCAGATTTAATGAATAATTATAATCTGCGTTTTTTGTGTACCTGTGGTGGATAAAAATTAGATAGAAAGTTCATGAAGTACGTTCACCAATTCTCTGTCTATAGGCTTGTCGTTCTTTATAGCTTTAGCGAAAGGTACATAAACAATCTTATCATCATCAATACCAATCATTACATTACGTTGTCCTTCCAATAGTGCTTGGATGCTAGCCACTCCCATACGGCTGGCAATAATTCGGTCATGCGCTGTGGGGCGTCCGCCACGTTGCAAATGTCCTAATATCGTTACACGCACATCGTATTGCGGATATTCGTTCTTCACACGTTCGGCATAGTGCATTGCACCCCCGGTCAGTTCGCTTTCGGCTACTAATACGATACTACTGCTCTTGGATTTGCGGAAACCATGTTCGATGAATTCTTCCAATTGGTCAACTTCTGTGCTGAATTCCGGAATAATAGCTGCTTCTGCACCTGCGGCAATAGCACCGTTCAATGCCAAGAAGCCTGCATCACGTCCCATTACTTCAACAAAAAATAAACGTTCGTGAGAAGTTGCCGTATCACGGATTTTTATCTACTGCATCTAAAATTGTGTTCAAAGCTGTATCATAGCCGATGGTGGTGTCGGTTCCATACAGGTCGTTGTCAATCGTTCCGGGCAGACCGATACAAGGAACATCAAATTCTTGTGCGAAAATACGTGCACCAGTCAAAGAACCATCACCACCTATAATGACTAAAGCGTCGATTTCATGCTTCTTCATGTTTTCGTAAGCTTGTGCCCGTCCTTCGGGTGTCGTGAATTCTTTGCAACGGGCGGTCTTCAGAATGGTACCTCCCATTTGTATGATGTTACTAACATTTTGGCTTTTGAATTCCTGAATTTCATCTGTTACCAATCCTTTGTATCCTCTATAAATGCCATATACTTTCAAGCCGTTATAGATGGCAGAACGTGTGACTGCACGAATGGCAGCGTTCATTCCCGGAGCATCTCCTCCAGAGGTTAAAATACCAATGCTTTTAATCGTTCCCATAAATACCCATTTTAATATTTTTATGTCGCAAAGTTAACAAATTATCAGTTGGACAACGATAATTTTCTATTTTTTATTGGTCTATTTTTCGTTTAAGATTGCTTTTTTACATTCTTCCATCAACCATTTGGGGGTGGAAGTTGCTCCACAAATGCCGATGGAACGGACGTTCTCGAGCAAGTTCCGGTCTATTTCTTCCGGCTGGTCAATGAGGTATGAATTCGGATTAATCTTTTTGCATTCTTGATATAAGATCTTTCCGTTTGAACTTTTTCGTCCGCAGACAAAAAAGATCAGATCATGCGCTGCTGCAAATTTGCGGATGTTAGGCATCCGGTTGGCCACTTGCCGGCAGATTGTGTCGTAAAATTCAAAAGTGGCATCGGGTGAAATGTGTTCCTTGATATATTCTATGATTTGCCAGAATTCTTCCAGAGATTTGGTTGTCTGGGAGTACAAGCGTATGTCTTTAGTGAAGTCTAAATGAGCAGCTTCAGCAGGTGTTTCTATGACAATTGCTTTTCCATGAGTTTGGCCTACCAGCCCCAGTACTTCGGCATGACCGTTTTTGCCATAAATCACGATTTGTGTGTCTTGACTTGCCGGAACATTATCATACTCCTGTTTGATGCGCTTTTGAAGACGTAATACTACTGGACAGGTGGCGTCAATGATCTCGATGTTGTTGGTACGGGCTATAGCGTATGTTTCAGGAGGTTCTCCATGTGCACGTAACAGTACTTTGGCATCGTGTAATTGGGCAAACTCTTCGTGGTTGATTGTGATAAGCCCCATTTTTTTTAGTCGTTCACATTCCTGTCCGTTGTGTACAATGTCTCCCAGGCAATAAAGAGTGTTTCCTTTTGCCAGTTCTTCTTCTGCTTTACGGATGGCCGTAGTGACTCCAAAGCAGAACCCAGATCCTTCGTCTATCTCTATGTTAACCATTTATAGCTGCTTGAAATTTTTCGGTCAGCCACTCTTTCTGTTCGGCAATGCTCATGTGGCTGTTGTCTAATAAGATAGCGTCATCCGCTTGTCGTAACGGACCGACTTCACGGGTTTGGTCTATACGGTCACGTTCTTCCACATTTTCCAGGATTTTTTCATAAGAGGCCTCTTGCCCTTTACTCCTCAATTCATCATAACGGCGCTGTGCACGTATGGCAGCCGAGGCGGTTACAAATATTTTCAGTTCGGCATCGGGGAAAACAACGGTTCCAATGTCCCTTCCGTCCATGACAATTCCTTTGGCCTTTCCCATTTCCTGTTGTTGTTTTACCAAAGCCTCACGTACAAAGCCCAAGGCGGCGATAGGGCTTACATGAGAAGAAACCTCCATGCTGCGGATGGCATCCTCTACATTTGTATCGTTCAGAAAAGTCATGGGACGTTGTGTTTCCGGATTCAACCGGAATGAAATATGTATATCGGGCATTGCTGTTTTTAACGCTTCGGTGTCGATACCTTTTTCCGAAAAGAACCCTTTCTGTAGACTATATAATGTAACAGCACGATACATGGCACCGCTATCAATATAGATATATCCTATTTCACGTGCCAAGTCTTTGGCCATAGTGCTTTTTCCACATGATGAATAACCGTCAATGGCAATAGTTATTTTCTTCATATATAATTAATGTATAGGTGACTATTAAAAACGCTTCAAAGATAGATAAAAGTTGGGTGTATGTCTATGAAATCGGATGAAAATAAAATGAATTAGCATATTTTTCATGTGAAAATACTTTTTATTTAAAAGATTTGTGTTACATTTGCCCTCAGTGAGAAACACTTAATTTTTAAAACACAATTTATGGAAGTTAAAAAATCGCCTAAAGCAGATCTCGAAGGTAAAAAGAGTACCTGGCTGCTTATCGGTTATGTGTTTATCCTTGCTCTCATGTTTGTAGCTTTCGAATGGACTGATCGCGACAAGCAAGTGACTACGGATACAGGTATAACTGATGTCGTATTTGAAGAAGAAATTATCCCTATTACGGAACAGGAACAAAAACAAGCTCCTCCTCCTCCCGAAGCTCCTAAAGTAGAAGAAGTGCTTCAGATCGTTGAAAACGATGCTAAAGTAGAAGAAACGACTATTCAGGCTTCAGAAGAAACCGGTCAGGCAGTAGAAGTTAAATACGTTCCGGTTGAAGTTGAAGAAGAAGAACCCGAAGAACAACAAATTTTCCAAGTAGTAGAAGAAATGCCTGAATTCCCTGGGGGTATGGCTGAATGTTTGAAATTCTTAGGTAAGAATATTAAATATCCCACTATTTCTCAGGAAAATGGTGTACAAGGTAAGGTTATCGTTCAGTTTGTCGTTAATAAGGACGGTTCTATCGTTGACCCGGTGGTTGTACGTAGTGTAGACCCCTACTTGGATAAGGAAGCTCTCCGCGTAATCAAGACCATGCCGAAATGGAAACCTGGAAAACAACGTGGTAAGGCTGTACGTGTGAAATATACAGTGCCTGTAACTTTCAAATTACAGTAATAAAAATACTTCAATATCTTAATTGAGAGGCTGCTTTGAGGCAGCCTCTTTTTCTAATAATCCCTTAATTAAAATAATCTTATGGCTTTTTCTGCAGAACAATTATTAGATAAGGTAAATACCTACCTTGCTACAATGCCCTATATGCGTGAACCGAAAGGGTTATATGCTCCTATAGAATATGTCCTTTCATTAGGTGGCAAACGTATACGTCCTGTCTTGATGTTGCTGTCTTATCAGCTTTATAAAGAAAAATGTGGATGATATTTTATCACAGGCGGCAGGTATAGAAACTTATCATAATTATACATTGTTGCATGATGATTTGATGGATCGTGCGGATATGCGCAGAAATAAGCCTACAGTGCATAAGGTTTGGGATGAAAATACGGCTATTCTTTCAGGAGACGCCATGTTGGTATTGGCTTATCGGCTGATGAATAATTGTCCGGATAGCTATTTAAAGCAAGTAATGGATATTTTCAGTCAGACAGCTTTGGAAATTTGTGAGGGGCAGCAGTGGGATATGGAATTTGAGACACGTAGTGATGTTACCGTATCTGAATATATTGAGATGATTCGTTTGAAGACATCGGTACTTTTGTCTGCCGCTTTAAAAATTGGTGCGGTGTTAGGGGATGCTTCGGAAGAGGATGCACAAAAATTATACGATTTCGGTATTAAAATGGGATTAGCATTTCAATTACAGGATGATTTTCTGGATGTATATGGGAATCCGAAAGTATTTGGAAAGAATATTGGAGGGGATATCTTGTGTAATAAAAAAACGTTTATGCTGATTAATGCCTTAACTTTGGCCGACGGACATCAACGGAAAGAATTGGAAAAATGGATTTCATCTACTGATTTCTATCCGGAGGAAAAGATAAAGGCTGTGACAGAACTTTATGATAAGATTGGCATCGGCAGGATTTGTGAAGAGAAAATTAATGCTTATTATGCTGAAGGACTTTCTTTATTGGAAAGTATAGCTATGCCTTCCGGGAAAAAAGAAGAGTTGAAATCTTTTGTTTGTCATTTAATGAATAGGAAAGTGTGATATGATTGATACACATTCTCATTTGTTTGCCGAAGAATTTACGGAAGATTTGCCGGCGGTGATAGAACGTGCCAAGGCTGCTGGAGTTTCTAAAGTTCTCATGCCTAATATTGATGATACTACTATAGAGGCGATGCTGAGTGTTTGCACGGCATATCAGGGATATTGTTTTCCAATGATCGGATTTCATCCTACTTCTGTTGATGCAGATTCATTGTTCCGTATTCATGAAATGAAAAAAATATTCTCCATGGGCATCCTTTTATGCTATAGGGGAGGTGGGGATGGATTTGTATTGGGATAAAACCTATTTGAAAGAACAGCAGAAAGCATTGGATATACAGGTTCAGTGGGCATTAGAATATCATTTGCCTTTGGTGCTGCATTGTCGTGAAGCTTTTCCTGAGTTGTTTGAAGTGATGGAGCCTTACAAAACGACTGAGTTAAGTGGGGTCTTCCATAGTTTTACGGGAACTTTAGAAGAGGCTGAGAAGGTGTTGGAGTATTCGCGTTTTGTCTTTGGAATAAATGGAGTTGTTACATTCAAGAAGAGTAGTTTGCCCGAAATTTTGACGCATCTGCCTTTGGATAGAATTGTCCTTGAAACAGACTCTCCTTATTTGGCTCCAGTGCCTTTTAGGGGAAGACGGAACGAGTCTTCTTATATAAAGAATGTAGCTATGAAACTTGCTGAAATCTATGCTGTGGATTTTGAATACATAGACAGAATCACGACCAATAATGCTTTAAAAGTGTTCAAAATGGCTGAATAAGTTTTTAAAGTTTATTAATTTTGATGAGTAATTCCAATAATGACAGGGTTAATTCTACGTAAGACGAAAAAAAGAATACATTTGTAGCTGAAATCGCTTGCAATTCCCGATTTTCTTTGTAATTTGCACCCGATTTTAAAAAAGATAGTATTGTGTAGCCCGAAATAAGGAGAGATGCTCGAGTGGTTGAAGAGGCACGCCTGGAAAGCGTGTAAACGCCAAAAGTGTTTCGCGGGTTCGAATCCCGCTCTCTCCGCTGTTGTTATGGAAAACGTAAAAGCAGGAAAACAATTAAAACAAATAAATAACAATTAATTAATTAATCTTAAAAAATTAGACACACAATGAAAAAGTTATTTGCAATTCTTGCAGTGATGGGAGTCCTTACTTTAGGATCAGTTCAGCCTATTATGGCTCAAGACGCAGCTCCGGCTCAAACAGAACAGACTACTGAAGCAGCAGTGGTTGAAGAAGGTGGTGGTCTTCACAAAGAGTTAAAAACTAAGTTCATCGAAGGTGATGCTGGTTTTATGTCTCTGGTAGCAATAGCACTAGTTTTAGGTTTGGCTTTCTGCATTGAACGTATTATTTATTTGAGCTTGGCAGAAGTTAATACAAAGAAGTTGATGACTAGCATCGAGGCTGCTTTGGAAAAAGGTGATGTAGAAGCTGCAAAAACCGTATGTCGTAATACTCGCGGTCCTGTTGCTTCTATTTGTTATCAGGGTTTAATGAGAATTGACGATGGTGTTGATGTTGTTGAACGTTCTGTTGTTTCTTACGGTGGTGTTCAGGCTGGTTATCTTGAAAAAGGATGTTCTTGGATTACATTGTTTATTGCCATGGCTCCGTCTTTGGGATTCTTGGGTACTGTAATCGGTATGGTTATGGCGTTCGATAAAATCCAGCAGGCAGGTGATATTTCTCCGACAGTTGTAGCAGGTGGTATGAAAGTGGCTTTGATTACTACTATCTTTGGTTTGGTTGTAGCATTGATTCTGCAGGTATTCTATAACTACATCCTTTCTAAAATTGAAGCTTTGACAAGCGCTATGGAAGATTCTTCTATTACTTTGCTTGACATGATCATGAAGTACAACTTGAAATACAAAAAATAATTAGGACAATGGCTAAATTATCATATAAAATGTCCTACTATGCTTTATATGTCTGCTTTGCCGTTATTTTGGTAGTATTGGGCATGTTCTTCTTGGTAGGATATAATAATCCGGTGGGAGATATGAATGCTCCCGAACACACTGAAACATTGATATACTTAATGTATGCATTGTTTGGTGTAACTGTTGGCTTGACGGTTATTGCAGCAATTGCACAGTTTGGCGCAGCTTTAAAAGATAATCCGATGGGAGCTATAAAATCTTTACTTGGTCTCGTTTTGTTGGTTGCTGTAGTATTAATATCTTATGCTATGGGATCTGATGCAACGATTACAGCTAATGAAGCTCCTTATACGGATACTTTCTGGTTGAAGATAACAGATATGTTTATCTATTCAATTTATTTCTTACTGGGTATTGCTGCTTTAGCAACTTTGGTAAATATGACAGGTATCTTTAAGAAATAATATTATCTCATTGATATTTAACAATTAAAAACAAAGTAAGTAAAATGGCAAGAAAGAAAAGAGCCGTACCTGGAATTAACTCCAGTTCAACAGCTGATATTGCCTTTATGTTGCTTATTTTCTTCCTGATTACAACATCAATGGATACTGACCGTGGTTTGGCGAGACGTCTTCCGCCTCCTCCCGAAAACAAGGATCAGAAACAAGATGATATTATTGTAAAGGAACGTAATGTACTCCAGGTTCGTTTGAACAAAGATGACCAACTGATGTGTGGTCAGGACTACATTGACATTAAGCAATTAAAAGAAAAGGCAAAAGAATTTATAGTCAATCCGTATGATGATGAAAAATTGCCTGAAAAGCATAGAAAGAATATTCCTTTGCTGGGTGATTGTATGATTACGGAAAAGCATGTAATCTCTGTTCAGAATGACGTTGGTACTAGCTATAAAGCATATATTGACGTACAGAATGAATTGGTTGCTGCTTATAATGAGTTACGAGACGAGCTAGGAAAGGCTAAATTCGGCAAGACTTACGCTCAATGTGATGAAGATGAGCAAAAAGCAATTCGTGAATATTATCCGCAGAAGATTTCTGAAGCTGAACCTAAAAAGTATGGAGGTAAGTAATGGGAAAATTTAATAAAACAGGTAAACGTGGAATGCCTGAGTTGAATACCTCTTCATTGCCTGACCTTATCTTTACCTTGTTGTTCTTCTTTATGATTGTGACAACCATGCGTGAGGTTACATTGAAGGTTCAATTTCAGGTTCCTCAAGGAACAGAGTTGGAAAAATTGGAAAAGAAGTCTTTGGTTTCCTTTATCTATATAGGTAAGCCGTTGCCGGAGTTCCAAAAGAAAATGGGTGCTGAAAGCCGTATTCAGTTGAATGATAAGTTTGCTGAAGTATCTGAAGTTCAGGACTACATTACTCAAGAGCGTTTGAATATGAAAGAAGAAGATCAGCCGTTTATGACCGTTTCTTTGAAAGTTGATAAGGACACAAGAATGGGTATCGTAACCGATGTTAAACAGGCACTTCGTCAGGCTTACGCTTTAGAAAATTAACTATTCAGCTACTCAACGTCAGTAATAGTTATATAAGCATAGAATAAAAAAGGAAGCTTGTTTTAACAGCTCCTTTTTTTATGTCTTCTATTCTATTTATTTGTTATGAACGGATTTAATCTGCTACCTATGGTATAGTAATAGTATGTACAATGGACCTTTTGAGGATAAACTCCTGCGCGAGTCAGCATTATAGTAATTGAAGAAAGATGAAGAATGAATGTTCAGATTTCTTGTCCGTAAACTTCTTTATAAAGAGTCTTTTAACTTTCTCAAAATCACTTTCCATATCTATATCCCCATAGGTCATTAAGAGCATTGGTAGACCGTTATCTCCCTTACGGTAGGGAGGTTGCATATAGGGCTTTTTATGCAAAGTGAATTCCAAACGTTTATAGAAGTGAATACGGCGTGTGCTCATTTCATCATTAGGCTCCTCTACTTCCAATACAATTGGACCTTTTAATTGTTTTTTTATCATTTCCAGTACACGTTTTCCATAACCGCCGTTTCTGAGACTGGGATCAATAGCAAAATGTTCGATATAGTAAAAATCTCCCATTGTCCAATAACTGATCATACCAATGCTGTTACCGTTTTCTAAAATAATGTTGTTACAGAACCGGAGATTATTATCAGAATATTCTCTCTGTTGTACAGTATCACGACGTTCTTCTTGAGGGAATGCCGTATGCATTAATTTTTCTACAAAGGTATAGTTTACCTCATCTTGTGTTTTTACTTGTTTAATTTCAATCATTTTATCTGTCTTTGTTTAGTCTTAAGTATAAACCTATTTTGCGGTATAAAAGTTTATTAGTCTTTCTAATGCACGTTGGCATACCGGGCAGAATGCAGGTGCTTCGTTTATCTTCATTCTGCATTCGGTAGTAGGGCGATAAAGTCCTTTTTGCGTATAGCCTGCTCCTTCATAGACTCCTACTTTGGTGTATAAGTCGGCATTTTCTGTAGCTACCGGAGTAGGTATGGCAGTACCTTTCGGAATCATATCTTTCCATTTACTGTCGAAATCAATTAATGTGGTGATATTCGGTTCCCAAGGTTCCACTTCATATGGATATTGCGGGCTTGGAGCTTCGGTATATGCATATTCATCTGCTAATCCTCCAAAACTATGGCCGAATTCATGAACTACAACTGGTTGAAAATCCGGATGGTGAGCTGTGGTCAGTGTATATGAGTTATAGATGCCACCTCCTCCATAGGTGTCTGTATTGGCTAGAATAATGATATGCTCGTAAGGAATTCCAGCCAACCAATTATGAATACTTTTTACCCGACTGGTAGTGAGATATCGGTCAGAATAGAAAGTGTTGAAATGTGAACTTACAGCCGTAGATTTCCATTTGCCTTGTCCCGGTATGCTGACTCCGCTGTCTTCCGG
>ENA-OQJB01000261-OQJB01000261.1-human-gut-metagenome-genome-assembly--contig:-NODE-261-length-30753-cov-4.053386_pt1 | contig 30753 bp, 29 predicted proteins | sample MGYA00242599_ERZ504765 | MGnify/ENA primary metagenome ERZ504765 (study PRJEB26092, sample SAMD00036354) | human gut metagenome | host: Homo sapiens | study: EMG produced TPA metagenomics assembly of...
GGTTTTCTTTGTCTTTGGATTCGCAACACTAAGGTAAGTGAAAACGCTGACATGGCAAAAACCTGGGCAACAAAATGTTGCTCAGGAACTTATAAAAATAATTATCAATTATGTTGCGGAATTAAGGGACTCAACACTCTTGCTATATATATTCCACTCTGTTTCCATTAAATTAGTCTGATATATCTTTTTTTTAAGTTTGGTCACTTTAAAGAAAGAAACTATCCGACTGATATGGAAACTTTGTTAGAAAAGGATTTCAGCCATTTTTTAACAGGCTCTTATGCTTTGGACATGAAGAATTGCTTGTAGGAGATCTTACAAAAGAAAATTTGAAAGAACTTTGGGAAAATAGAGATAAATGGAGAATGTTCCGAGGAGGATTTAGTTTGGAAAATATAGATACTTGTTCTACTTGTACATTAAACAAAAAGTGTTCACTGATGACTTGTCGTCTAAGGAATTATGATCAAGGTAATAGCTTCTATAATAAACCGATAGAATGTGCCGTTGATTATTCTATAGCTTTGTAATATAATGTACTTTTGAAACTTTAAAAATATAGAATATGAGAGCGAATATACTTTTTTGTTTATACTTCTTTATGGGGGTGGCAGTGCAGCTGCAAGCACAGGTTACGGTAACAGGTAAAGTAATTGATGAGCAACAACAACCTGTCCCTTATGCCAATATAGTGTTACTTTCTTTGCCCGATTCTACTTTCGTGGCAGGAAGTATCAGTAATGAAGAAGGCGCGTTTAGTCTCAATGTCAAAGAAACAAAGGATGTGCTTCGCATCTCATCTATTGGCTATGCTACTGTTTATCGTCCATTAGATAACAGAAGTACAGATCTTGGAATTATCTGTCTCGCTTCAGACACACAGATATTGGCTGAAGTTGTGGTAAAAGCTGATATGCCTGTTACTCGCATGAGAGGCGACGCACTGGTGACTAATATACAAAATAGTGTACTCTCTAAAGCCGGATCAGCAAGCGATGTATTGGGAAAAGTACCGGGTGTAATAAAAGAGAGGAATTCCTATGAAGTACTTGGCAAAGGAACACCTCTTATTTATATCAATGGGCGGCAGGTACGTGATGATTCGGAATTGGATCAACTAAATTCGGAAGATATTAAGAGCGTAGAAGTTGTTACTAATCCCGGTGCACGTTATGATGCAACTGTAACTGCCGTTATCCGTATACAGACTATCCGGCGTGCCGGAGATGGTTTCGGCTTCGATCTCCGTTCCAGTTACTATCAGAGCCAGAATGTAGACTTGATAGAGCAATTGAATGTAAACTACCGCCATAATGGACTTGATATTTTTGGTATATTCCGTTATTTAAAGAACGAATATATCATGAAAAATGATATTGTACATACCTTGGAGTCTGATTCTTTATGGAAATATCAGAATCTATTGGATGGAACTGTAGTAGACAAGTCTTTACGAGGTGAAATAGGAGCTAATTATAGCCTGAATGATAAACATTCACTGGGATTCCGCTATACTCTTACTTCCCGTCCAAATACGAAGTCGGATGTATTTACCTCTAATGATATTACAGCCAACAATCAGTTTTATGACCACTTGGAAAATCAAGAGTATTCTTCTACTTCCGGTAAGCCTACTCATCAACTAAATGTTTATTATAATGGTACTGTGGGAGATTTGAATATTGATTTTAATACAGACTATTATACTAATACTTCTACAGGAAAAGGTCTTTATCACGAAGTCAGTCAAGAGCAAGAAAGTCGGGATGTGCATACACAGAGTTACATCAGAAATAAATTGCTAGCTTCTAAATTGGTACTTTCTTATCCGTTGTTTGGAGGTAATCTTTCGGTAGGCGGAGAATATACGGATACCCGTCGCAATGACGAGTACCGTAATCCGGAGAAATATGTGGAAAGTACCATCAGTCGTGTAGAGGAAGATGGATTGAGTGGCTTTGCCGAATACAGCCGTCAATTCCCGATAGGTAACCTTTCATTGGGTGTAAGATATGAGCATGTAACTTTTGATTATTATAAGGATGGTGTGCACATGGATGAACAGAGCCGTATGTATGGAAACTGGTTTCCTAATCTTTCTTTTTCAAGAAAACTAGGTTCTGTCCGGGCACAGTTGAGTTATACTGCTAAAACGCAACGACCTACTTATAGCCAGTTAAGCAACAATGTCACCTATGTAGACCGTTTCACTATGCAACGTGGTAACCCATTGCTGGAGCCGTGCACCATTCACGATATTTCATTGGTCGGTACATGGCGTTTTTTACAGTTACTTGTCAGCTATCAGCAGTGGCGTAAGGAAATCATTTATTGGGGAGATCCGATAGATAATGGCAATTCAATGATGATGACTTACCTCAATTATCATAATCGTCCGACTTTGAATGTTTCTTTCTCTATTTCACCGGCTATTGGCTTTTGGCATCCTAACCTAAATATCGGCGTGAAGAAACAATGGATGACAATAGATGGCATAGAGTTTAATAAGCCTCGTCCTACAATAAGGTTCAACAATACATTTGAACTTCCTGGTGATTTTCTTGTCAGTTTGGATGGGCTTTTTATGGGAAAAGGAAATTATCAGAATTTGTATCAGTTCAAAAATTATGGTACAGTTGACATCTCTGTCCGTAAGTCATTTTTAAGGGATGCCTTAAGTCTGGAACTTCGAGGGAACGATCTTTTTCATGGTTCACGTAATTATTGGCAAACATATTTTGGCAGTATTATTTGGGAGCAGACTAATCAATGGGATACTCGTGAATTTTCTATTACTTTGCGCTATAAGTTTAATACAACAAAGAGCAAGTATAAAGGGACAGGAGCGGCAAATGATGAGCTAAGACGTTTGTGATAATTTCAAAAAAATAAAAAGTATAGAACATGAGGAAATTGATTTTACTACTCGGATTAGTGTTACAAGTGATTATTGTTAATGCACAGAGTGTTTCCGGCTCATTAGTTGATGAAAAAGGAAATCCTGTCAGTTTTGCTAATGTGGTATTGTTATCTTCTAAAGATTCCTCTTTTGTGGCTGGGACTATCTCAAAGAATATGGCAAACATATCAGAATGAAAGTAATGATGAAATAGTTAAAAGATATCTTGATGAGAATTTTTTTTAATTGAAAAAAGAAGGGTTTAATTTGTCTGTTAATACAAATTATAATGAATTTAGTGGAATATCATGCTATGCGGATAGAATAAACTATGCCAATATCTTGGTTGTTTGAAGAAAAAATATTGTAATTAAATTATAATTTTAGATATATGAAAATACTTGTTTGCATAACCTTTATTCTAGGTAGCTTTTTAACTCTGTATGCTCAGGGAGAAGCAGGAATTTCCGGTAAGGTATCAGATGTCAAAGGACAGCCTGTTTCTTATGCCAATATCACATTGCAGCGCGTTGATTCTACATTTGTCACCGGATGTACTTCAGATGAGAAAGGTAAGTTTGTCATAAGTAAGCTGGAAGCAGACAATTACTTGCTTCAAATCTCTTTTGTGGGCTACATCACCCAAGTAATCAGACTGGATAATTTGAGCCGCCCGTTGGATATAGGTACTATCCAACTTGCTGATGAGGCAATAATGCTGCAAGGGGTTACTGTAAAAGCATCGAATGTGATGAAACGGGTAGACCGACAGATAATTTTGCCTACCGACAAACAGGTAAAATCATCTACTTCGGGGTATGAATTGTTGAGCCACATGCAACTGGCGGGATTGAAAGTGAATAGTATTGAACGAAAAATTACTACGGTCAGCGGAGGAAGTGTGCAGCTGCGCATTAATGATATTGTAGCAAGCACAGCTCAGGTACAAGCATTAAGACCGGACGAAGTCTTAAGAGTGGAGTATATTGATAATCCAGGAGTGCGTTATGCAGATACTGAAGTTGAGGCTGTGATTAACTATATAGTCCGTCGGGCAGAGTCGGGCATATCCGGGGGTGTTAGCTTTACAAATGCTGTGACTACCGGGTTTGGGGATGATAATGTGTATATTCGTGCAACTCATAAATTGTCACAATTCGGGCTGAATTATTATTTAAGTTATCGGGATTATGATGACCGAAAGGTGGATGAAGAGCAAATGTTTTCTTTTACCGAAGCAAAGGAACGTCGGCGTGAACTGATTGGTATCTCCACTCCTTTCAGTTACCAAGACCATTCGATTGAGGCAAGTTATAATCTTACAAAACCAGAAAAGTATATATTTAATGCTGTCTTTACGGAAAATATTTATAATTCACCTCATGGAGATTATGGACAATTGATAAAAGAAACGGAGCAGAAGGATTTATATAATTACACACGTTCCGAATATAATTATCATTCTCCTTCACTTGATTTATATTATAAAAAGTTTTTGCCTCACGACCAGTTTCTTGCCTTAAATGTGGTAGGGACTTATATAGGCTCTGATTATGAACGTGAATATAGTGAAGCACATAGTGAGGCCGGTGCGCCTGTGTCTTCTTATGATTATGGTACGGACGGCTCCAGATATTCATTAATTGGTGAGGGCATCTATCAAAAAACATTTGATAAAATAACTTTGACAGGTGGGATTAAATATATGCAGGCATATACCCATAATCGTTATACAGGTGATGTAAATGAATCTGCGGAAATGCATAATTCAAGTCTTTACGGTTACGTACAGGCGCAAGGGAAATGGGCGAAATTAAATTATTCATTGGGTATAGGTGCATCTCGTCAGGATTTTGATGAATCGGAGGAAGGGTTTACTTTCTATATGTTTCGTCCTATGTTGTCACTTTCTTATCCTGTTTTTAAAGGGGCAAGTCTGCGATATAATTTCACTTGCTCACCTTCTGTCCCCAGCCTGTCAGCATTGAGTGATATTCGCCAGCAAACAACGGATTTGGAGGTAAACAGAGGAAACCGGAATTTGAAGCCTTATCGTTCATACATTAATCGTCTGCAATTATCATGGGGGAACAAGAGAGTAAGTTTCCAGCTAAGTGGAGGACATCGCATTAGCAAAAATCCTATCATGGAACAGATAGAGTGTGTATCTCAACCGGACGGGAGCTATATTATTGAGTATGGAATAGACAATCAGAAACGCTTTACTCAATGGAATGGAAGACTTTATACTAATATAAATGTGATACCGGATTTATTATCTATTAGTTTGTATGGTGGGTTCAACAGTTTTGAGAGCAAAGGAAATTCTTATTTACATCACTATACAGCTTGGTATGTTGGTGGAGACGCTTCTTTGAACTATAAGAATTTTTCTTTATATGGGTCTATAGGAAACCGATATAATTCACTGTACGGAGAATCAATAGATTATGGAGAAAAAAATTCTGTTATACAATGTTCTTATAAATGGAAAAATATGAGTGCCGGTATTGGAGTGCTGTATCCTTTTACTCCTGCTGGTTGGAGTGCCGGTTGGAAACTGATGAGTGAACGGGTGCAGAAAAAGAGTTGGACTTACATCAAAAATAATGCAAACATGGTGGTGCTGACATTCTCTTGGAATTTTAATTCTGGACTAAAACATAAGACAGAGGAAAAGTTAATGAATAATGTGGATCGTGAAACTGGTATTGCAAGATGAATAAGATAGGAAATATGCCGGATAAATAATCGTAAAAAGAAAATGCTATGAGGACACTGATTTTATTGCTCGGATTATTATTAAATTCTATTGTTATTGACGCACAGAGTGTTTCCGGCTTATTAGTTGATGAAAAAGGAAATCCTGTCAGTTTTGCTAATGTGGTATTGCTATCTTCCAAAGATTCATCTTTTGTGCAAGGTACAATTAGCAATGAACAAGGAATTTTCAGCATAGACCAAACAAGCGGTAACAATATACTCAGAATTTCTTGTCTTGGCTTTATTCCGGTGACAAAAGCCTATGCTCAATTTCCGGTAACGATTGTGATGCATGAAGATGTTAATCTGTTGGGGGAAGTCGTGGTAAAGGGGAATCGCCCGTCATATAAACTTACTTCCGAAGGGTTGCAGACCCATGTACAAGGAACAGTGCTTAGCATAATGGGTACGGCGGAGGATGTGTTGAAGCATATACCGGGACTTCAGAAGAAAAATGATGTGTATGAGGTATTTGGAAAAGGGAGCCCGATAATCTATGTGAATGGGAGATTGCTGCGTGATTTGTCGGAACTGGACCAGCTGAAGTCAGAAGATATTAAGAATGTAGAACTGATTACCAGCCCCGGTGCAAGATATGATGCGTCTGTGAAAGCAGTGGTGAAGATTACTACCCGCCCCATAAAAGGGGAAGGATTTGGATTTGATGTGCGTTCCGGTTATAATCAGTGGGAGTATGCCGGTTTCGTGGAACAGTTGAACTGGAATTACCGGCGTGATAAATTGGATGTGTTCGGCACCGTGTATTATAGAAAAAGTGAAGGGTTTGACGAAAGCCGGTTTACTCAAGATGTGCATGTTGATACGCTTTGGCATCAGGACAATTATCAGTTCGCAAAAACGAATCAACAGGCATTTACCAATATCGCAGGTGTGAACTATGCATTCGATGAAAATAATTCAATTGGAGTAAAATATACATTGAAAGCCAATCCGGATGCCCGCTATCACACTATATTTAATTCGGATGTATATGCCGATGGCACGCATTATGACTATCTGGCGAATGATATCAATGCCACTGCGTATTATAATCCCTCGCATTCGGTAAATGTTTATTATAAGGGGATGGCGGGAAAAACGGAGATTGATTTTAATGCGGATTATCTGTTTGACAAAAACGGAGACAATACGATACAACGTGAAGAAAGCAGCAATAAGGAAGATAGGGTTGTCACTTCTACCAATACATTGAGAAGTGAACTCTTTGCTGCCAAACTGGTGCTGAGCCGTCCGCTGCTTGGAGGAAATGTCATGATAGGGGCTGAATACAGTCATACGGAGCGGCAGGATGATTATGTGAATCCGGAAGGTTATGTGCCGACTTCATTCAGTGAACTGAAAGAGCAGAATATCAGTCCGTTTTTAGAGTATAGCCGCAATACCCCCATAGGGCAACTCTCCGTGGGGGGACGTTATGAGTGGGTGAACTTTGATTATTATGAGGATGGGAAATATATGGAAGGACAAAGCCGGAATTTCAGTAATTTCTTTCCGAGTGTTTCATTGGGTTCTGAAATAGGCGGAGTGCAGTTGCAGCTTAGTTATGCGGCGAAGACGCGTCGTCCGTCCTACCAGCAGTTGAGCAATAATGTGACGTATGCCAATAGGTTCACGCTTCAGTCCGGCAATCCGTTATTGGAACATGAGGTGGTGCATAACGTTTCTTTGATGGGGGCATGGAAGTTTATGCAGTTCAGTATGGATTATAATGACAGAAGAAATGCAATCATTTACTGGGGGGAACAAATGGAGTATAATCCGGCGGTAACGCTTATTTCTTTCAAAAATCTCCATAGCTTGAAGTCTGTTTCGGCATTCTTGTCATTGGCGCCTAAGTTTGGAATCTGGTCGCCGCAATTGAATTGGGGAGTACAGAAACAATGGCTGGATCTGGAGACTACCGATGGATTGCTGAAGATGAACAAACCGATGTTTACGGGGGCTTTTAATAATACGTTTAATTTTAATCACGGCTGGATGGCTTCGGTGGAAATGAATTATCAAAGTAAAGGCGATATGGAGAATTGCTCGGAAACCAAGAATATTTTTTATGTGGATGCCGGGGTTACAAAGTTCTTTTGGGGGGATAGGATGTCTGTGAAACTGAGTGGTACGGATTTGTTCCATGGTATGAAGTCTGGAAACCGTATGTATTATAACCGGGCATCTTCTTTGCAAATTAATAATTATGATAGTAGGAAAGTGATGCTGACGGTACGCTATAAATTTAATGCTACGCGTAATAAATATAAGGGTAGTGGTGCCGGAGAGAGTGAGAAGGAAAGATTATGAGTGCCTACTTTTCACATCTCATTTGTTCTTACCCAGCTTATATACCATTTGGCGGAATAAAGGTACGTTTAACCATATATATTCGTACCAATGTTCTACCTTTCTTTTCCATAGTTTGCTCCAGCTATATATTTCCCACCATTTTAGATGGAGATTTGCCGAATTCATAAAATTTTGTGTGGGAAAGAGGGTCAGGGCTATTCCTTTTATCCATAATGTTTTCATTTCGTCCGCCCAATATTGCATGAGTCCGAATTCCGGTTCCCAGATAATGAATCGGGATTCATGGATGCCGTAACAGACTACATATCCCGGTACATTGAAATCATTGAGAGTGAAAAGGATGATGGGAAGTTTTCTTTGTGTTAATTGATGAATGTTTTGCAAACATATTTCGGCTTTCATGCCGGAATATATAGCCCCTTGTTTCATTCCTGCCAAGGTAAGCTTTCCATTTATTTTGCACCATTCGGTCAATGTATGTATGTCCGTTTCTTTTCCGTTGTAATATTTTATGACAGTGAGCAGGCAAGCTACCTCTACAGGGCACTTGGCATTGGAACGGACAAATGATTTCTTTATTTTATCAAGTTCGTATTCTGTCATAACCCGGTTTGTTTTATAAGAGGAAACTCATGGAGCGGCCGCAATCACTTAAAAAAGAAATTCATTGGAGCGATTAACGTTCATTTGGACGTGGAAGTAGGTATGAACGCTGAATTACTTTAATAAATGTGCGGCCGGGTGTCCGCATGAGTTATATCTGTTACGTTCTGCTCTTTCTATTAACATATCGGCTATTTTGTTTATTTCCCGATTTTTACGTTCAAAGAAATCGCATAACTCTTTCGCTTTTTGTGTTAGTGTTATTTTATTTTGTAATGCATATTCTATTTGTTGCTCCAATTTCATCGGAGTTATGTTTATCATATTTTTAGGCGAATATCTCAGTACCGGTATTTGAGCAAAGGTACAATCCAGCCATACATCAGAATATGAGTCGGTCAAAGCCAAATCGCATAATGGCAATATGGTGTTAAGGTTCAGCGTGCGGAATAATTCCATGTTGCCGGGCAATTCAAACGATTGATATACATTTTGTATGTCGGTTAATAATATGAATTGGTACCGGGGATTTCTGATGGAACTTCTTTTTATAACTCTATAAAAATCTTCTAGTATCTTTGAATTTTTATTTCCTTTTCCCAATAATCCGACAATAATATTTCTTCCTTTGTCTTTTTTATATCCTGCAATCTCTTTGCCAACGATTCCACACGTGGTCCGGAATCAGATGACAGGTAGGGAGTGGGTGGCAGATAAAGTACAGAAATATCTTTGTCCTGTATGTTTTTTTGGTTCGGCAACTGCATGGCTATGAAAATATAGTCAATGGCTAGCTGCCGATAAAGGGAGGCATGTGCTGCATGCCGACAATCTAGAAGCGTTAGGTCGGGCTTTAACCAACGGAAATCATCTGGATAAAGTACGCAGTTGCTTATTCCTTTATTATATAGTACAGGCGTAAAAGCAGGGTTTGAGGTATAGGTATAGTATACCTCTTGTTTCTTTTCCCGCAATATCCCTGCTAATTTGATGGTTATCAATAGCTGGCTTTTGTCTGGTGTTATGTCAAGAAGGAAATTCAGCATATATTATTGCGCTAATATGGATTTGTTTAATGAACTTTTTGGACAAATTATATTCATAGAAATTGGAACATGAAAGTTCCAATTTCTAATGAATCAAGTTAGCGGTTTAGGTATATTTTAGTCGGGTTATGAAAACAGGTCTGTCACTCTTGAGTGAAATATCCCGTTAAATGTCCGGAAGGTGTACCTGTTATTTCTAGTTTATATTCTCCTGCAGGGAAATTTGCAATAGAAATTGTGATGTAAGCGCTCTGTACTTCAGGAATATTATTTTCATAAACGACGCTCCCTTTTGCCATATCTGTAATGCGGATGGTCATATCACGGTCGGGTGATACGTTCTTGACAGTAAGGAGATAGCCATCGGTAAATACAGTTATGGGGCAATTGGTAGTCGCACTTCTAATAGGATCATCCCATCTGCCATCCAATTCTACATCTTTAACAGGAGTTTCTGTTGTATTGGCCTGTGCAGGCAAAATACCTATTAATGTAGTTATGATAATAACTATACCCCATATCCTTTTCTTTATACTTTTTAACTTCATAATTTTATGTTTTAATTGTTTTGTTTGAGGCAAAGTTAGAGGATAAATTTTAAAAACGTGCAGATATCATGTGGACAAATGAAAAAAGGTAATAAGTTAATAACTAGCTTATACCTTTTTTATAGGGAGGTGATATAGACAATTGTTATTTTTAGTATTCCATAAGCCATAAATCAAGGCTTTGATTTTCGCCTAATGAACCTATTTCTTGTACGATGCGTTCTTTTAATCTTAACTTCCTTTTGGACACAGATGTGGGCGAGATGGCTAACATGTTGGCGATGTCACCGTTGCTGAATCGTAGTTTTATCAAACAGCATATTTGTATATCACCATCTGTTAAGGAAGGTATTTGATGGTATAGTCTTTTAGTATAGTTATCGAATAATAAATCTATTTTTTCTTTTATTTCTTGCCATAGTTGGTCGTCTATATACTTTGTTGTTTTTAGTTTATTGAATAATTCTGTCTGATTAATGAGTTGGTTACATAAAAAAGCCTCGCGTTTATGTAGATACTGGTTTTCCTCTGATAGATGTTCCATTGCTTCCAGTTCTTTCGACTTTTCTTTTAATGATTGGGCATAATTGCTTATATGATTTTGCAGTTTATTGTTCTCCAGTTTCAGCATTTCATTCTGTTGTTGTATTTCTTGTCGTATTTTATTTTGTTCTTTCCATTGTTCTTTTATCTCTTGGCTTCCTTCCATTTGGATCGTAAGTTCTTCTATCCGCATTTTGTTGCGGTTTATCAATGTCTCATTTTCATGTATTTTCATAGTGAAATAACGAATTTTTTCTTCTTTCTCCAATATCTCTTGTTTTTGAGAGACTATTTTTCGTTGGTATAGATAGTTTGTTATTGCTATGATGAAAGACAAAATGATTAAGGCGATGAGCACATTGCGTATGATCCGGTCTTTCTTTATTTGTGACAGATTATTTTCATTAATTATTTTTGCTGATCATATTTTTCTTGCATCTCTATTAATGCTTTATTGCGATCAGTTTTACCTATTGAATCTTGATAGAACCATAGTTTATTACTGTACTCTACTGCCTTTTTGTAATCTTTTTCTTCTTGACTAATATAAAATAGTGCTTGATAGGCGCTACGGGCTGTATGGATATTAGGTGACAGGGAGGCTTGGTTTAAGTAAAAATACGCAGAATCGTACATTTTTAAATAGCGATAAGTATCTCCCAGTGAAAATATCCTTTGATCAGTTTTTTTATTTTAATACAATCTTTTGCATACTGAAGAGCCTTTTTATTTTCTCCTGTTTTAAGAAATAAAAAACTGGTTTCGTTCATGGTGCTTGCCAATATGGTAGGATAGTTATTCACTTGTCCTATTTTTATGGCTTTTTCATAATATTCTATCGCTTTATTATATTGTTTTTCTGTGAAAATGCTCTAGCGATATAGATGAAAGAGAAAGCTATGTATGTTTGGTTGTTGGATAATTCGGCATTATGATGTGCTTTTTCAAAATATTCCATAGCATAATCATTTAGTTTTCGATATAGATACATTAGTCCTATCTCTGAATTGATAAGAAAGCCTAATTGATAATCATTTGTTTTCTCTATTTCAGTTGTTGCTTCTAGATAAAATGACAATGCATCTTCGGCATGATGACTTTCATGGCACAAGATACCTTTATAATATAGTGCCAATGCCTTTCTTTGTGCATTATCTTGATTAATGAAATAAGAATAAGCGATATTTATTAAAGAATCGGATTGTTCAATTTGGTTTTTATATTGAGCTTGTGTCATCAATAATGCCCATGTGGCATATTGTTCATTGTTAGAAGGATTGTCAGGTTGTATGCCCTGTAATATATGCAGTGCGCTGTCGGGATATCTGTACATTATTGCTTCTGCTTTTGCCAATTCGGGTTGGAAGGTTGTGGTGTAGTTCTTATTGTGTGTACAGGATATCAGACTGGTAATTATGCTAATTATTAGCCCTGCATGTTTGAAGCTGCTCATAGTAATCATTTCTATATTATTGGTGATAGGAATCTTATAGGATATGTTGCGTAAGTGAATGAATTTGTTGATTTTATAGGAAAAGTTTGAAGGTTGATATTTTTTGATTTATCCTGCCATGGGATAATATAAAGGAATGTGTCTGAATTATTTGAAATATAGAATTAAAAAAATCAGACATATCCCTTCATTACAGTTGAGGTAACCCTTTGAATTGCCGGTATACCATTTTAAAAGTAGTTAAAATCCTAACTTTAATTTTACAAACTGTTTGATGAATTGTACTGTTCCGTCAATCCCCAATACGGACGAATCAATACATAAGTGATAAGTTTCGGCAGCTCCCCACGTTTTGTAACTATAATAATTATAGTAAGCTGACCGTTTTTTATCTGCTTTTTCCATCAATTCCTCAGCGGCTTCTGTAGAAATATGATGGATATGCATCAATCTTTCTATGCGTGCTTCTTTGGAGGCAGAAACGAATATATTGACGCAACGGGGATGGTCACGCAAAATGTAGTCGGCACATCGGCCGACAAACAGACACGATTGTTTTTCTGCCAGTTCACGTATTACATCGCTTTGTATTTTGAACAAAGCGTCATTGCTCAGACAACTGCCATAGGGAATGGCTCCGTCGCTGATAAAAGGAAAACGTGTTCCGAATAGACCGCCGATGATGCTTTGAGAAGCTTTTTCATCTGCTTTTTCAAAGAATTCCTTGCACAGGCCGCTCTCTTCTGAAGCTAGCTTGATTAATTCTTTATCGTAAAAGGCGATACCAAACTCTTGAGCCAGTTTTTCGCCTATCTCTTTTCCTCCGCTGCCTAGTTGGCGTCCTAGGTTGATAACATAATGCTCGTTCATAGTCGTTGTCTATTGATTATGTGGACAAATATAAGGAAACTAATTTTTAATTCTTAATTTTCAACTTTTAATTTGTTACCGTGGGTATTAAAAATCTTGAACTGGCGGTAAAGCATGACTCCTGCGACAATACTTGCCGCCAAGTCTGATATTGGCATACTCCACCAAATTCCTGCCGATCCCCAGAAAAGAGGGAGCAGGATGATGCAGGGGAGCAAGAATAATAACTGCCGGGTTAATGATAGGAAGATGGCTTTACCAGCCATGCCGATACTTTGAAAAAAATTGGACGTTACCATCTGAAACCCGATAATGGGAAAAAATATGACCACAATGCGTAAACCGGTAGCTGATAGCTGTATCAGTCCCTCATGAGTGGTAAAAGCGGATACGGCCAATTCGGGCATCAGTTCACCTACTAGAAAACCGGTTGTTGTAACGGTGGTGGCACCATAAATGGTAAGTTTTAATACTTGGTTTACACGATGATATTGTTGGGCGCCAAAATTATAACCGGCTATGGGTTGCATACCTTGATTCAGCCCCATCACGATCATGACGAATAGGAAAACAATCCGGTTTACAATACCAAATGCGCCAATGGCCAGATCGCCATCATATTCTTTCAAACCTTTGTTAATGAAAATTACAATGAAGCATGCTGCCAGATTCATCAGGAACGGAGACATACCGATAGCGATGGTGTTTTTACAATTGTACCGCGCAGTTTGTAAATGCCTCGGTGGAGATGGAGCAATTCGTTCTTGTTTGTGAAGGTTTTGAATTGCCACACCAGTGCGATGATTTGAGTCCAGAATGGTGGCAATGGCAGCTCCCTGAATACCCCAATGGAATAGATAGATAAAAATAGGGTCAAGGATGGTATTGATAATTACTGTGGTGATGGTGGCTATCATTGCTTTTTGTGGATGCCCCGAAGCGCGTAGTAAGGCATTCAGTCCCAAATACATATGGGTTATAACATTGCCCAGCAGGATAATGACCATGTAGTCTCGTGCATAGGAGATGGTATCCGGGCTTGCTCCGAAGAAGTAGAGGATAGGATCGAGGAAAAGCAAGGTTAATATACTGAATCCTATACCTATAATAAAGTTCAGCGTAACTACATTGCCCAAAATATTTTGGGCGGTGGCATAATCTTTCTGTCCTAATTTTACGGAAACTAATGTGGAGGCACCCACACCGACCAATGAACCGAATGCAGCCGCCAGATTCATCAGTGGGAAGGTAATAGCCAGTCCTGAAATAGCCAAAAGGACCTACACCGTGACCGATGAAGATGCTGTCTACCATATTGTATAGGGAAGATGCCGTCATAGCGATAATGGCGGGAATTGCATATTGTAAAAAGTAATTTTCCGATTGGTTGTGTTCCCAAATTCTGTGGGGGTTCCTGTTTTTGCCATACTTTATTTTCTGTCTTTTTACCTGTTTAAACTGAATTTGGCTGCAAAGGTACACAAAAAATGAGTGTGAGGGAAAAGTTTGTTTATCTTTGCATCTAAAAAATAAACGGAATAGAATTAATGAATAGTCAAAAAGGAATAGTGGGCTGCTTGCTATTGGCATGCACCTTACAAATGCCGGCACAAGTAAAAACGTATAAGTATCGTGTAAACTTTCGCGATAAGGCAGAAACAACCTATACATTGGACAATCCTTCGGCTTATTTGTCCGAACGTGCTTTGGAGCGTCGCATGAGGCAGAGATTGCCCGTTGATTCTACAGATCTTCCTGTATGTCAGAGCTATATAGATATGCTGGTCGGAAAAGGAGTATGTCCTGTATCCAAAAGTAAGTGGAACAATACAGTGGTGGTGCAGGTATCCGACACATCGGTTATTGATAAAGTGGCGGCATTGCCTTTTGTGGCAGCTGTCCGGAAAGTGTGGACAGCTCCCGACAGTATCCCTGCCCGCAATGCCGACCGTAAAAAAGAGGTGACCAATAAGGTGACAAAGAGTAATAACTATTATGGGGATGCGTGGCGGCAGATTGCTGTTCATCATGGGGACAGTCTTCACGCTGCAGGTTTTCGTGGGAAGGGGATGCAAATAGCGGTCATTGATGCCGGTTTTTATAATGCTGATGAGATCAGTGTTTTCAAGGGAATGGACTTGTTGGGAACACGCGATTTTGTAAATTCTCACTCGGATATTTATGCCGAGAACTATCACGGCATGAAAGTGTTATCTTGTATGGCTGCCAATAAGCCGAATGTATTGGTCGGCACAGCTCCTGAAGCTTCGTATTGGCTTCTCCGTAGTGAGGATGATGATACGGAACAGCCAGTGGAAGAGGATTATTGGGCGGAAGCTTTGGAATTTGCCGATAGTGTGGGAGTGGATGTGGTTAATACTTCATTGGGATATTATGAGTTTGATGATACGACCATGAATTACCGGTACCGTGATTTGGACGGGCATTATTCATTGATGTCTCATTCCGCTTCTTTGGCTGCCGATAAAGGATTGGTGTTGGTATGCAGTGCCGGAAATTCGGGGCGTGGCACATGGAAAAAAATCACACCTCCGGGAGATGCGGAAAATGTTATTACAGTGGGGGCGGCGGACCGGAATCTGGTTAATGCTGATTTCTCTTCTGTAGGAAATACTACAGATGGCCGTGTAAAACCGGATGTGATGGCGGTGGGAGTTGCTTCGGCCGTAGCGGGTAATGATGGAACGGTTTCTCATGCCAATGGTACTTCTTTCGCATCGCCTACATTGTGCGGGTTGGTAGCCTGTTTCTGGCAGGCTTGTCCCTGGCTTACTGCCAAGCAGGTGGTGGAGGCAGTGCGGAATGCAGGAGACCGTAAAGAGTATCCGGATAATATTTACGGTTATGGTGTGCCTGATATCTGGAAAGCTTGTCAAATAGAATTAGAGAAGAAAAAATAATGGAAGAACATCCTCTTTCTTTATATGAACTGAATGCGTTGGTTAAGCGCAGCATTCATGCTTGTCTGCCCGATACTTATTGGGTTCAGGCAGAGCTGAGTGATGTACGTTCCAATTATTCCGGTCATTGCTATTTGGAATTTGTACAGAAAGAGCCACGGGGGAATAATCTGATAGCTAAGGCAAGGGGGACTATTTGGAGCAATGTCTACCGTCTGCTGAAGCCTTATTTTGAAGAGGAAACCGGACAGGCTTTTGTTGCGGGTATTAAAGTGATGGTGAAAGTGACTGTGGAGTTTCATGAATTATATGGTTACTCGCTTACTGTGCAAGATATAGATCCTACTTATACATTGGGGGATATGGCGCGTCGCCGTCGCGAAATCTTGAAACAACTGGAAGAAGAAGGTGTGCTGACTTTGAATAAGGAACTGGAGATTCCTTTGCTGGCGCAACGCATAGCCGTTATTTCCTCGGCTACGGCTGCCGGTTATGGTGATTTTTGTAATCAACTGGAACAGAATCCCTACGGTTTTGTCTTTTATCCGCGTTTGTTTCCTGCTATTATGCAGGGAGAACGGGTAGAACAATCTGTCATTACCGCATTGGATGCTATCCATGCCTGTCGTGATGATTGGGATGTCGTGGTTATTATCCGTGGCGGAGGCGCCACGTCCGACCTTTCGGGGTTCGATACATATGAGTTGGCGGCTAATTGTGCTCAGTTTCCTATACCTATTATAACCGGTATAGGGCATGAGCGTGACGATACGGTGTTGGACTGTGTTTCTCATACTCGTGTCAAGACACCTACTGCTGCTGCCGAGTATCTTATAAATCATTTGCATGACACTGCCAAGGTTCTTGAAGATTATGCATCGGCTGTACTTCATACTATCTCTACCCGTATGGAACGGGAAAATACCCGGCTGAACCGGATGGTAGAACGTATTCCCATGCAGACGCGGATGAGGCTGAAAGAGGAACATTATCGCCAGGAACGAATCATGAAGCATTTGGAAGTAGGCCTGCAATCCCGTCTGACAAAAGAGACCCATTGTTTGAAAATGGTGGAGACTCAGTTGGGCATCGTTTCACAGCGTCGTCTGGTAAAGGAAAAGCATCGGCTCCAACTTTTGGAGCAGGAATTGAAGGCGGCATCTCCCGAAAATTTGTTGAAAAGGGGATATAGTATCACGCTGAAAAATGGCAAAGCGGTGATCGATGCTTCTGCATTGCAGCCGGGGGATGAACTTACCACTCGTTTTGCCAAAGGAGAAATAAAGAGTATAGTAACTAAAAAATAAAACGAAGTATGGCAGCAAAGAAACAAACCTATGAGCAGGCAATGAAACGTCTGGAAGAAATCGTATCACGCATAGATAGTAATGAGTTGGATATAGACAGTTTAAGTGTAAATCTGAAAGAGGCACAAGAGTTAATTAAGTTTTGCCGGGATAAACTTTATAAAGCCGATGAGGAGATAAAGAAAATGTTAGATAATAATGTATCAATGTGACAATATGCTAATGTGGCAATTGGCTGCGTTATATTCCGCATGGCATATTTGCACATTAGCACATTGAGACATATAGGCAAATTATAAAAGCTATAAATAAAAAAGCTATTTTGATTGGAATTTGCAAATATAAAACGTAATTTTGCTCTCATTCGTAAATAATAACATAATTAAGATACACTATGAAAGAGATTGATTGGGCAAATCTGTCCTTCGGCTATATGAAGACAGACTATAATGTACGTTGCTACTATCGTGATGGTGCATGGGGAGAGTTGGAACTTTGTTCGGAGGAAACGTTGAATATTCACATGGCTGCCACTTGTCTACACTATGGACAAGAAGCGTTTGAAGGGTTGAAAGCTTATCGTGGAAAAGACGGTAAAATTCGTATTTTCCGTCCTGAAGCCAACGCGGAGCGTTTGCAAAGTACTTGTGACGGTATCCTGATGCCGGAACTTCCTACAGAAAAGTTTGTGGCCGCTATAAAGAAGGTGGTGAAAGCCAACGAGCGTTTCATTCCTCCATACGAAAGTGGTGCAGCTCTTTATATTCGTCCTTTACTGATTGGTACAGGTGCTCAGGTGGGGGTTCACCCTGCCAATGAATATCTGTTTGTGGTATTCGTAACTCCGGTAGGTCCTTATTTCAAAGGTGGTTTTTCTACTAATCCTTATGTTATTATCCGTGAGTTCGACCGTGCCGCGCCTTATGGAACCGGACGCTTTAAGGTGGGCGGTAACTATGCTGCCAGCCTGCGTGCCAATAAGAAAGCCCATGATTTGGGATATTCGTGCGAATTCTATCTAGACGCCAAAGAAAAGAAGTACATTGACGAGTGTGGTGCGGCTAATTTCTTCGGCATTAAAAATAATACTTACATTACACCAAAATCATCTTCTATTCTGCCTTCTATAACGAATAAGAGTTTGATGCAGCTGGCCGAGGATTTGGGTATAAAGGTGGAATGTCGTCCGGTTCCTGAAGAAGAACTGGAAACCTTCGAGGAAGCAGGGGCTTGCGGTACGGCGGCTGTTATCAGTCCTATCCAGCGTATTGATGATTTGGAAAACAAGAAATCGTACATTATCTCTAAAGATGGAAAGCCGGGTCCTGTTTGTACAAAACTGTATAACAAACTGCGTGCTATCCAGTATGGTGATGAACCTGATACACATAATTGGGTGACAGTTTTAGACTAATAGAAAAATAGATTCTTATGAAAACAAATTCAGAATTGAAGAATCGGGCAATCGATGCGTTGACCGGTAATTGGGGATTGGGTGCGGTTATTACCTTGGTTTATGGACTGGTGATGAATACCCCTACGCTGCCCTATCGTATTATGGAGTCGGTGGCTTCGTCCTCCTTTAGTCTCATTGCTTTGTTGCTCCTACCCTTGGGATTCGGCTATACTGTCCTTTTTTTGGATGTGATTCGTGGAATAAAGCTGGATTTTGCCCGTCTTTTCGACGGGTTTAAAGACTACGGACGGATATTGGGTACAATGCTACTGACTACAGTCTATACATTCCTGTGGACGTTGCTGCTTGTCATTCCGGGCATCATGAAGTCCTATTCATATGCCATGACGCTCTTTATTCTGAAAGATTATCCGGAGTTGCAGTACAATGCTGCCATAGAGAAAAGTATGGCGATGATGTCCGGTCATAAGATGAAGATGTTCTTGTTGGATTTGAGCTTCATTGGTTGGGCTATTTTGTGCTGTTTTACTTTGGGTATCGGTTTCTTGTTCTTGGCTCCCTATGTAGAAGCATCACATGCTGCCTTCTATGAAGATTTGAAGAAAGAATTGGGAGAGTCCGTTGAGGCAATTTCTGAATAATATAGAAAATAGAAAGAGAAGAAAAATAGACCTGCAAGTGAATTGCAGGTCTATTTTTTTTCTCTTTCACAGGATATTCCTACCTTTGCCTGTGGAAACAAATAATGATAGACTAATTTTCATGGGAAAAGGAAAACTGGAGAAATTTGCTGATATGCGGGAGTATCCGCACGTGTTTGAATACCCTTATTCGGTGGCCGATAACGTTACGTTCGATATGAAGGGGAATTGGAACCGTGACTTTTTTAAGAACGATAATCCGATAGTTCTGGAACTGGGATGTGGACGAGGTGAATATACCGTAGGGCTGGGAGGTATGTATTCCGATAAAAACTTTATCGGTGTAGATATAAAAGGGGCCCGTATGTGGACCGGTGCGACGGAAGCGCTGAAAAATGGCATGAAGAATGTGGCTTTTTTGCGTACCAATATCGAAATCATCGATCGTTTTTTTGCTCCGAGCGAGGTGAGTGAGATATGGCTGACTTTCTCTGATCCACAGATGAAGAAAGTGACTAAACGTCTTACTTCCACATACTTTATGGAACGTTATCGCAAGTTTTTGAAGCCGGATGGGCTAATTCACTTGAAGACCGACAGTAATTTTATGTTTACTTACACCCGCTATATGGTAGAGGAAAACAAATTGCCGGTAGAGTTTATGACCGAAGATTTGTATCATTCCGGTTTGGTGGATGACATACTAGGCATCCGTACCTATTATGAACAACAATGGTTGGATCGTGGTTTGAATATAAAATATATGAAGTTCCGTCTGCCGCATGAGAAGGAGTTGCATGAACCCGATGTGGAAATAGAATTGGATGAGTATCGCAGTTACAACCGCAGTAAACGAAGCGGATTGAAAACAAGTAAATAATAACAGAATGATGACTTTATATCCGAAATTGATTTTGGACGCTTTGGCAACAGTGCGTTATCCTGGAACGGGAAAGAATTTGGTGGAAGCGGAGATGGTTGCCGATAATCTTCGCATTGACGGCATGTCGGTAAGCTTTTCGTTGATTTTTGAGAAACCGACCGATCCGTTTATGAAATCTATGATAAAGGCTGCCGAAACAGCTATTCATACTTATGTTTCACCTGATGTACAGGTAACTATTGCGACAGAGAGCCGCCAAGCGGCGCGTCCCGAACCGGGCAAGCTACTCCCGTTTGTTAAAAATGTGATTGCTGTTTCATCCGGAAAGGGTGGGGTAGGAAAGTCTACTGTGGCGGCTAATCTGGCAGTGGCTCTGGCTAAATTGGGCTATAAAGTGGGGTTGTTGGATGCTGATATTTTCGGTCCTTCTGTACCTAAAATGTTTCAAGTGGAAGATGCTCGTCCCTATGCCGAACAGATTGATGGTCGTGATTTGATTATTCCGATTGAAAAATATGGTATCAAATTGCTTTCCATTGGTTTCTTTGTTGATCCTGATCAAGCAACTTTATGGCGTGGTGGTATGGCTAGTAATGCATTGAAGCAATTAATCGGAGATGCGGACTGGGGCGAGTTGGATTATTTTATTCTTGATACTCCTCCGGGTACTAGTGATATTCATCTTACTTTGGTGCAGACTTTGGCTATTACAGGAGCTGTTATTGTCAGCACCCCCCAACAGGTAGCTTTGGCTGATGCACGCAAAGGAATCAATATGTACACCAATGACAAAGTAAATGTACCTATTTTGGGACTGGTGGAGAATATGTCATGGTTTACTCCTGCCGAACTTCCTGAAAATAAATATTTTATCTTTGGAAAAGAAGGAGCCAAGCAATTGGCGGAAGAAATGAATGTGCCTTTGTTGGGACAAATCCCTATTGTACAGAGTATTTGTGAGAATGGTGATAAGGGTACTCCCGCTGCTTTGAATGAGAACAGCATTACCGGACGTGCATTCATAGAGTTGGCTGAAAATGTTGTGAAGCAGACTGAGAAGCGTAATGCGGAGCAAGCGCCGACGCACATTGTGGAAATGAAGAAATAATTTGAAATATGTTTTTGGGATGAAAAGAGGCTGTTCGAAACAGCCTCTTTTCTGTTTTTATACTCTTTATTGCAGTTTGAAAGTTACAGGAACAGTATATCTGCAACGTACTGTTTTGTCTTTTACAGTTGCCGGTTTCCATTTCGGCATGGATTTTACAACTCGTGCTGCTTCAGCATCTAGTTCGGGGCTAATGCTGCGTACAATGCTTACATGATCTACCGAACCATCTTTTTCAATAACCATCTGTACGATTACTTTACCTTGCGTTCCCTCCTTTTGAGCTGTTGTGGGATATTTTATGTTTCGTGCCAAATGTTGTAAGCAAGCTGCCATACCTCCGGGGAATTCAGGCATATTGTCTGCTATCTGGTATACGGGATCTTCTCCGACAAGAAGTAATCTTACTAGTTCCGGATTTTCCATATCTTTGATGGGACAGAGTTCTTTTACCGTGAATTTTCCTTCCTGATAACCTTTATGGTTAATGGCAATGGTTTCGCCTACTCCTACTGTTAACTGAGCTTCTCCATGAGCGTTTGTCGTGGCTTTGGCATTTGTTGAAGAAGAAATAAGTTCTGCTCCTGCCAGTTGTTGGTTATCATTATTAGATATTTGTAACTTGACCCGTATTTGTTTGCCGGCTTTGATGTAAGCGGCAATATCATCATCAGTATCAAAGATGGCAGTAACATTTGGTTTGTTTGCTGAAAGTAGAAGTGATTGATGTTTGGAACTTTTAGGAGAGGAAACGTCTAGGGAAACATACTTGGGAGTCGTCATATCCACTTCTATGGTAGCTTTTCCTTCTGCATTGGTTTTGAAAGTTTTCACTTCATCACTCGGTTTGATTTGCAGAGTAACATTAGGTTGAGGCTTACCTTCACTATTGGTTACGGTAATAGTGAAAGTCACTAGACCTTGTACTGTGTTGACGAAAGATGCCACTTCTTCCCTTTCGGGGCGTGGGGTGCTTTCTTCCGTGGAATAGATTAACCTTTCGGCTGTCCGTGCCACGGTTTCAATGTTGCTGACCAAGAGTAGAGCAGCAGTCAGCGGTGCAAACAAGGCATATTTGATATGCCCTGTGGTGCGGGTTCTTTTTTGTTCATCATTTTAATTCTGTTTTTTAAGTGTGATAAGTTGAAATTATTATATAAACCGGTTTGTCTGTTCTGGTTGGCTAATCCCAAAAGGTGATATTGATATGCTTTCTTATTTGTGCCGGATTCCATTACTTTATGATCGGCAAGGTATTCTAGATTGAGTCTGATCTCTGTTTTCATTAGCCATGCAAAAGGATTCATCCAGCAAATGATATTTACTATTTCACTGATAATGACATCTATGGAATGCCATTGGCGGACGTGGGTCTGTTCGTGCGTCAGGATTTCTTGTTTTTCATCTTCTTTCAGTTCGGGCAGATAGACGAAAATCCATTGCCAGAAAGAGAATGGATTGGCAGGTTCTGATAGACTGCGTATGGATATTTGGTCTACATTTATACTCTTGCTTTTTAAGACAAGGTGGAAAATACTACTTAGTTGGATCATAAATCGTGCGGATAATAAAAGGATTCCAATCCAATAGATGAACTTTATTATATCAAGCAGGCCGGGTGTGGGAATAGCAACAGGAGTTGTGACTACTGTGGCAGTGGAAGTATTTGTTTCTGTTAGCATCATCAGTGTGTAGTAATCTGCCAGTTCATTGATGGCAGGTTGTTCTTTCACCCATGCTTGCATATCCATTAGCGGATAAAGAAAAGAGAGTGCAAGAAAACTCAGCAGTGCGATACGACGCCATTGGAAGAAAGTGTCGCGACAGCAGAACAGCTTATAGAAAGCATAGAATAAGGCGATGCCTATATTTACTTTCAGCATGTAAATGAGTTCGGGAGCTGTAGTTATCATAATATTTATGAATTTAGCAAGGTTATTTATCTTCTTCTTTTTCTATCAGGTCAATAATGTCTTTCAAGTCGGTTGCGGAGATTTTTTGCTCTTTAGCGAAGAAAGATACCATTTCCTTATACGAGTCGGCAAAATAGTTTCGGACCACACCACTTACAAATGTGCGTTTGTATTCACTTTGTTTCACTACAGGGGTGTATTGATAGGTGTTACCGAAGCGCTTGGCTGTAACATAACCTTTTCTTTTCAGGTTGGTCACTATAGACGCTACCGTAGTGTAAGGTGGTTTAGGTTCGGGAAATTTAGCAACTATGTCTTTCACGAAACATTCTCCCATGCTCCAAATATGAAGCATCACTTCTTCTTCTTGTATCGTTAGCTTTTCCATAAGAAAATGAATTGATTACGATGTTTTCGCAAATCTACGAAATTTTCGTAATAAACAAAAGGAATGGAAGTTAATTAGTGTGAATACAGATTGTGGACAAATAAAAGAACAAAGTGAAGAATCCAGCTGTGATAGATTGAAGCGGACTCTTCACTTTGGCATGAAAATGACAGATGAAGTAAAGTTTATTTTTGTGTAGGATATAATGGTCTGCTAACTCTCCTGTTATTGCCTGTTTGTCTTGATTGAGAGCGGTCAGGGTATTCTCACCGACTTTATAATATTGCTTATCCTCTCCATTAATTAAAGTCATAATATTACCTTCAACGGAGTAAGTTCCATATTCTTTGAAAGTAGCATCCTGCCGGTCAATGTATTCTGATATCAACTCAAAAGTCTTGTCTTTTTTAATAGTCAGGGTCATGTTGATACCCGGACAGTCGGCAGCTGGAAAGGTTCCGGTGTAAGTACCGTCATAATCCAATGAATTTTCTGCATTGTGCATATCCGTTGTTTCGGTGGAGGTTGCAGAATCGTTAGTGTTTTTGGGGTTACTGTTACATGAAGTAATCAGTAGGCATACGCATGCCAGAATAAAAAGTTTTTTCATCCTAAATAATTCATTTGGTTTTTAATTTATAAACAAATTCAGACGATATTTGTTTTGCGTCTTTTCTTAATCTCTTTTAATCTTTCGTATACATGTCTGCGGCTTAAGGTGATCTGACGACGGTATACGATGCAGGTGGTAAGGAAATAAACGCCTGTTTGTATCCACAATATCCGGTACTCTGTCAGTACATCGGTCAGTGTGGCACCCATATTGTTAATGCGTACAAAACCGTTGATGCCGAAAGTGGAAGGGAACAGCCATGAAATCACCTCCCAGAATTTAGGAATGGCAGTACCTGGCCACGAGATACCTGAGATAAATAGTAACGGCACTGAGGTAAATACGTAGATCATCATACAGGCTTCCCGATGGTGAATAAAGATAGAACAAGTCATCGCGAAAAAAATGCATGCCAGTATGTAAGGAAACATGAATGCCGCTAGGGTTCCGGCTTGAGCTATTTGTACCAGGCTGAACATTTTGGGAACAAGGCAGAGCATATAGGTAGCCATGACAGCATATATCATAAGGTAAGTCAGTGATTTGCCTAAAACAATGCGCAGCGTGCCATGATAATGGCGGCTCATGGGGATAAGGTCTCGAAAACGGTTGTTCTCACGAGCAGTTCCGGCAGATAGACCTACTCCTAGCAGTAAAGTTTGTTGGATAATCAATATCAGTACGGCGGGTATCAGGAAGCTGGCAAAACCGTTCTGCGGATTGAAAATGGAAATATCCTCATACGCTATGGGAGACGTGCTCACTTCATCTTGTCGGATGGTTGTGTTGCCGGAGCGTTCTATCTTTATCTGTTTGTTCATCATCAGCGAGGCATTGGTGTTGGCTGTCAGCATGGCTTTGTAGTATAGCATACCGCTCATGTCACAGTAGATGGTAACATGGGTTTGAACTCCTTTAGTAATGTCGCGGCTGAAGCTTTCAGGAATATAGATGATGCCATACACTTTGCCGTTTTTCAATAAAGTTTTTGCTTCTTCCATATCACTGCAATGAGATACTATTTCCAAGTCGGCACCTGCATCTACCAGACGCAGGTATTCACGGCTGAGGCTGGAACGGTTATTATCTACTACAGCAGCAGGAACTTCACGCACTGTTTCATTGGTATATATAAAGGTATAGAGAAGCGGATAGCCTAGTGGTACCAGAATGAAGAAGATAAGTACACCCTGATCCTTCACAACTGCTTTCAGCTCTTGCCACCAGATGTAGAAAAGGTCTTTAGTTCCTTGTGAGATGATATCTTTGAGTTTATATGCTCTCATAACTGCTTGCCGTTTTAGGGAATATATACATAATGTAATAGTACTGTGCGCAGTCTTTTCAGTATAAAGAAAGGCAACAGCATGAATAACATCAACGCGACTATTGAATGCCATGCGTAAATCAGCGGATATCCGTTAAGCGCCAAATCTACATAAATCAGGAAGTAGTGGCGTAACGGGAATAGATTGGCCAGTGCCTGTAACACAGGATTCATTGCCATAACTGGAAAACTCATACCCGATATGGAGAAAGAAATCACTCCCCATAGGGAGGCAGTGCTCAGTGCCAAGCGGACTGTTGTAAACAATCCGAACAGAAATACTCCGAAAGCCTGTGAAGCCAGTACTAATAACAGACCGGCAAACAGCATGGGCAGTATACCGCTATTACAGGGATAGTGCAGGAAACCGTATAGATAAACATTATAGAAGGTGCCCATGACAAAGAAAACTAAAGTCTGAGGCAGCAATTTGCCGGTCAGAGCTACGGTGATGGAATTGCCTGCCATGCCCATCCATTCTTTTTGGGTGTTGGTTTTCATTTCACTTCCAATGGTATAGACGGTGGTCATAAAGATAAGCAGCATCAGAATACCTGGTATGATAGTGTTACTCAAATATACTGAATAGTTGAGCCATGGGTTGTTTAATACATGGGAGTCGATGACTATGGGCTGCAGGAACGCCATGGCTTGGTCTTCTGTAGCTCCTTTGGCATATAAGGTGGCACGGCCGATGGCTCCACCCGCCAGCTCGGACATGGTGCGCTGGTCTTTATAGAGTAATGAACCAGCTACCAGATAGGAATAGTTGGTATAAAAAGAACCTTGGGTTGGCGGCTTGCTAATGCCTTGTCGGTAGTTCCTTTTGGAATATAGTAGAAAGCATAGATTTTCCCTTGCTGCATGGCTTTGCGGGCATCTGCGAAACTGGGGTAATGCGCTATGATTTTAGTCTGCTGAAAAGCGTCCAGATTACGGATGATGCTGCGTGTGGTAGCTGTGTTGTCCAAATCGACCACACCTGCCGGCATATCCGTAGGGAGTCCGTTCCACATTAATGTAGTAAAGAAGAGGTAACAGAACAAGGGAGCTATGATCATGCAGAACAGATATAGCGGTCTTGTGGCGATGCGGAACACTTCACGCCGGGCTATGCGGAATATACGGTTATGGACAGTATTGTTCATTGTTTGTTATTTCTCGATGATGGCACTCATTCCCGGACGCAATCCGTCTGTTCTCTCTACAGGAACAGCTTTTACCTCGAAGGTCTTCAGGTCGAATTGCCCCGTAGTCTTGGTTGCTTTCCAGGCGGCATATGTACCCAGATCTTTCATATAAGTAATCTTGAATTTTATTTCTTTGTCAAAGGCAGGAATAAATGCGTTAATCTCATTTCCTACGGTAAAGTCTTTTAGGAAATCTTCGCGTACATTGAATGTTACCCACATGTCATTCAAGCGGGCCACGTTCATAATGGGGGCACCGGTACCTACCAGTTCGCCTGCTTTGGGAAAGATTTCGGTTACTTCTCCATCAGCAGACGCGGTCAGTATCGTTTCGTCTATGTAGGAAGAAACTTCGGCTACAGCACCTTTGGCACGTTCTACTTGGGCTGCGGCTGCGGCTTTGTCTTCACGTTGTGCACCGTTCTTTGCCATTTCGTATTGGGAGCGTGCAGCTTTTTCTGTAGCACTCATGGCATCAAATTGTGCTTTGGCTTCATCACGTTTTTGCGCGGACATTACGCCTTCTTCAAAGAGTCGGTTGACACGGTTGTATGACTTTTCAGCAATTTCTACTCCGGCTTTAGCTTTCTGCCATATTTCGTAGGCAGCTTGCAGTTGCTCTTGGCGGGTACCTCGTTGTGCTTTTTCATTCAAGGCTTGTGCTGCTTGTTCGGCAGCTTGTGCTTGAGAAAGTTTGGCTTTTACATCGGGGGCTTCAAGGATAGCCAGTGTGTCACCGGCTTTTACTTTGTCTCCTTCTTTCACACGAAATTCCAGAATGCGTCCCGGTACTTTGCTGGAAACCCGATATTCGTCAGCTTCTGCTTGTCCCTGAATGATTTCCGGGCCTTTTCCCAATGTGAAGAAACCTATCAGCGATACAATAACGATGACTGCTGTCAGTGAAATAAATGCCAGCAAAATATTGCTGTGTTGTGATCTTTCTGCCATATCTTTTCGTTTTTAATCTTTAATTTTTATTTAAGCACTCCCATTGACTTGCGCAAATAGACTTCAGTCAGTTTTACATCAATCTGAGCGTCTATTTTGTCTGATTGGGCAGATAACCAAGCGGTTTGCGCTTCCAATACATTACTGGTGGGAATGACTCCTTCCATGAATCCCAGTTTGGCATAGCGCAGATTCTCGTCTGCTTTTTCCAGATTTTTTTCGGCCATGCTCAGGCGTTTGGCTGCTTCATTTACTTTATAGCTGGCTTGGCTTACCTGCAATTCTACCTTTTCTTTTGCATCTGCCAGTTGATAGCGGGCAATGTTTGCTTCCGCTTTGGCAGCTTTTACCTTATACATTCCTTCGCCCCAGTTCCATATTGGAATTTGTACCATAGCGCCAACAGCCCACATGCCACGGAATTTGCGTTCAAAGCCGTTTACCAATGAGGGATTGGTTACCATGTAGTTGGCGGTCAGAGCCACTGTAGGAAGAAATTCCGCGCGGGTGATATTGACTTTTTGGTCATAAATTTTATTAGCTAGATCCAAACTTCGTAATTCTTCGCGATTTGCCAAAGCGGTGGCTACATTATCACCTACATGATATTCAGGGAGAGTTAAGCTTTCTACGTCTTCATCTGCTAAACGTATTTCATCATTTAAAGGCAGACCGCATAATTGGCATAGTACCATTTTAGATAGGCTTAATCCGTTGTCTACTTGTGTGAGCTTCATTTCGGCTTCATTCACTTTTACTTTTACACTTAGTCCGTCGGCTTTGGTGGCGACACCTTCGGTTATCATTTTATCTACATCACTGTCCAGTTGGCTGACCAGTTGCAGATAGCTTTGGGCTAGTTTTTTCTTGTTTATCAGTGAGATGACTTGCCAGTAAGCTTGGTCTGTATTCAAAATGATATCCTGCATACCGGTGGCGTGCTGTGATTCGGCCAGCTGTTCTGCGTATTGGGTGATTTTATTGTAGGCAACAATTTTTCCTCCCATGAAGATGGGTTGGGTAAGGGTTACAGCTCCTGCATACATATTGCGTGTGTCGGTGCGCAGCGCATCTACCAAACCTTGTCCGACCTTGTTCAGTGCATTTCCAATACCTGGGATGAGGGGAGCAAGTGGTTGCAGTATTTGTGCGAGTTCGGGATTGGAAGCTGCCAGTTGTTGGAAAGTTTCCTGTATAGAGCCTTGGGCGGTAGTCCCTATCTGACTGATAACTCCCTTTTGTTCGTCACTTAATAAAGAGATTTCTTTACTGAGTGCGCATATACGTTCCTATAGCTGCAATCTTAGGAAGATAATTGGTAAAAGCCGCTTTCTTTTCATAATGTGCAGCTGTAATCTTTTCAGCTGAAATGCGCAACTCTTTATTGTTGGATAATGCTAAAGCACGACAACTATCTAAGGTGAGTGTGCTTTGGGCTGAAATACTATCTAAAACACCGATAAATAGGATAAAAGCTGCAATCTTTTTCATTATAGTGTTCTTGTTTTGTTGTTTTTAAGTTGTTTATGCAACAAAAATAAGACAAATCTTTAAGAAAGCCATATTCTAGATGTTATTTTAAAATATTTTTATAATTCTGCAATCTGTATGTTCACTGCTTTTGTTTGTGTGGAGAAAAAACAGCCGGTTCGTTTTCAACCGGCTGATTTTTTTAATTAAATATATTTGGGGGAGAATGTTCCTTGTTATTTCATGCTGAAAGCTTGTTGTCCTATCATGGTTCCATCAGCGAAGATATAAACATGATAAGTTCCGGCAGGCAAATATTCTTCTACATCCCAATATACGGTTACATTTTGTTCTTCTCCGGTGTATTCTATGTATTTCTTGATGGAATAAACCAAACTACGGTTTTCGTATGGGAATGTGTTTGAAGGGTTTTTGGTTAGTATGTCATTGTCCGGTTTGGCAATACGTATATATAAAGTACGTTCACCTGTTTTGGCAGTAATATTCTTGACAATGGTGAACGAGATAGCTATCTTTTTTACATCTTTTACCTTCTTGGCTGTTTTACCGCGTTTGTTTCTAGGCTCTACACTAATTGCTGTGGCATCCAATTGAGCTGCCAAGGTGACCTTTTCATTCAGATTTTTTTTCTCTTGAGATAAATTATTGATTTGGCGGGTTGCCTGCGTATATTTTTGTTCACTTCTTGATTTTCTTCAGCTAGTGCTTGGTTGAGTTTGTTCAGTGAATCTATTTGGATAACATAGGTGCGTAGTACGGCACGCACTGTTTTCAGTTCTTTCTTCAAACGCATGATTTCAGCTGCGTTACTGGTCTTTACTTGTCGTAATTCTTCTAGCAGCCGCTGTGTTTTCAGCTTCTCACTCTCCAGCTTTTCGCGCAAGGAATCATTGTTTATCTGTATCTGAAGTTCATCATATTGGGTGGCGAAAGTTGTATATTCGTTTTCCATTTCCAGTTTTTCCACAGCGAAGAGTTCGCTCATTTCTTTATTTTCTTTTGCTTGATGAAAAGCATAAAAAGAAACTCCGCCGATAATCACAACCAGCAGAATAATGACAATAATCAGTTTTTTGCTCTTATCCATAGTGTTACATTGAATTTTGGACAAAAGTACAATAATTTATGTAGACTGCTCGAAAAATATTATGGAAATTTTTCTTTAATTCGGAATATCATTGTAACTTTGCGGTGCTTTTAAGAAGGCGATTTTATTATCAACTTTAAACAAAATATAGAGATTATGTCAAAAGTAACCGTAGTAGGCGCAGGTAACGTAGGTGCTACATGTGCAAATGTTCTTGCTTTTAACGAAGTAGCAGACGAAGTAGTAATGCTGGACGTTAAAGAAGGCGTATCAGAAGGTAAGGCAATGGATATGATGCAGACTGCTCAGTTGTTGGGCTTCGACACAAACATTGTAGGTTGCACTAACGATTATAGAAAAAACAGCTAACTCTGACGTTGTGGTTATCACTTCAGGTATTCCCCGTAAGCCGGGTATGACCCGTGAAGAACTGATTGGTGTTAATGCAGGCATCGTTAAGTCAGTTGCTCAG
>ENA-OQJB01000263-OQJB01000263.1-human-gut-metagenome-genome-assembly--contig:-NODE-263-length-30697-cov-3.976415_pt1 | contig 30697 bp, 27 predicted proteins | sample MGYA00242599_ERZ504765 | MGnify/ENA primary metagenome ERZ504765 (study PRJEB26092, sample SAMD00036354) | human gut metagenome | host: Homo sapiens | study: EMG produced TPA metagenomics assembly of...
CTATATATTTGGCTTATGATGGGACAAATTATCACGGTTGGCAGATTCAGCCCAATGGTGACAGTGTACAGGAAACATTAATGCGTGCTTTTTCTACTTTTCTCCGTCAAGAAATAGAGGTAGTGGGAGCAGGACGTACTGATGCCGGCGTGCATGCACGTCTCATGGTCGCGCATTTTGATTATGACCAGGAGTTGGATTGTGTTCAGATAACGGAGAAATTGAATCGCTTGCTTCCTTCCGATATAGCGGTTTACGATGTGAAGCGGGTGAAGGATGATGCGCATGCCCGTTTTGACGCGACTTATCGTACTTATAAGTATTATGTGACTATCCGGAAAGATCCGTTTAACCGTCATTATGCTTGGAGGCTTTTTAATTCATTGGATTTTGAGAAAATGAATGAGGCTGCCCGTGTATTGTTTGATTATACTGATTTTACCAGTTTCAGTAAATTGCATACTGATGTGAAGACGAATAATTGCCGGATTATGTATGCTGAATGGACGCGGGTGAGTGGAACAGAATGGGTATTTACTATTAAAGCCGACCGTTTTTACGGAATATGGTAAGGGCTGTGGTAGGTACGCTGGTGGAAGTGGGGCGTGGTAAAATGACTTTAGATGGGTTCAGGAAGGTGATAGAGAATAAAGATCGTTGTAGTGCCGGTAGTTCTGTGCCGGGACATGCCTTGTTTTTAGTAGATGTGGGATATCCGGAAGAACTGTTTATTGTTTCTCCGTCAGATATTTCCAATACCTGACAGGCATATCTTGCCGGTGTTTTTGGGGATTCCAACGTTCTTTGATACAAATGGACTTGAAATATGTTTTCCAAAGTTCCTGAAATAATCTCTCATTGTTGTCCATCAATGTTTCATTTAGCATTCCTGTGACCAGATGTGCTTGGCGGGGATCTTCAAATGTTACTTCTTCCATCTCTGTTAGATTATAGTAATACCCATATTGTCGCTTCACATCATAAATGAGCCAACGCTGGTCGGCAAAACGGTCTTTGAAATGATCCACAGCCAGTGGCAGTGCGTTGAATTGAGGTTTTACGGCTGCAAAGAAAGTTCCGTCCGCTGCTTTTTGGAAACGGACGAACTGCATGAGGTGTACTCGTTCTCCATCTACTCTTTTATAGATTTTCGCAAGCTCCAGCACATCAGGATCGGCAAAGTTGGTCTCAATAGAATGAGGAGAGTTTATGGCCTTCTGGATATAGTGGAAAAGCATTTCGTCCACCTTTGGTAATTCTGATAACCAGCAGCAGGTCAAGCTGAAAAGGGCATGCTTGGAGATTTTTTTCTGTAATCCGCGCCACACGCGTCCGGCTTTCTCTTCATCAGTGGCTATGTGTATGGCTTCATTGTAAAACAAGGGTAGCGGCTCGCCTTCCATCAAGAGCAAGTCAGGAAAGGTTTTGCGGAAGTAAGCATCGAAAATGCAAGTCAGCAAGCCTTCAAATGTATGGTCATAGATAAACAGAATCATTCGTTATCAGTAAAGTTTAGTATTAATTGGCGTTCGTCCACTTTCTTTTTGGGTTTGGGTACTAACAGTCTGCGTACTCCTGTCGGAGTTAGTTCATTAACAGTCCGGGTGGGGAGTTCGTTGCAGGTTATGAAGTATTGCGCTTTTTTCATCACTACACCTATTTTTTTCAGTTCATAGAATCCCAGTTTTGAGAAGCGGCGTGACGCGATGATTTGTCTTGCCGATTTGATTCCGATACCCGGTACTCTGAGAATCATTTCGTAATCTGCCTGGTTTATATCTATAGGAAATTGTTCTGGATGCCGTAATGCCCAACCTAATTTGGGGTCGATTTCCAAATCTAGATCAGGATAGGAGTCATCGACTATTTCTTCTACTTTAAATTGATAGAAACGTAACAGCCAGTCGGCTTGATACAAACGGTTCTCACGTACCAATGGCGGCTGTTTCAGTGCCGGAAGCCGTTTGTCGTATGTATTTACGGATATATATCCAGAGTAGTAGACGCGCCTCATGGTGGGGTGTTGGTAGAGTGAAGAAGAAAGATAAAGGATGTCTTTGTCTGATTCGGTTGTGGCACCGACAATCATCTGCGTACTTTGTCCGGCAGGAACGAAGCGTGGAACATGGCGGAATTTTTTTCGGTCTTCTTTGTTGGTAAGTATTCCCTGCTGGATATAGCGCATGGGCTGGTATACACTTTTGTGATCTTTTTCGGGAGCCAGTAATTTCAGATTCTCTTCTTTGGGAATTTCTATGTTTACACTGAGACGGTCGGCGTAGAGTCCGGCTTCATTGACTAGTTCGCGACTGGCTCCGGGGATACTTTTCAGGTGAATATATCCGTTGAATTTGTGTACTAACCGCAGGTCTTTGGCAACACGTACCAACCTTTCCATGGTGTAATCAGGATTGCGTACAACGCCGGAACTGAGGAAAAGCCCTTCTATATAGTTGCGTCGGTAGAATTCGATGGTGAGGTCTACCAGTTCGCTTACCGAAAGCGTGGCGCGGGGAATGTCATTGCTTCTTCTATTGATACAATAGGCACAGTCATAGATACAATAATTGGTCAGCATTATTTTCAGCAAGGATATGCAACGACCGTCCTCGGCGAAGCTATGGCATATCCCCCAGCCGCCTACGGTGTTTCCCAATGCGCCGGATTGGTTACGGCGCACGGTCCCACTACTAGAGCAGGAAACATCATATTTAGCAGATTCTGCGAGTATTTTCAATTTGGCAAGGACATTCTCATTCATTTGATCAGAATATTTCTGCCAAAAATACAGATAGTGTTTGGAATGGGCAAACGGTTTGGCATTCTCTCTGTTCATTTTTAACTTCTTTGTTACATTATGTTATTCTTTAGTCTTATTATCTGTGTCTTGCAATAGAAGAAAAATGTGTTTATTACCCAGCTAAATGCATTTGTTTCGCCTATGAATCAAGATAACCGGTCCTATAGTCAAAAAGAACCGGACGTTTTTAAAAAAGGTCTAGTTCTTTTTTTAAAAGAACTAGATGTTTAATAGAAAAGAACTAGATCTTTTTTGAAAACTTCAAGTTCTTTTTTTTGAAATGTTTGAAGAAACACTGAAGCTGCCAATCAGTATTGTTTCGTTATCAATAATAAAAAGAGGGCGGATGTTTTGTTCCGTCCTCTTCTTTATCTATTGTTTAACGAAATTAATGACAATGTCCGCATCCGCATCCACCTTCATCACCGCATCCTTCTCCGCAGTCACCACAACCACAGCCGCATCCTTCTCCACTCATCATTTTTACCATTTCCTGAATTTCTTCATTAGTGGCTGTGCGGGATTCTACTACTTCACCTTCAAAAGTGAGATCTTTACCTGCATGAGGATGGTTCAAATCTACAGTTACAGTGTCATTGGTTACTTCGCTTACGGTAGCGTAGAAGTGATGTCCCTCATTGTCCTGTAAGGGAATGACAGCTCCCGGGAAGATGCGTTCTTCATCAAAAACACCATCAATGGTGAACATATCTTTAGATACAGTGCGCACACCTTCGGGCATATATTCTCCGTAGGCTTCTGCGGTAGGAATGACAAATTTAAATTTGTCACCCTTCTTTAAGGCTGTTATTTCTGTTTCAAAGCGTTCCAGTGTGGTTCCTAATCCGGATATGAATTGGAAAGGATGTTCTACAGTTGCTTCTTCTACCAATGTTTTCTGGCCGTCCTGCATTACATAAAGTTTGTATGCTACGGTGATGTACTTATTTTCCATGTTTTCTTATTATAATAATGTAATATAAACTATTTACGTAAGTTTTTTGTTGGCAAAGATACGAATTAATTCCCCTTAATCCTTTGTTATTACGTTTATATTACATAAATTTGTTATTATGATACTATAAATGCGCTTTTGATTGCGTTTGATCCTTGATATAAATCAATTAACCGCTCGCCTTGATAGATTTTTGCTTTAATTAACGGATATATGACAACATGTCGTAAAGCATGTTGTTATATTTGCAGTGTAAAGAGAAAGAGATAACGAGATTGTTTTTAAAAGGTATTATTTAGTTCTTAGGTACTAAATAAATTGTTTTAGGTTTAACAAATTAAAATTTTAGGTATTATGAAACGTTTAGTATTGTTGGTTGTAGTGGCATTAGGAATGTCAGCTACAAGTTTTGCAGGAGAAAAAGTAGAAGGTAAAGATTGGAAGGTAGATGTTAACGTCGCAAAGTTGAGCAAATATTTGAATTTGGATGCACGTCAGATGGAGGAAGTTGCTAATATTTCTGATTATTTTGCTGACAAAGTACAAAGCGCAAGCTACGCAAAAGAAGCTAAACAAGGTAAAAAATTGCGTGAAGCCGTATATGGAAACTTCAAACTGATGAAACGTACATTGACAAATGAGCAGTACAAGAAGTATGTACAGTTGTTGAATGTTACATTGAAAAACAAGGGGTTGGATTCCTATATGGAAGATGTGGCGAATAAGTAAATTTATAAAATGAAATAAATGAACTGAAAAGAGAATGCAAACCAATGCATTCTCTTTTTTATTTATCCGTTGGAAGATACAGTGTATATTTGTGATAAAATGATTGTTTAAAGCTCGATTTAGTTACGAATAATAATTTATAAGAAAAAAAATCTTCATTTTATTTGTTTGTTACGAAAAACGCCTTACCTTTGCAGTCGTTAAAGAAACAAAGAAAACAGATATATGAATATTACTACTCTAAATAACCTAGCAGTCCTGCATATTATTCGCGTCGTGGTGGTCACACTAGGAGCGTGAGAAAGGTTGTGTATGTGTAGTTGTACATATAAAGAAATAATTGGAAGCCTTTCTCACATGGTGAGGAAGGCTTTTTCAATAAGTATAGGACGTTATAGATTTAGAATAAGATGAAGAATCAGTTACGCAGTTCGTTTAGCACACAGGGTCGCCGTATGGCAGGAGCGAGAGCTTTATGGGTGGCTAACGGCATGAAAAAAGAAATGATGGGCAAGCCCATTATAGCCATAGTAAATTCGTTTACACAGTTTGTTCCGGGACATACCCATCTGCATGAAATAGGTCAGCAGGTGAAAGTTGAGATTGAAAAACTGGGATGTTTTGCAGCAGAATTCAATACGATTGCCATTGATGACGGAATAGCTATGGGACACGATGGTATGCTGTATTCACTGCCCAGTCGTGATATCATTGCCGACAGCGTGGAATATATGGTGAATGCTCACAAGGCGGATGCAATGGTGTGTATCAGTAATTGTGACAAAATCACTCCAGGTATGCTGATGGCTGCCATGCGACTGAACATACCGGCTGTTTTTGTATCGGGTGGTCCTATGGAAGCGGGAGAATGGAATAACCAGCATCTTGATTTGATAGACGCCATGATTAAATCTGCTGATGCATCGGTCAGCGATGAGGATGTGGCTCAAATTGAAAATAATGCGTGTCCTGGCTGTGGTTGCTGTTCGGGTATGTTTACGGCTAATTCCATGAATTGCCTCAATGAGGCTATTGGTCTGGGGCTTCCGGGGAATGGCACTATTTTGGCGACTCATGCCAACCGTACTCAGTTGTTTAAAGATGCGGCTGCTCTGATAGTGAAGAATGCTTATAAATATTATGAGGAGGGAGATGACAGCGTGTTACCACGCAACATTGCTACTCGTGACGCTTTTCTGAATGCCATGACATTGGATATTGCAATGGGTGGTTCTACCAATACTGTGCTCCATCTTTTAGCTATCGCCCACGAGGCGGAAGTAGATTTCAAGATGGATGATATTGATATGCTTTCACGCCATGTGCCTTGTTTGTGTAAAGTAGCTCCGAATACACAGAAATATCATATCCAGGATGTGAACCGTGCCGGTGGTATCCTTAATATATTGGGAGAATTATCCAAGGGTGGTTTGCTGAAAACTGATGTGAAACGAGTGGACGGCCTGACATTGGCGGAAGCTGTCGAAAAATATAATATATGTAAGAAAGAAGTGGATACTGAAGCAAAACGTATTTATTCAAGTGCTCCGGGAAACAAATTCAATATAAAGTTAGGTTCTCAGAATGCTGTTTATAAAGAACTGGATACAGATCGTGCCAATGGTTGTATCCGCGATTTGCAACATGCCTATAGTAAAGATGGGGGTTTGGCCGTTTTGAAAGGGAACATTGCACAGGATGGTTGCGTAGTGAAAACGGCCGGAGTGGATGAAAGTATTTGGAAATTCTCGGGGCCTGCCAAGGTGTTTGATTCGCAGGATGCTGCTTGTGAAGGTATTTTAGGAGGAAAAGTAGTCAGCGGAGATGTTGTTGTTATCACTCATGAAGGTCCGAAAGGTGGTCCCGGTATGCAGGAAATGCTTTATCCTACTTCTTATATCAAATCCAAGCATTTAGGAAAAGAATGTGCTTTGATTACCGACGGACGTTTTAGTGGAGGAACTTCGGGATTAAGCATCGGGCATATTTCTCCCGAAGCTGCAGCGGGTGGTAATATCGGAAAAATAGTGGATGGTGATATAATTGAAATCGATATTCCGAATCGCAGTATCAATGTGAAACTGAGTGACGAAGAATTGGCCGCCCGACCGATGACACCGGTGACCCGTGACCGTAAAGTTCCTAAAAGCTTGAAGGCATACGCTAGTATGGTAAGTTCTGCAGATAAAGGAGGAGTGAGAATCATTGACTAAATTAGAAATTAAAAATTGAGAATAAAAAAAATAGATTTGTTGTCATTGGTCGATTGTACGGCATCGTATTTTTTTGATTCTCAATTCTCAACTAAACAATTATGGCAAAAGAAAAGATAACAGGAGCAGAGGCGATGATGCGTTCTTTGGAGTATCAAGGAGTGAAAAACTCTTTTCGGATATCCCGGAGGTTCTATCATGCCTACTTTTGATGCTTTATATCATCATAGAAATACATTGAACCATATATTGGTCCGTCATGAACAAGGAGCTGCCCATGCAGCACAGGGATTTGCCCGCGTATCCGGTGAGGTTGGTGTCTGTTTGGTGACTAGCGGGCCCGGTGCGACAAATACCATTACTGGCATTGCCGATGCTATGATTGACAGCACGCCTATCGTGGTGATTGCCGGGCAGGTAGGAGCTTCCTTTTTAGGTACGGATGCTTTTCAGGAAGTGGATCTGGTGGGCATCACTCAGCCTATTACCAAATGGAGTTACCAAATTCGTCGTGCGGAAGATGTAGCTTGGGCTGTAGCCCGTGCTTTCTATATAGCTAAAAGCGGACGTCCCGGTCCTGTCGTTTTGGACTTTGCCAAGAATGCACAAGTGGAGATGGTGGATTATGAACCGATGAAGCTTGATTTTATCCGTAGTTATGATCCAGAACCTAATCCTGATAAGGAATCTCTTCAGGAGGCTGCCGAATTGATAAACAATGCTCAAAGGCCATTAGTGTTGGTAGGACAGGGGGTAGAGTTAGGTAATGCGCAAGATGAGTTACGTGCATTTATAGAAAAAGCCGATATGCCTTGTGGCTGTACTTTGCTGGGACTTTCGGCTATACCAACTTCGCATCCTTTAAACAAAGGAATGTTAGGTATGCATGGAAATCTGGGGCCCAATGTTAAAACTAATGAATGTGATGTGTTGATTGCTGTAGGTATGCGCTTTGACGATCGTGTAACTGGAAAATTAGATACATATGCTAAACAGGCAAAGGTGATTCATTTGGATATTGACCATTCTGAAATAGATAAGAATGTAAAAGTGGATGTACCCGTATTAGGTAATTGTAAATATACGCTAGCTATGCTGACGCAACTTATCCGGAAGAATGAACATTCCGAATGGATTGATAGCTTTACTGAATATGAAAAGACGGAATATGAACATGTTATCAGTAAAGAAATTCATCCTGTTGACGGGGCGTTGAATATGGGTGAAGTGGTGCGTGCGGTAAGTGAGGCTTCGAACAACGAGGCTGTATTGGTGACAGATGTAGGACAGAACCAAATGATGGCTGCTCGTTATTTTAAATACAGTAAGAACCGTAGCATTGTAACTTCGGGTGGATTGGGAACGATGGGATTCGGTCTTCCCGCTGCTATAGGCGCTACTTTCGGTCGCCCGGATCGTACTGTATGCGTATTTATGGGGGATGGCGGTTTGCAGATGAATATTCAAGAATTGGGAACTATCATGGAGCAAAAAGCACCGGTAAAGATTATTTTATTGAACAATAACTATTTGGGTAATGTTCGTCAATGGCAAGCTATGTTTTTGGTCATCGTTATTCATTTACTCCGATGTTGAATCCGGATTATATGAAGATTACCGAGGCATATGAGATTCCTGCCCGCCGTGTTATGAAGCGTGAGGAATTGCAGGCTGCTATCCATGAAATGTTGACTACTGACGGGCCATTCCTGCTGGAAGCTTGTGTGATAGAAGAGGGAAATGTGTTGCCGATGACACCTCCGGGAGGCTCGGTGAATCAGATGTTACTGGAATGCTAATTTAATAATTATGGACAAGACATTATATACATTAATCGTTCATTCAGAAAATATCGCCGGTTTGCTGAACCAGATTACGGCAGTGTTTACTCGCCGCCAAATTAATATCGAAAGTCTTAATGTTTCTGCATCTTCCATCAAGGGGGTGCATAAATATACTATTACTGCTTGGACCACCCAGGATGTGATAGAAAAAGTGGTGAAGCAGATTGAAAAGAAAATAGATGTTTTGCAGGCACATTATTTTACTGATAGTGAGATTTATCAGCATGAGATTGCTTTGTACAAGGTTTCTACTCCTGAATTTCAGGAGAATCCTATGGCATCTAAAGTTATCCGCCGTTATAGTGCCCGCATTGTAGAAGTGAATCCGGTTTTCTCTATTGTTGAAAAGAATGGGATGAGTGAGGAAATTACTGCTCTTTATGAGGAGTTGCGCGGATTGGGATGTGTGTTGCAGTTTGTCCGTTCGGGACGTGTGGCCATTACTACCAGCTGTTTCGAGCGTGTGAACGAATATCTGACCCAACGCGAGGAAAAGTATCGCCAGCAAAAAACAGAATAATGATGAGTGAGAATAAAGTAGGAACATACAGATTTGTGGCAGAACCCTTTCACTGTGATTTCAGTGGAAAGTTGACCATGAGTGTGTTGGGTAATCATTTACTGAATTGTGCCGGCTTTCATGCTGCCGACCGGGGTTTCGGAATTGCTACGCTCAATGAGAATCATTATACATGGGTACTTTCCCGTTTAGCTGTAGAGTTAGAGAATATGCCCTGTCAATATGAGGGTTTCAGTATTCAGACATGGGTAGAGAATGTTTATCGTCTTTTTACAGACCGTAATTTTGCAATTTTGGACAAGGAAGGAAAGACTGTCGGATACGCCCGTTCTGTATGGGCGATGATCAGTATGGAAACTCGCAAACCTGCTGACCTGCTTACGCTTCACGGAGGTAGTATCATTGATTATGTATGCGATAAGAAATGTCCTATAAGCAAGCCCGGTCGTATTAAGGTGACAGAGAAAGCTCCGGTTTCTGAATACCAGACCAGATATAGCGATATTGATATTAATGGTCATGTGAACAGTATTAAGTATATAGAACATATTCTCGATTTGTTTCCTATAGAGTTTTTTAAAGAGAAACGGATTAAACGTTTTGAGATGGCTTATGTAGCTGAGAGTTATTATGGTGATATATTGAGTTTCTACCGCGAGGAAGTGGAGGAGAAAGAATATGATATAGAGGTGAAGAAGAATGGCACAGATGTTGTCGTTCGTAGTAAGGTGATATTTATTTAGAATCTAATTTTTAATTTTAATTATAATTTAAAATGGCACAATTGAATTTTGGCGGCGTTACAGAAACTGTAGTTATCCGCGATGAATTTCCTTTGGAAAAAGCACGTGAAGTATTGAAAGATGAAACAATCGCTGTGATCGGGTATGGTGTACAGGGACCGGGGCAGTCTTTGAATCTCCGGGACAATGGTTTCAATGTAATTGTTGGTCAGCGTCCGGGAAAAACATATGAAAAAGCAGTTGCTGACGGATGGGTTCCGGGTGAAACTCTGTTTGGTATTGAAGAGGCTTGTCAGAAAGCGACTATCGTAATGTGTCTGTTATCTGATGCAGCTGTTATGTCTGTATGGCCGACTATCAAACCTTACTTGACCCAAGGCAAGGCACTTTATTTCTCTCATGGCTTTGCCATTACTTGGAGTGACCGTACAGGGGTAGTTCCTCCTACTGATATTGATGTGATCATGGTAGCTCCTAAAGGTTCGGGTACTTCACTGCGTACCATGTTCTTGGAAGGTCGTGGCTTGAACTCTTCATACGCTATCTATCAGGATGTAACCGGTAAGGCTTATGAACGTACTATTGCATTGGGTATTGGTATCGGTTCAGGCTATTTATTCGAAACGACTTTCCAGCGTGAAGCAACTTCTGACCTGACAGGTGAACGCGGTTCTTTAATGGGGGCTATCCAAGGATTGTTGTTGGCTCAGTATGAAGTATTGCGTGAAAACGGACATAGTCCTTCTGAAGCATTTAATGAAACTGTAGAAGAATTAACCCAGTCATTGATGCCTTTGTTTGCTAAGAATGGTATGGACTGGATGTATGCTAACTGCTCTACCACTGCTCAGCGCGGTGCATTGGATTGGATGACCCCATTTCACGATGCTATCAAACCCGTAGTTGAAAAGTTATATCACAGTGTGAAGACTGGCAACGAGGCTCAGATTTCTATCGATTCTAACTCTAAACCCGATTATCGTGAAAAATTGGAAGAAGAATTGAAGGCATTGCGTGAAAGCGAAATGTGGCAGACTGCTGTAACCGTACGTAAACTTCGTCCTGAAAATAATTAATAGTTAGTATTTAATGTAGAAAGCGGGGATGCGATGAGGTATCTCCGCTTTCTTTTATATATATTAATGTTAGTGGTGTTGTTTATATCATGTGTAGTCGCTAATTTTGTGAAAACTTGACTTAGGCATGAATAATAGATTATCACTTTTATTAATAGGGTGCATATTTCCCTTTCTATCTTTTTATGCACAAAAGAACATGAATCTCCCGCCATATTATCCTACAGTAAAAGGTATTACGGATTATGCTGTGTGGCAGCTCGTATATCCGGATTCTTTATTAAGGGCCAATATTGCAGGTGAAGCTGTGTGTACGCTCCGCATTGATAGTTTGGGGACTGTCCGTTGTAAATATATTGAAGCCACTCACCCCTTGTTTGCTAAGGCGGCCGAAGATGTGATTGAGGGTATGCGTGAATGGCAGCCTGCAAAGAAAGCGGGTAGAGATATAGATACTACTATCGTCTTTCATATTCCTTTTAATCCTGATGTTTACAGTGACCGCATTTGGCGGCAGCAGCAAGTTCTGGAATCTTGCAGAGGACAACTTGTCGATTCCATGCCTGTCTTTCCTGATGATATTCGTAGTCTTGTTATGGGAAATATGAGTTGGCCTGACGATAAAGTGGATAAAGCCGTCGCTATTTGCCGTTTTACGGTAAATGAAAAAGGAGAAATTGTGGATATCCGTGTGATAAAAGGTACTCATCCGGCTTTTGATAAAGAGTCCATACGTATTCTTTCTAATTTTCCCCGGTTGATTCCTGCTATGAAAAACAGAAAATCTGTGCCATATGATTATTTTTTAACTATGCGTTTTTGGAAAGAGGATCTGGAGCATTATTTATTATATAGGGAATGCGCACAGGAAGATTTGGAAAAGATCACTTGGGAGCCTTATAGATACTCTTCTTATCCCGGTGGTACTGTTGCTTTGACGCAATTTATTAATTCTCATCTGAAAATTACTCCCGAAATGAAGGCTACGGGAAAGCAGGGACGGGTGATTTATAGTTTCAATGTGGATATAGATGGTTCAATGAAAGATTTTCAGTTGGTGAGAGGACTTGATCCATTAATGGATGCCGAAGCATTGCGGGTACTTCAATTAGTGAATGAAAGATGGAGTACGGGGTATTATTTCAATTCAAAGAAATGGTATCGGGAGTTTTATGTGAATCAATTCACCATTCCAATTATTTTTAGTTGGTAGTGGTGGCAGAGGGCAGATACGCGGACTGCCCTCTGCGAAAATGATAGCATTATTAAAAGTGGATGAAATTTATTAGGTAGGATTCATGCTGTTTCATAATAGCGGGATGATTGTGATATAAATACCTGTAATAATTGCTGAAGTAATAACTCCCGATATATTGGCTCCTAGTGCATCTCCTAGGATAAATGAATCAGGATTGTCTTTACTGACAATCTTTTGTGCCACTTTGGCAGTAGTTGGTACGCAGCTTACAGCAGCAATGCCAATGACTGGATTATAATTTCCTTTCTTGATATAGTACATGATATATCCGCCTAAAATACCTCCGATACCTGATAGTAACAATGCCAACATACCTAGTATCAGCAATTTTAAGATTTTAGGATCTAGTAGCAGATGAGCGTCGCAAAGCACTCCTAATAATAATCCCAGCATAAAAGTAGAACCGTAAAGCAATGGACCGCTGACAAAATCATAAATATGTTTCATCCCTGATTCACGTACAGCCACTCCTAGAAATAGAGAGAAAAACAGGGGAGAGGCCACTGGAAAAAGGAAGCAGAGTACAGCGCAGAGTACCGCTGCGAAAGCAAGCTTTACCTTGGCATCGTAATTCTTCGGCGCTTTCTTTACGGTCATTTTGATGGAACGGAAACGTTTGGGAATCAGTAATTTAACCAAATAGGGATAACCGCCGTAAGTCAATCCTAAATAGAGATAAGCTACCACAGTAATCGGTACAAACAAATGCTTGGCTAATGCCAATGAAGTGAACAGTACCATCGGACCATCTGCACCTCCTACCATGGCTACAGAAGCACTCTCTTGTGCCGATAAGCCAAGTGCATTGGCAATTGGCAATGTGAGAAAGGTTCCTAGTTCTCCGCAAAGTGCCAGAAACAAACTAGCAAAAGGTTTTTGTAGCAGGAAACCTACATCTAGCAAGGTTCCGATTCCCATGAAGACGAAACAAGCGATGAGTCCATTACTGAATGTGAGGGTGTAAACCGGTTGCAGAAAATCTATTTGCATGGTATTCATCAATTCGTCTGTATCCGAGAGCATGGGATCAAGAAAAAGATTGCCTAGATTTCCATCCGGCATGATTAATGTTCCACAATTGATGGCTATCATACCGAGTCCCATTGGAATCATGACCATGGGTTCCAATATTCCTTTCCAACCTAGATAAATGAGTAGAAATCCCAAAAGAATTAAAAAACGCGCGCACAGGCAAGGAACCAACCGCTTTCTATCATTGTACCAATGCCTTGGAAAAGTATTCCAAAATCTATATTTTCCATATCTAATTGTTGATTTTCAGGTTATTTATTCATTGAAAGATTCTTTTTCACATGAGTGCTTTTTTGTGCTGATTATGCATTTCCTCCCGTTTCTTAAGGTAGATCATCTTTGTGTCCGGATAGTAATAATCTATCAGATTTAATTGGGATGCTCCATGACTGACACCATGGTAGTAACCACCTTCCTGTTTTCCTCTCAGATCGCTGTTCATTCCTCGGTTCCAGTTTTCACGGCTGTCTCCTAGAGCTTCCATCTCTTCTGGAGAATTATTCCATACTAATTGGATAAAACGGGCACGTGCTTTTTTGATTTTTCTTAAACGTTGAAGTTCCAATAGGTGGGAGCTATAGAAATCCATAGAATCTGCTGCCAGCGCTATTCCTTTAATAATAGCAGCGACAAAAAAACCGATGAGGAAAGTAAGCCCCATCATGGCCAATGTGGATAAAAATAAGTGTAGCATTATAATATAAATGTGATTTAGTAGGTAAAATAGTATTAAATTCCGAGTTATAGTGATATTCACATCGTAGTGTCACACATATATGTATACACGCCGATAGAATAATTTCAATCCGGAATGATAATGATCAAGAATAAGTAAGAGGAAATAGCTGCTAAATCAAAATATGTCCTAATGTGTAAATGAAGTATTTACACGAGGATTTTACATAATTAATGCTAGGATATAGGCTATTAAATTTTTGTTCAGGTAGAAGAATACGGTAATGGCAAAGTACTTTGATTGTAGATAAGGGTTTTGATGTTTTGGTAAACATCGGAGTACGTAAAGTGAAACATAAAAGATTTACTTCGGATAGTTTCACATTAGGAGCGTCATATCGTTTCTCTGTAGATAATTGGCGATAGGAATTCGTATCATCCGAAAGCATGGATATAGAAGATATGACTTCTGGCGGGCATTCGCGGATAATTCCTCCTTTATTTGTACTATTAAAGCTACATAACAAAAGGATACACGTACATATAGCAATAAAATACTTCATAATTACTGTTGCAAACATAATGATAAAAATGGGAATACGGAACGTAAACGAATAGATTTTATAAATTATTTCATCTTTAATTTTTGCGAAAATAGGAATAAGACAAAACAGGCTGTATCGACGAATTTTCGATACAGCCTGTTTTGTCTTATTGATAACTTTCTGATATTAGAAATATAAGTAACGGTCGTCTTTTACATCAGCTTTCTTATACAGGTCATTGATGAAACTGCTAGCATAACGCCCTGCCATATTGGACAAGTTGTTTTCTTCATTCTTGGCATCAAATTCTTCTGCACTCTTTTCTTTGTTGTAAACCTGAATCATGTAAACACCTGCATTACCTTTGATAGGACCAGTTAACTTATTTATTTCAGCTTTACTTGCATAAGCACCTAAAGCTGGTTCGCTAGCGCGAGTTACTGAAACATATGCCGGAGCAGAAAAAGTTATATGTTTTACAGAATCGCTAACTGCATTTGCCATACTTTTTACTTGGTCAATGCTGCTTGCACTTTTCATTTCAGCTATCAGTTTTTCAGTCTTTTTTATCTTTGATGATTTCTGCTTTCAGCATGTCGGCAACAAGATTAATATTACGATATCCGGCAGGATTAATCTTTTCAAGAGCAACTACCATCAAGTGATCGTTTTCACCACATTCATACAATGGGGACACTTCACCTTCCTTGGCTGCAAAAATCCATTTCAACGCTTCACGAGTTCCTTTTACACCACCCACACGGTGTTCTGCGCTACGGAAATCAGCACGTTCTAACAAGCGATATCCGCTTTCTTCTGCATTGGCAATAATTTTATCCATTGTAGTGTTCTGTGCTACGAATTGACTGAAATCATTGTATGCTTTGTTGTATGTTTCTTTGCTAAATTCAACCGGACGTTTAATCACTGCAACTTTATATTTATCTTTCATAGCTTTTTTGTCCAATACTTGAAGAATAACGTTAGCTTGTCCGATCTGAAGATTGGTTAATTCTTTGACATTAGAGTTTATCAATGTGTTAATGTATTTAGCATTGTCTGCATCTAATGCAGCACCTTCATAGTTGCGTGCAGTCAACCAAGTCGCTTCACCTGTCTGACCATATTTTTTTGCAATATCAGTAAAGTCTGCTCCACCTTTCAGTGCATTAAAAATACTATCGGCTAAAGTTGCGGTTTTAGCAGCATCTTCGGCATATACCTGAATTTGACGATATTGGATTGAGTCGGGAGCTGTCTGTTTGGCAATAATTTTAAAAGCATTATATGAATCATCTGCTTGGTTATAGTAAGGACCATATACTTCGTTGATAGTTACAGAGTCCAAACGAGCAACTACATCATTAGGATATACAGTCTTGTTGATTGCAATTTCAGAAAAAGGAACTACAGAACCGGTGGAACGGATGAATGTGTTCATGTCTGCAGCAGTACCTAGCTGGGTAGCGTATTCGGTTACTTCGTTTAATACCTCTTTGCGATCTTCGTCAGATGGAGTAACCATACATCAATATATTTGATGTTACGAGTTTCAACTGGCTGTTCAAAAGACCTTTTTCTGTTATACAGATCTTTGATTTCACTATTTGAAACTGTAATAGTTGAATCGCTGATAGAAGAATAGGGAATTGCAGCTAATAAACGTCTGATTGTTCAGTACGTGATTAAAAGCATCTTCAGCTGCAACCGGATTTGAAATCAATGATTTTGCAATCAGGTTCTGATATTTTTCAGCTAAAGTGGATTGTATCAAAGTCTTTTCAATAAAATTCCAAAAAGCTCCCATCTTTTGATAGTATTCTACATATTGTGCAGGCATTTTGCTTGCGTCCAGATGAGCGTAATCCACTAGGAATTTTTTCAGCATATCTTTGTCGAAAGCACCGGTTTGCGGATTGCGGAACGGGGTTTGCATCAACAATGGGTTAGTACCTTCCTCGATGATTGCTTGAACTTCAGCTTTGCTGACGGTCAACCCCAATTTTGCAGCTTCCGCTGCGATTAATTGGTTATTTACGTAAGATTGCCATACTTGGTCTTTCACTTGAGTCAGTTGGTCGTCATTTAATGCAGAAACACCTTGTGTCAATTTTATGACTTCTGTGTATTCATCTACCATTTTTTGATACTCTTGTGCTGTAAGTGTTTTTCCATTTACTTCACCTACGTCTTGTTTACCCTGATGTGGTTGGAGAACCTTCCATGCGTCTCCGGCAATGAATGCGAAGAGGGCAAGTCCGATTACAACGACCAACAGAGGGCCTTTACTTCTGATTGTTTGTAATGTTGCCATTTAATTTTACTATTTTTGTTTATTGTTTTTTTATACTTCATAGATTTAGCGCACGAAGATACAAAAAATGCAGCTTACAAGCTATTTTATTGTGAAAAAAATCTGTTATTCGATTACTTTCAACTTTACTAATTCAATTCTTGTTGCTGTTACTTTAATTATTTTGAAATGGAATTTATCGAAAATGATCTCTTCATGTATTTTGGGGAAACTTTGGTATTGGTGCAGGATGAGTCCACCGATAGTTTGGTAATCATCATTTTCCGGTAGGTCAAGTGAGAACAATTCATTGGCTTTTTCTATTTCCAGACGTCCGGAAAGGATGTATTCATTGTCACCGACGGATTTGGCAATGTAAGAAGTTGTATCATGCTCATCTTCTATTTCGCCGAAAATTTCCTCCACTAAATCTTCTAGCGCCACGATGCCGGATGTACCTCCGAATTCATCGACTACTACAGCTAAGGATTTCTTTTGTTGCATAAATAATTTCATCAGCTTATGCGCTCCCATCGTTTCAGGAGCAATAGGCAATTGGCGGACACTCTTAGTCCAGTCTGTCTGTTCACGAAACATTTCAGAGGAATGTATATAACCTATAATATTGTCAATGTTTTCTTTATAGACAATAATTTTACTTATTCCGCTTTCAATGAAGCGGGCTTTTAATTCTTCTATGGGAGTTCCATATTCGATAGCAACAATTTCGGTTCTAGGTACCATACAATCCTTAATTCTAATATTCGAAAAATCTAGTGCATTTTGGAATATCTTGACTTCGGTGTCTATGTCTTGTTCATTTTGAGCATCTTGTATACTACTTTGAATAAAGTAATCTAGGTCGACTTTAGTAAAAGCTTTTTCATTAGCTTCTTTATTTGTTTTAATGCCTACAATGTAAAGTAATATATTGGATATTCCCGAAGCAAACTTGCTGATGGGATAGAGTAAGACATAGCAAATGTAAGTGGGAACTGCAAAAATATTCAGAGTGAAATTGGGGTTAATCTTAAATAAGGTTTTAGGTAGGAATTCTCCTGTGACCAAAATGATTAATGTGGAAATAATTGTTTGGATTAGTACTAATAAAAAGTGGTTGTCTATCAATCCTGACAACAAGTTTTGTTCAATGACTTGTGCCATCAATATACCGTAAATAACTAAAGCGATGTTGTTTCCTACCAACATGGTAGAGATAAAATTGTTCGGATTATGAAAGAAGATGGAAAGTATACGTGAATTTATGCTTTGGTTGTTACGATCCATTTCAAAACGTAATTTATTGGATGAAACAAAGGCTATTTCCATTCCGGAAAAAAAAGCGGAAAAAGCCATTGTAATAAGAATCTGTATAATAATGCCCATAATAGTGAGTGAATTAGCGTATCGAATCAGTTCTAGTGCTATTTGCAACAGCTTTTGTACTGTCTGCTGGTGCTGTATCTTCTACAGTGAAAATACCTGTGTTATTATAAATTTGATATTCTGTCATTTGCTGGTTAGATTCAAATCCATAACCGGTAATGATTTTATCTTCTTGTTCAATGCGGATAAATTTGTCAGAATAGACCCTTTCCTGCTTTTCATCCCAAAAGAGCAGATCTGTGTCAAATTTGTCGCCTCTTTGGCTGCGGATATGCACATTGCTTCTCAATTCCCAAAGTTTCTTTTCTCGTAGTAATAAGCTGTATCGGCTTTTATGCTGGCATCAATATGGAATAGGGAATCAAATTTTTCCAAATAAACTCCTTTTTCAAATGCCCAATAAGGAGGATTCTTTTATCATAAATTTCCCATTCTTCTGTGATAATTTTGTAGCGGGTGATACCGGAATCGGATATAAGGGTAGTAACTCCCAATGTTTTCATGCTGGGCAACGAATCTCTTTCTGTAATAGCTTCTGCCAGATTCTTTTCGCCTCTTGAGCATGCTGGAAATAAAACAAACATAACAGTTGTCCAAACGGCAACTGTTATGTTTAAGAATATAAAGTGTGATTTTTGTCTTTTTTCAGACGACATAATTATCTGATAGTTGTTGTTTCACCAATCCATCCGCCGATTGTAACAGAGTCACCTTTCTTTAAACTGAGGAAGAACAAATCAGCATCTTTGGGGGTATGGGCTGCATAAGTACTAATTAGTTTGTTTGCTTCTTCAGCAACACTAGGATCTACGCTTTTTGCTTTTTGCAATTTGTCGATAACTGCAAAATAAGTGCATTTGTTCAATGCTGCTTCATCACTCCAATTAGGACTTGATGCATACATGTTAGCAATCAAAATGTATGGTTTACCGTTGTTGCCATCTAACGAGATCGCTTTCAGTGCATATTGTTTTGCTTTGCTCAACTGTTTCTTACTAAATAAAATGGCAGCGGTTTTATATGCATAATCAGCTTTCTTTAATTGGTCTTGTTCTAAATTGATAGCTTGATCAAAATAGTCGATACATTTGTCCATATCGCCTTTCTTATAATACATGTATCCGCAACCTACAGCCGTTTCTGCTGTCGGTTCGATGGCATGTGCAGCTTCAGATGCAGCAAAGTAAGCTTCTTGTTCTGTACAGTTTAACATCTGCATTACAGAGATAACCTGTTTCAGATAATCCAAATTAGTCTTGTTTTGCTCAACTTTCGGAGCATAAATTGCTTGTAAATTATCACAAGTTGCCACACCACTATTAATGAAGAATGCGTCAATATTGTCTTTTGCCACTTTCAATAATTTTTTGTCATTTTCCTTTGTAGCGGCTTTCAAAGCTCCATCAGCAACTCCTGATGCAAATAAATAATCTTGAATGAATTGTTCTTTGTATGATTCATCACTTTTCATTTTACGGGCAGCTGCATCCATGAACTCTTGTAATACAAAGTAGTCAGAGTTTTCTTTTTCAAGTTCAATGGCTTCTTTGAACATGTTATATGCTTCATTCATGTCTTGGCCACCCATTGTGAAGTAGTCATGGGCCTTCATACCGATGATTGAGCCTTTTGTAGCATCTCTTTTAACCAACTTGTTCAAATCGTCCAGATATTGGATGCGTTGGTCGTGAACTTTCATCAGTTCGTTAAAGTATTGTTTTTGTTTAGCTGCATCTTTTTCACCGGCTATTAAGGCACGAAGAATTTTTGCACCATTAGTATAAGTGCTTACTTGAGCTTTGGGGGCTTCTGTAAATACACTCATCCAAGGAGTGTAAGCATCCTTGAAATTGTTAGTCTTAACATACTCAGTGTAAATACTGATATTTTTCAAGCATCGGATACTGTCTTCACCATGTCCGAATCTTGATCCGTCTGACGCTCCGGTCTGAGCGAAAGAAGCTGTCGTACCTAAGGAAAGAACGAACAGCGCTGTTATCATCTTCATTTTCATCGTATATAAATTTAGTTGTTGTTATTTATTTGCTTCTCTCCATTTTATTAATCAACTTTCCACTTCATGAACCAACGTTCATTGAAAGTAAGTCCAATATTGATTCTCAAATAATTTTCTTCCATTAATCCTTTAAATTTAGGACTGACTTTAATGTATTGCCCGGAAATGTTCAGCATAGATTTACTTTGGAACATGGGAAGTCCAAACCCAATACTGACACCATATTCGCGTGCACCGTCTTGGAAACTGGTTGTTCCTGTGTCCGGACTAGTATAGCTGACCTTATTATAAGGACTTGAATAATAGGCCCCCATACGGTAACGAATACGTTTCAGATAGTTGTGGCTGATATAACTTGGTACGAATTCCGCACCAAAAGCTATTTTTGTACGGCTATTCATTTCCACACTTTCTTTATTGAACTTACTCCAAGCTAGATCGGCTGTATTCCACTTTTGTAAAGTATAGTCAACCCCTATAGTTAAGCGGTTATCATATACATATGTAAGCCCTATACCAAATGTATGTGGCATTTTAAACGGATTCGGAATAGTATCGCCAGTTTGTGACTGTACATAGATAGAACCATTACTTTCCGCACCTGTTTGATGATACTTATATGCATCTCCATGCAAGGTACGTCCCAAGGTATAAACAGCACCTATATTAATAGTGTTTTTTTTATTAACTTATAAGTATACTGTAAACCAAAATCTAATTTATAATCACTGATAGAAAATTTGTCTAATTTAATACTACGTGTATCTGTCGCTCCAATAGTTGTCATGGATTGATGAGTAATATCTCCATAAAGATACGAAAAATTTGCACCAACAGACAAATTATTAAAAACTTTATAACCTAATCCTATGAAAACTTGATGAAAACCTCCGTCGCCATCATAAGATTCGCTCCACTTCCCGTTATTGTTAACATCCTCAAAATCATGTGTTTTGGAGATGCTGTAACCTACTGTGGAAAAATGGAAGAAACCCAACTGTCATCCCCATTTTTTTCCATAGGCGAAATTGCATAGCCAAATAATCAAAGCTTGAATTTTTAGCATTGGTTTTTACATTACCATCCTTGAAGTTCGCATTTTGAAGGGTCATTCCTGCATCGAACAAGAATGTCAATGAATCGATGGCTGTATAAGATGCCGGATTAGATGCGTTGATTTGGTAGCCGTTTCGCAAGCCGTATGCTATTCCTCCCATCGCTTTACTGTTACCAAAATTTTGATCAGCTAACTGACCAAAGCCGTAGCGTGTATAGGGAGAATTTGTGCTTGTTTGGGCTACGGCTAGCCCTGTGACTGTGAGTAATATTGACGCACTAATCAGTCTTTTATAGTTTATCATTATAGCTTAATATTCTGTTTAAACCTTTCAATACTAAAAATCTATCTGCAAAGATGATACTTTTTAATTTTGTATCAAAAGAAAATTCATCTCCGCCCGTTAAAAAAACCAAAAGTCCCGGATAATTCTTTTGAAGATGGGTGATATACCCGCTCATTTCAAATTCCATTCCGCGAATGACCCCTGCCCGGATAGCTGTTTCTGTAGATTGTCCATACATCGGAACTTCTCCTTTGGCGCTTACTTTGGGGAGTTTGTCGGTGAATATGTTCAATGCTTTGAAACGCATACGCATTCCTGGAGAAATATTACCCCCATGATAGGATCCGTCGGCATCGATAAAATCGTATGTAACACAGGTCCCTGCGTCAATAACCAGTACATCGTGTCCAGGCTTCAGCCAGTTTGCTGCAACCACAGCTGCTAAACGGTCCATACCCAGTGTTTGAGGCGTTTTATATAAATTAGTGATAGGAACAGGGGTTTCATGACTTAATTCGATGATATTAAAAGGCAATCTTCCCAGTTGGCGCCGGATAGTATTGCTTAGTGTTATGACAGAAGCTATGATACCTCGTTTCAAGGGGTATCGAGAACAAAGCATCGGGAGACAATCTAAAGAATGATTGGAGCCACGAAATACTTCAACTAACTCGCCTTTGTCAAATATAGCCAATTTAGCTACTGAGTTTCCTATGTCGATTATTAAATTCACAACTTTGCTTTTTCGGCTGCAAAGTAACGTAAAAATAAATAGGAATAGCAATAAAAAATGGTATTTGTGAGGAATTAATTAATATTTAGGTGTACTTTTGCATCGGTAAACAGAAAATGGATTTTATGAATAAATTAATTATAGCATTGATTTTGTTATTCTTTTCCTTGAGTCAATCGATTAGAGGTCAGGAGGATAATATAAAGGTGAGTCTGATGACTTGTGCTCCCGGTACAGAAATATATGCTTTGTTCGGGCATACGGCATTGCGCTATGAGGATACGGCACGTGGAGAGGACTGGGTGTTTAATTATGGTATGTTCAGCTTTAATACTCCCCGTTTTATCTATCGTTTTGTCAAAGGAGAGACTGATTATGAATTGGGCGTAACCCGTTATCCTTATTTTGAAGGTAGTTATGCTATGCGTGGTTCCTCGGTCTATCAGCAGACATTGAATTTGACTATTTCGGAAAAACAGAAACTCAGAAGATTGCTGGAAGAGAATTATCTGCCGAAGAATAGGGTTTATCGTTATAACTTTTTCTATGATAATTGCACTACACGTGCGCGTGATATAATAGAAAAGTGTATTGAAGGAAAGGTTGTTTATTCTGAAGGAAAAGAGAGACTCTCTTTTCGGGATATTGTCCATCAATATACTAAAGGGCACGAATGGGATGAGCTGGGCATTGATATGTGTTTGGGCAGTGAAGCTGATAAGCCTATTGATACGCGTAAGCAGATGTTCGCTCCTTTTTATATGTTGGAGGCAGCAAAAAAAGCAACTATAGTAGTAGGTGACAGCGTGCGTCCTTTGATTCTGCATGAAAAAAAGGTAGTGGATGTAGAACCAGAGGACGTTAGGGAAGGCTTTCCGTTGTCACCCATGGTGTGTGTCTTTATTTTAATAGGAGTTACTTGCTTTGTAGGGTGGTTGCAGTTTAAAATCAGGAAAATAATCTGGATTTGGGATTTGCTTCTTTTCGGTGTACAAGGATTGGCGGGATGTGTCATCACTTTCTTGGTCTTTTTTCTACTCATCCTACGGTAGGGTCCAATTGGCTTATCCTTTTATTGAATCCTATCCCTTTAATTTATCTTCCGGTTATGGTTTATCGAGCTATAAAAGGTAAAAAGACTACTATCATACAATAAATATAGTGTGCTTAACATCTTTTATGATGATAATGCCGTTTATACAGCAAAAATTCAACGTAACGGTATTACCTTTGGCACTGTGTTTGTTAATATGTTCTGCAAACCACGTTTTATTATATTACAGACAAAACAATAAATGAAAGGACGCATCTTAACTTCTCTTTTGACTGTTATCGCATTAACAGGGTTGCAGGCACAGAACATTCCTGCGGTCCCTAGGTTAGTGGTCGGATTGACTATTGACCAATTGCGGACTGATTATATAGAGGCTTTTTCGGCTTTATACGGTGAACGTGGCTTTAAGCGGTTGTGGAAAGAAGGACGGATTTATCGGAATGCCGAATATGATTTTATTAATGTAGATAAGTCATCAGCTGTGGCGGCCATTTATTCTGGTACTACACCTTATACCAACGGAATCGTGGGGGATAACTGGATGGACCGCAGTACTCTTCGAGTCCTTAATTGTGTGGACGATGCTGATTTTATGGGCATTTATACTTCAGAGTCTACTTCTCCGCAGAAAATGAAGGTGTCGACTTTGACAGATGAGTTGGTAATAGCCACACAAGGAGTAGCTGAAGTTTATTCTATCGCTCCTACACGTGAAATGGCGGTGTTAGCTGCCGGCCATGCTTCGAAAGGTGCATTCTGGTTGAATGATGAAACAGGAAAATGGAGTGGCAGCACATATTACGGTATATTTCCTGCATGGGTGACTACTTATAATGACCGTGAAGGACTAGATTTCCGTATCGGCAATATGTCGTGGGCGCCTTATTTGCCTGTGACTGTCTATAAATATTTGACTAGCGAGAACAAACAAGTTACGTTCAAGCATAATTTCGATGATGAACGGAAAAATAAATACCGTAAATTGAAAACAAGTCCCTATGCTAATGATGAGGTAAACCGTTTGGTTAATGCTTGTTTGAGTAATACTTCCATTGGAAAGGATGCTGTTCCGGACTTTTTGTCACTAGCATATTATGCCGGGAATTATGATCATAAGGCTCCTGCAGAACTCCCGATGGAAATGCAGGATACATATGTACGCTTGGATAACAGTATTGCTGAATTATTGGAATTGATAGACCGGAAAGTTGGTTTGAACAATACTTTATTCTTTATAACCTCTACAGGATATGCTGACACAGATCCTGTTGATCCTCCTCAATATAAAATACCGGGTGGAGAATTCCATATTGAACGTTGTTCTGCTCTGTTAAACCTTTATTTGGCTGCTATTTACGGTGAAGGGCAATGGGTGGAGGCACATTTTGAGCAACAAATATATTTGAATCATAAGCTGATAGAGCAGAAACAACTGAATATGTCCGAGATATTGAACCGTGCGGCAGAATTTTTGGTACAGTTCAGTGGGGTGAAAGATGTATATTCTTCACAACGTTTACAATTGGGGGCGTGGACTCCTACCATTGATAAAATAAAGAATTACTATAACCCGATATGTTCTGGAGACTTGTGGATAGAAGTTTTACCAGGTTGGACTGTGTTCCGTGAACATTCGCTTGATACGCAGGTGCAACGCTATTCGTATGCGTCGGCTCCATTGATTTTCATTGGGAACGGAATAAAACCGGAAATAATCCATGCGCCTGTAAAAATAGGTAATATAGCACCCACCGTAGCTCATTATATGCGTATTCGTGCTCCTAATGCAGCCGTTCTGGCACCAATGACAGACATCAGAAAATAATATTAAGGAGAGAAGTGCAAATTAATCTGCATTTTATTGTAACTTTGCATTTTCAAAAGTAATCAAATTAGAAAATAATAAAAACAAAAAAATACAATGGGATTTAATGAATTTATTGGCAAATTATTTGGAAATAAGGCCACTCGTGACATGAAAGAAATCAAGCCATGGGTTGATAAAGTAAAGGCTGTTTATCCGGAAATTGCCAAATTGAGCAATGACGAGCTTCGTGCAAAAACAGTAGAATTAAAGAAATACATTTCTGATTCGGCTGCAGAGGAACAAAAGAAGATAGAAGAATTGAAAGGTACTATCGAAACTACAGAACTGGAAGATCGTGAGGGCATCTTCGCGCAGATAGACAAACTGGAAAAAGAAGTGCTGGAAAAATATGAAAAGGCACTGGATGATGTACTTCCGCAGGCTTTTGCCATTGTAAAAGACACTGCACGCCGTTTCTCTGAAAATCCGGAATTGATTGTAACCGCTACCGATTTTGACCGTGAATTGGCTGCTCAAGGAAAAGATTTTGTGCGTATTGAGGACGATAAAGCTATTTGGCAGAACCATTGGATTGCTGGTGGCAATGACATGGTATGGAGCATGGTGCATTACGATGTACAGTTATTCGGTGGCGTAGTGTTACATAAAGGCAAGATTGCCGAAATGGCTACTGGTGAAGGTAAGACGTTAGTGGCCACTTTACCTGTATTTTTGAATGCACTGACCGGTAATGGTGTACACGTAGTTACTGTTAATGATTACTTGTCAAAACGTGACTCGGAATGGATGGGGCCATTGTATCAGTTCCATGGATTGAGTGTGGACTGTATTGATAAACACCAGCCTAATTCAGATGCACGCCGCAGAGCTTATATGGCCGATATCACTTTCGGCACGAATAATGAATTCGGTTTCGATTACTTGCGTGACAATATGGCTGTCAGTCCAAAAGACTTGGTGCAGCGTAAACATAATTATGCTATTGTCGATGAGGTGGACTCTGTATTGATTGACGATGCTCGTACTCCGTTGATTATTTCCGGTCCTGTTCCTAAAGGTGAGGATCAGTTGTTTGAACAACTTCGTCCTTTAGTAGAGCGTCTGTTTGAAGCTCAGAAAAAGTTGGCTACCCAATATTTGGCCGATGCCAAACGCTTGATTGCATCGGATGACAAGAAAGATCAGGAAGAGGGATTTTTGGCGTTGTTCCGTAGTCATAAGGCACTCCCCAAAAATAAGCCATTAATCAAGTTCCTAAGTGAACAAGGTATTAAGGCAGGTATGCTGAAGACCGAGGAAATTTATATGGAACAGAATAACAAGCGTATGCCTGAAGCCACTGATCCATTGTATTTCGTAATTGATGAAAAGCAAAACAGCGTAGATTTGACCGATAAAGGTATCGACCTGATTACAGGAAATGCGGCAGATCCTACTTTATTCGTTTTGCCTGATATTACTTCCCAATTGTCTGCTTTGGAAAATGAGACAGATCTGACAGAAGAAGAAAAGCTGGCCAAGAAAGATGAACTGATGACAAATTACGCTATCAAGTCTGAACGCGTACACACTATCAACCAGTTGCTGAAGGCTTATGCTATGTTCGAAAAGGATGACGAATATGTTGTAATCGACGGACAGGTTAAGATTGTTGACGAACAGACAGGACGTATTATGGAAGGCCGTCGTTATTCTGACGGTTTACATCAGGCTATTGAGGCCAAAGAAGGCGTGAAGGTGGAAGCTGCTACCCAGACTTTTGCTACCATCACTTTACAGAACTATTTCCGTATGTATCATAAATTGTCGGGTATGACCGGTACAGCGGAAACGGAAGCGGGAGAACTTTGGGATATTTATAAATTGGATGTCGTTGTTATTCCGACGAATCGTCCTATTGCCCGTAAAGATATGAATGATCGCGTTTATAAGACAAAACGTGAGAAGTATAAAGCTGTTATCGAAGAGATTGAAGAAATGGTGAAAGAAGGACGTCCTGTTCTGGTAGGTACCACTTCGGTGGAAATCTCTGAAATGTTGAGCAAAATGCTTGCTATGCGCAAGATTGAGCATAATGTGTTGAATGCGAAACTGCATCAAAGAGAGGCGGATATTGTGGCACAGGCAGGTCAGAAGAGTATCGTGACTATTGCTACTAACATGGCAGGTCGTGGTACCGACATTAAGCTGAGTCCGGAAGTGAAAGCTGCGGGCGGTTTGGCTATTATCGGTACGGAACGTCATGAAAGTCGCCGCGTGGACCGTCAGTTGCGTGGTCGTGCCGGTCGCCAAGGGGACCCGGGTTCATCTGTGTTCTTTGTATCATTGGAAGATGATTTGATGCGTTTGTTCTCTTCAGATCGTATTGCCAGTGTAATGGATAAACTTGGCTTCAAAGAAGGTGAGATGATTGAACACAAGATGATTTCAAATTCCATTGAACGTGCGCAGAAGAAAGTGGAAGAAAATAACTTCGGTATTCGTAAACGCTTGCTGGAATATGATGATGTGATGAACAAACAGCGTGTGGCTGTTTATACCAAACGTCGTCATGCCTTGATGGGTGAGCGTATCGGTATGGATATCGTGAATATGATTTGGGATCGTTGCGCTTATGCTGTAGAATTGGGCGACTTTGATAATGTGAAGATGGAAATATTGCAGACATTGGCAATGGAAGTACCATTCACAGAAGAGGAGTACAACAAGATGAGAAAAGAAGATCTTGCAGAGAAAACCTTTGAAGCGGCAATGAACAACTTCAAGCGCAAGACAGACCGTATGGCCCAGATTGCCAATCCCGTTATCAAACAGGTATATGAGATGCAAGGACATATGTATGAAAACATCATGATTCCTATTACTGATGGCAAGCGCTTGTATAATATTTCTGTTAACTTGAAAGCGGCTTATGAAACAGAAGGTAAAGAGATTGTGAAATCATTTGAGAAGGCGATACTGCTTCATACTATTGATGATGCTTGGAAAGAAAATCTGCGTGAGCTGGATGAACTGAAACATTCTGTACAGAATGCTAGCTATGAGCAGAAAGACCCGTTGCTGATCTTTAAGTTGGAATCGGTCAATTTGTTTGACAACATGGTACATAAGATCAATAATAATACCATCTCTGTATTGATGCGCGGACAAATCCCGGTTCAAGAACCGGAACAAGTTCGTGAGGCTGCTCCCGAACCGCAGACTCCTCGCCAACAGTATAGAGAGGAGAAGCAGGATTTAAGTGATCCTCACCAGCAAGCTGCTGCCGAACGTGATACTCGTGAGGTAAAGCGTGAGCCGGTTCGTGCAGAGAAGACAGTAGGTCGTAACGATCCTTGTCCTTGCGGAAGCGGTAAGAAATACAAGAACTGTCACGGGCAAAATGCGTGATAAATAACGATTATTATAGAAACGTCCGGGGCGAATTTACTACCCGGACGTTTTTTTTATTCCTTTTAACTCACTTCTTACGTAAATAAGCGTATTTTTGTTCCCTAAGAAAAAATGATAATATGAAAAGATCCGTTTCATTAATAATTCTAGTTGCTGGGACGCTTCTTGCTTCCTGCAGCAGTTTGCAGACCATATCTTTTGATCAGTTACAGGCAGCCGATGTCAGTTTTCCAGATGCTGTGAGAAAAGTGGCTGTGATAAACAATATGCCTGTACTGAAAACTAAAGATAATCATGAAATACTGAGCAGCGAATTGGAAGGCGATGGTAAAGTGGCATCCGAAGCTTTGGCAGAGAATATTGCCAATGTGAATTATTTCGATCAGGTCATTATCTGTGATTCTGTATTCCGGGCACAGGATAAAGTGCCACGGGTTAATGTCATTCTGACCAATGAGGAAGTACGGAAACTGAGCGAGGATTTGGGGGTGGATATGATATTGTCTTTTGATCGTATTCATATTCAGACTAAGCCCGGCGTACTGTTCTATCCGGATTTTCCTATGCCTATAGATGCTGTAGATGGAATTATATCTCCGATTGTTAGAGTATACATTCCCAATCGTGATAAACCTTTGTTTGTAGTTGCCAAGCAAGATACCATTTCCTGGGAAATAGAACCAGCTCTTTCTGACCGGAAGATAGTAAAAGAAGCTTCGGAATATGCCGCTTCTATTCCAGTAGAACATCTGTTGCCACATTGGGATGAGGTGGCTCGTTTTTATTACGATGGCGGGAATATTGAAATGCGTGATGCCGGTGTATATCTTCGTGAGAACAATTGGGATGAAGCGTATAGTCAGTGGAAGATAGCCTATGAGAAGAGAAAAGGCCAGCAAAAGATGAAAGCGGCTTTTAATATTGCACTATATTATGAAATAAAGGATAATGTAGAACAGGCCAAGGAATGGTTGGGTAAAGCGAAGAAATTGGTGAAATCAGGCAGCAGGGATGAACAATTGATAGCCTTTTATTCATTGGAGTTAGAGAAAAGAGAGAGTAAGCTATCCCAATTAAGAATACAAATGAAACGTTTTGATGATAATTTTTAGAGAATAAGTGTTGAGAGAAAGATTTTTTTTGTACTTTTGGATATAAATAATATATAAAATTGATTTTGGTATGAAATTCAGTGCACAGTCACATGCTTCTATTGCGTCTTCGCTCCGGGAAGCGGTTGATAAATATATAGCGGATGGAGAGAGAACAGTAGTCACCGATATCCATTTGCAACCTAAGCAGGACAGTGGTGAATTAGTATTTTTAATGATGATGACGAAGAATTGTCACGTACCATAATTGAAGAGTGGGTGGATTATAGTGAAGATGATTTTTATACAATAGTAGAGCGTATACTTCGTGGGGAGATCAACGCATTGAAAGATACGGGAGTTTTGGATAAGTTAGCTATAATGAAGCCTTATTCTTTTGTTTTAGTTGATGAGGATAGGGAAACTGTAACCGAACTTTTATTGATAGATGAGGAAGACACTTTATTACTGAATGATGAACTTTTAAAGGGTTTGGATGAAGAATTGAATGCATTTTTAAAAGACTTGCTTGAAAAATAGATAAAATAATAGAAGTATCGGGATAGTAAAGTTCCCGATGCTTTTTTATATCATAGGAGAGGAAAATGATTTTTCAAGAATGGTGTTTAAAATATTGTTTTCTCATCCATCGGTCAAAAATAATGAATAAGGGTATAGTTATGATGAATAGCAGATAAATGAGAGGTATTTGTATTTTTAAAACATGACTAAATGCATGATACATAGTTGCTTTAAGATGCTTTCCAAAATAAATATACAGACCGATGCTGCTGCTTATTATTAAGAATAGAGAAGCAGCAATAGTAGCTAGTAACATCTTTCTCTCCTGTTTCTTTTCACGTAAGAGTATAGCTTCCTCTACTTTCTGCATGGTGCGGAAAGTAAAATTGGAGGTCAGCCGGAATTGGGGCTGTTCTTTTACAGCCTTCATTAATCCTTTATCTTTTTGTTTCTCGTTCATTCTGCTTCTGTTATGAGTATATATAATTTTTTTCTTATTCGATGCAATTTTACTTTTGCATTGCTTTCCGTCAGTCCCAGGATAAGGGCGATTTCACCGATAGTTTTCTCTTCATTATAAAATAGGGAAATCAAGGCGCGTTCTTCTGCATCCAGTTTCTTGATGGCCTTATTGACTGAGTCGGAGA
>ENA-OQJB01000266-OQJB01000266.1-human-gut-metagenome-genome-assembly--contig:-NODE-266-length-30479-cov-4.043094_pt1 | contig 30479 bp, 19 predicted proteins | sample MGYA00242599_ERZ504765 | MGnify/ENA primary metagenome ERZ504765 (study PRJEB26092, sample SAMD00036354) | human gut metagenome | host: Homo sapiens | study: EMG produced TPA metagenomics assembly of...
CTGCAACACAGTATAAACCTTACATAAACTAATTCTCCATGAGTGCAAAAGTTTATTGTATACATTAACTCCCGTTTCCAGGCGGGGAACTGTCGTTTCCGGCATTAGAAATTACAGTTTCCACGGCAGGAAAACGAGAGTTTATAAGCGGGACACTACAGTTTCTACGTAAGGATTGTACTGTCGTTTCCCCGTAGAGACACTGTCATTTCTCCATAGAGTGATCCCAATTATCCCATAGCTTTGCATAAAGGAATCAAGGCTTTTTCTTTGATTATATAACGTGTTGCAGATACTTTATCTGCAACCTATCTGCCACAGGTATCTGCAACGTTACAACTATCTATTAACTAGTGTATTACACGCTTTTCGTTGCAGGTGGCAGATGTTTTTATGTTTTTCAACTTTATAGTAGGAAAAAATTTCATTCATTTCCGTACCTTTATGAGTCTTTTTATCCATAAATAATATCCAGTCAGTGGTAGTGCAGCCCCCAATAAGGCAGCAATAAAGGTAAGTATGCGAGTAAACATTCCTCCCCAGTTACCAACATGCACAGAATAAATCCAACCACGAATCTTTCCCGACTTGTCTTGATGTTGATAAAGACTTGTTTCTGTAAATTCACCATTATCCGTATTGAAAGAATAACGGTCAGATGCCCGCTGATTCCCGAAACGGTTGAAAGACACGCTTGCCGTACCAGAAGAAATACTGATTTGCTTATACTCCGGATTCTGACGTCTTAGTTTATCATAAATCTCCTGCCAATAAACGAATGGTGAAGTTACCGAGTACATATCACTGTGATTGTTTTCCGCACGTCCGCTTCTTTCACCCTTTCGACCCTCATTTTCTTCTCTTTTCTTTTCCTGATGCACTGCCAGTTTGGTATCCCTCTTTTGAGCATCACTTTTCTGTTCATGTCCTTGGGCGGCACGTTGCTGTACTTCCACCCCGAAGACCTTATAGAAAGCCGTCCGATACCACGGAAAAGACCAGGTCAATCCCGTCAGTGCCATAGCCAGTAGAAAGATCAGAGCATACATTCCACCTGCCACATGCAAGTCATACCAAAACCTTCTCCAACCTTTTGTTGCTGTTATTTTCAGGCTATTCTTCAATGCTTTACGTGTACGCGGCCACCAAATGACAATTCCCGAAATCAGTACAAAAACAAGTAAAAGTGTACTGACACCTACAATCATTTTGCCCCAAAAGATCCCTTCATTTCCTGGATTCATACTATCCAGCAGCCAGCGATGCATTCGGAACATAAACATAAAAAAGCCGCTACGCTCGCTTTTTCCTTTTACTTCTCCCGTATACTGGTCTACATACAAAGATGCACGACGTGGTTTGGAAAGACTAACCTGATACGCACGTCCGGGATCAGAAGATATGCTGACACCGGTCACCGATACACTGTCAAGCAATGTCGTCGCCACTTTTTCAAGCAACTTATCCATAGGAAGAGGAGACTCCTTTACCGTTTCTACGTAGTAAAGATCGCGTCGAAACCACTCATTCACCTCATTTTCAAACACCAGCATGGCACCGGAGAAGCAGACAAGAGTTATTATCAGTCCGAAAGGGACGGAAAGCCACAAATGTATCTTTCTGAATATTTTTTTCATGTTTTCAATCCTATTTCTTGAAAAAGCCTGCAAAGCTTTCCGCTAGGCAGGCTTTTATCTACAAAAGATTCTCTATTTAACCGACTGTATTATTTTGAAAGATATTCCATCTTACCTACCGTAGTGATAGCGTCAGCTTCTACCGTCAAACCTTTGACTGCCTTGCCTGTTTTTGCGTCTATTTTATAGAAGGCCGGTTTCTCGCCCGTAGTCACAGTGACAGCCATATAAGCATAGCCTTTTTCTCCATAAGGCTCGCCACCAAACTTTCCGTCAGCCGGCAGACCTGTAACAGGCATAATCGTCTGATCTTCCGCCTTGAAAACAGCTAATTCGCTGACATCTGCACTTGTACCACCATTAATCATATCTTCCGCTCCCTTTTTATACAATTGAAGCAGGAAGTAATCTTCAGAGATGTGCCAGCAACGGAAAATAGGATGTTTAGTGCCTATCTCTTCAAAGTTCACATAGTAATCCGGATCGAAATCTGTTGCGCCTGCTTTGATACGCATTGCGCCCGAAGGCTTCTGTCCTGTTACCTTCTTCAAATCTGAAGATGAAACTGCCGTACGTCCATATCCGGGAGAGAACACATAGACGTCACCATTATCAGCAGCCCAAATGGTCTGATAATATTGTGAACGCATACGACCGCATGCATAGCCTATTTTATCAGTCTTGGCAATCACCGGAGTCTCATTGAAGTTCGTGCCACTATAAATTGCCACGTAAGCATTATCCGGGTATTGTGTAGAAGGAATGACACCGGCTGTATATGCACCGCTGCCGCTACCACCGTCAGTCTTAGTCACAAGTTCCTGATCTGTCACAGCTTCCGGCCATTTTTTAATACCGTACTTACTCATTCCCATTGGGATGACAGATGTATAAATCTTATTGTTAGCTTCAACCAGACCTGCCCATGAAACTTTTTCACCATTACCCAAGTAATTTTCGGCAAGCAAGGTACCCTCTTCCTGGCTGCCATCGGTCGCATCCAGATAGTTGAACAACAATGCTTGAGCTACATTCTGATCCTCATCCGTTATTTTCGAGTCCCCGGTGGAAACAGTCACTACTTTATCCCCCCAAGTACCGTATGACGTGATACGATTATAAGTGTATGTGTACTTTTCTTTCATTTTACCATCTGCACCCAGATAATAGGAAGCTCCTGTACCTGCGCCACCTTTATTATAAACTAAAGCAAACACATAATCCAATCCTTTATATACCCAATAGGTACCGCCAATCACTTCGGTTCCATTCCCTTGGGTCGACACTGTTCCTTCATCCAAAGAATTGGCTACTCCAAATAAACTTGCTTCACCCAGTTGTGGCAGCCACCACATAAGCCGTTTCTCCATCAATCGCGGGTTATCCACCGGATTATTATCATCGTCGCAAGATGCCACAAACACACCGCTACTCAAACAAAAGGCTACGGCAAAAGCCTGTAATAAAAACTTCTTCATATATTCTTTATTATTGATTGATACTAAAAACTTACTCTTATTATTTACCGAAAAACACTCTGAACTTTCCATAGAATGCGCGCCCCGCTTTTTGCAGGCTAAAATTGTCAAACAGTTGGGCATCGGTGAAATTCCGACATTCAAATGATACATTATAACGTCCATTCTTCATGGTATAGGACAAAGACAGATTATGAGAAAACTGTTCCGGCACCATATTCTTTGAATCTTTATCTCCGAGATTCTCCCAATAAAGAGGAAAATCGTGCTGCCAGTAGCTATCATAGCCGATGCTCAACACATTTCCTTTGACAAACAGGTCATTCCAATAAAAATTTGCATTGATATTAGCATAACGATAGGGCAGATTCGGCATACGCACTTTATAGTGCATGCTTTCCTGCAAAGAGGAACCCGCCAGAAACTTTTCGTAATCACGAGTATTGATGCTATTGAATGTTCCTCCTATATCAAACCAACGCGAGAAGCTATAAAGCAATGACAAATTATACCCTTTGGTCCTTACGTGACCGTGGTTCTCATAATATCCGTAGCTTGTTCCTCCCAATACGTCCAGTCCTCTTTTTATGTAATCTTTCGTATCCCGATATATCAAACCGGCTTCGGCATACAATCCATGCTTGCCAAACTGATGATTATAGCTGAAACTCAAATTGACATTATCACTTTTCTCCGGTTTCAGATTCATTTTGCCAGCTTCAAGGTCTTCATCTCCAAAGAGTTCGTCCGTGGTCGGCAGGCGGAAGGCCTTTTCGTACGAAAGTTTCACCTGAAGATCTTTCCATATAAAATAAGTACCTGCCGCTCCATATCCAAGAGCGCTTGCCGTATTGGACAGATTGATATAATTGCCTATTCCATCCGTATTCTGCGATACCGGCCCCTTGTTGTATTGCCGATAATATTTGGCAAATGCCGACACATTCCATCTGTCCGACGGCATCAGACGGTAAGAAAGCCCGCTGACGTTTTTACGAGTGATTTTAGGAATAGAAAAGTCCGTGAATTTGGAAGAAGCACCGATGGTAGAGCGGCTCGTACGTTCAAAATCGCTGATTACATGACTGAAAGTAAACGTATGCGCCTGTCCGATATGATAATTCATCTTCAGCGTCCCATTCCAGTTTTTATTTTTAGATTCACTGTTCTGGTAAGACTGTTCTCCCCGGCTGCCTTTTTCATAAAAATCTCCACGCCAGTTGTAAGCCCGCGAAGCGGTATCGACATTATTGGTGATATTATGATTGTAATTGGCAGTCAACAGCAGATCCAGGTTTTTCACCAATAAGTTCTTTTTGTAATATTCTAAAGAAGGAACCAACGAATGTCCTTTGCGGAATTTTTCACCGAACACGACATCTTGATAAACGCCTGTTTGTATCTCTTTATAGAAATGAGAATAATTGAAACTCAACGCCAGACGGTCTGCCCATTTCTTTCCTACCAGGCCGATTTTTCCAATCACGGCTTCATTATGATACTGGTCATTAAAACGTTTCAGATGATAAATCTTATTTTGTCAAGTGGCGGAAAACGTACGCTTCCATCTTCTTTAATCTCAAATTCGCGTACATAAGTGTCTACATAATAATCATTATCCGAGAAATTCTGAAAAGCATTGACCTCATACATAAAACCATTCTTGAACGTTTGTCCGAAGCGCACGTATGATTTATGAGTATTAAATGACCCGTAAGAATAGGAAGCATCCATAAACCACTTTCCGGGTTGTTTGTTGGTGACAATATTAACCACTCCCCCAATGGCATCGGTTCCGAATCCTACGGGAACCACTCCTTTATAGACTTCTATACGGTCGGCAAAATTAATAGGAACATTGTTCAAATCGAATGCAGCACCGGCTCCCTCCTGTGGTATGCCGTCAATGAAGATTTTCACATGTTTCCCGCTAAAACCATCGATATACAATTGCATATCCGACCCCACTCCACCTGATTCGCGGAGTTTTACACCGGGCACTTTAGTCAGTGCACCCGCCAAAGTCTGCGTACTGTTATGCAATTTCTTCGCATCAATCGCTACCGCATTAAAAGCAGATTGATTCACACGACCGACTCCGGATGTCGTGACCAGCACCTCTCCCAGTTCTTTTACCGCCGGCGCGATAGTGACGTTTACTTTTATTCTTTCTCCCTTGGCTAATTTAACTTTCTTTTCTACCGTTTGATAACCGATAGCCGAAACGACAAGTGTATATTCACCGGCTGTAGTTTTCAAATGATATATACCTTTTTCATCTGTATAGCATCCTTGGTTGGTTCCTTTCAGATAAACTGTCGCAAAATCCACCACTTCTTTCTCCGTGGACATCACTCTGCCCGAAATTAAACTACTACGGTGACGCCCATGTTGTGAATATACGGATACGGAAAACAAGAATGCCAGAAAACCAAAAACATTTATTGCTCATCTCCTTTTTACCTTTTTACTTTATAACCTTTTCATTGCTCTAAAAGCGATGCAAAGGTAAGCAGAAAAAGAAGTGCCAAACAATCCCTATCTATTGGTAAAAATAAGACAACAAAAATGAGGTATATAGATATGTACAATACCTATATATAAGTAAATACTAGATAATTTAAATAAAAAAGAAAAGAAACCCTACTTCAGCCAACTCGCCAACGCACGTTCCGTTACCTCCCACAACTGCTCTTTTTGCACATGATTCGTGTATTTATCAGACAAGTTTTTCCGGTGATTATTGACGTATAATTGTCCTGTCACACCGGCTTCCTTTTCGTCCAACAGTAAACCGATTGCCGTAGAAGCCCCTTTCTTGGGTTTACGGATAAAAGGACGGAAAAAAATATCCGTCAACGGATCGAACCACTTGTGCATAGTGATGATATCAGTAGAAACAATTCCCGGATCGGCAGCATTGACGGTAATCCCCTTCTCTCGAAGTTGTTCGGAAAGTTCGAAAGTAAACAATAATAAAGCCAGCTTCGTGTTACTGTAAACAGGAATCCTCCAAAACATTCCCGTTTTCCCTCTATGAAAGAAATCTGGGAAGTCGAGCTTGCCGATTGCGTATGTACAGGAAACCATATTTACGATACGCGCTCCACGCACCATCAACGGAATTAATTTCCGGGTAAGCAGATAAGGTCCCATATAATTCACACTTACCGTTCGTTCGAATCCTTCGGAAGTAGTATGAAAACCTGTCTCCATCGTTCCGGCATTATTCATCAACAAAGAGATGGGAAGATTCCTTTCTAAAATTTGATTGGCAAAAGTAACGACGGATTGCATGGAAGATAAGTCAATAGCCATAACTTCCAAATCCGGGTTTCCAGTTTCCTTGCTCAAACGTTCACGAACAACCTCCGCTTTCTGCGGATGATAACAAGCCATAATGATTCGATAACCGGCTTTGGCTACGGCACGTGTTATTTCTGTTCCCATTCCTCCGTCCGCACCGGTGATGATTGCCCATTTCATTTCACTCATTTTTTCTCCAGTTTATCAATCTCCTTTTGTAAAGAGGAAGGTAATTGTTCTTTCAAATGTTGATGACAAGCCATTTCTATCGTATACATACGTCCTATGCAGTAATTACTGTGTCCACAGTTGCAGCGTGCTTGTTCCTCCTGTTTCATCCGGTTCACGAACCCCGGTTCGTTCAGTAATGCTCTCGCCATCTGCACGGCATCAAAACCGGAATCGAGCACTTCATCTATTTTCTGACGGGAAACAAGACCACCGACATAAATCAACGGCGCATCCGGAAGAGCCGCACGGAATTTCAGTGCATCTTCAAGGAAATAAGCCTCTTTGAAGGGTACAGAGGGGATCATCCATTTGCCAAACATACGGACTCCGTATTTCAGCCACCAACAATTCATATAGTAAGACATCGAACGAATCGGCATGGCACCTCTCATTACATACATCGGCGCTTTGCTGACAAAACCACCACTCAACACCAATCCATGAGCACCAAGTTCCAACAGACGTTTGGCCACTTGTATGGATTCGTCTATCTCCATTCCTCCTTTGAAGCCGTCGCGCATATTCATTTTTACGAAAACTGCCATATCATTGCCCGCCGCTTTCATCACTTCTTCCATCACCATATCCATAAAACGCATCCGGTTTTCGAGCGAACCGCCATATTCATCTTTCCGATGATTGGTGTAGGGAGACAGGAATTGACTAATCAAATAGCCGTGCCCCGCATGTACTTCAACGGCGTCAAACCCGGCCTTCCTCGCCAGATTGACTGCATTTCCATACGCCTTCGCCATTTCCGGCAACTCCTCTTTTCCATTCCACGCACAAATGTAGGAGAATAGAGGTTGAAGCCTGAAGATGCGGATATAGGAGTGACACCACATATATTTTTATGGGACATATTTCCACAATGCCCGATTTGTATACCTACTGCGGCACCTTCATCGTGCACGGCTTTTGTCAATTCGTGTAAACGGGGAATAATGGACGGACGCAACCACAACTGACGGTCGAAAGAAAGTCCGCTTTGTGTCACGGCAGCATAAGCCACTGTTGTCATACCCACTCCCCCCGCAGCTACCGACCGATGGTAATCCAGCAACATCTGCGTGGGAGTATTCTCCGGACACATGCTCTCAAAAGCTGCCGAACGGATCGTTCGATTCCGCAGCGTCAAAGGGCCAAAGGTGACCGGGCTAAAAAGTTTAGATTCCATAGTAGTTGATATTTTATTTAAGTCATACGTAAGTCATGATGAAAAGCGCCCCTAATAAAGGAAAGGGAACACTCGTTTCCGTTCTCCCACTGCGTCTCCGAATTCTTCGCGGTAACGGCACCAAATAGCGTTGGCACGGGGAACAAGGTTAGCAATCGTCCACCAAAGGAAGACCAGGCCGGAAAGTGAACAAGTGAGTATCGCCCAACCTGCCCATTCTACTATTTCACCGAAATAGTTGGCGGAAGTGACATAACGGTACATTCCTTTTTGAGGCAGATAATGCCGGGTGTCTCCCGGTTTGCGCAAATGTCGGATGATATAATCCGACTGCCAGTTCAACAGCATACCTGCGAAAAAGAGCAGTGTACCGATAATAAACCACGGTGAAGTGAACCAATCGGCTTGATACATCGTTTCGGAAGCAAGATAGAAAATCCATTTTCCTTGCATATAACCATTCAGCAGATTAAAAAGAACTCCCATCGACATGATTGCCAGCGGCATCTTACTTTTTCCTTTCAATAGCAAAGGGAAGATGAAAGCACGCTGAAAATAGTGAATTTGAAAGAAGAGGAAGAAAGTGAAAATCACCGGTTCAAACCGACGTTCGGAATAGATCCACATCACACACATCACCACAAAAACCGGAGCTTCCATCAATATCCAGGCTAGTTTATTGGAGATAGCTACGCCCCACGATGCTGTGCGGAAAATACCATATCCGGCTTTCACAAAGTAAAGGGCGATAAAAACAAACAAAGCAATCAGGCTCATCACCCCCAGAAACAGATTAAAAGTATCTATACTCATACCGATCTATTTTGTAACACGCAAAAATAACAAAAATGAGATAAACGACGATACAAAAAATAGAAAGAATCTGAAGTACATTCTTTTACGAACATAAAAAAGGAGAAAATGTAAAATTTCCCGGATGCGCTTCTGAAATGATCGGGCACACATCCGGGATTACTTATCTATTCAATAAAAGGATTTGTTCTTATCAGCGTTTCTTAATTGGGATATAAGCCAAATCATCAAGTACATTTTTATAAGCCGGGCGGATAATCCGTTTACCGTCGAAAGTCAATTCTTCATTGCGGTGTGCACACCAGCCTACGATACGTGCCATGGCAAACAGTGGAGTGAAGATTTCCTGCGGCAAACCGATCATTTCATACACGAAGCCCGAATAGAAGTCGATATTGCTGGACACTGTCTTTCCGTTGTTTTTAACCCGTCCGAAAGTAGCGATGGCACGTTCTTCTAGCAGTTCGAGGAAAGCAAATTCGCTTTCTCTGCCTTTTTCACGGGCAAGGTCGCGAGCCAGTTCTTTCAATAGAAGAGCACGAGGGTCGGAGATGGTATAAACGGCATGTCCGATACCATAGATCAGTCCGGTCTTGTTATACACTTCTTTGTTCAACATTCGGGTGTAGTAAGTGTCTATCTCATCTACACTTGTCCAGTCTTTGATATTTTCCTTCAGGTGCTGGAACATGTCGGCAACCTGAATATTGGCACCTCCGTGAAGCGGGCCTTTCAGCGAACCGATACCAGCGGCGATGGCCGAATAAGTATCTGTTCCGGTAGAAGAAGTTACGCGAACGGTGAAAGTGGAGTTATTACCACCACCGTGCTCTGCCTGAAGAATCAATAACAAATCGAGGGTGCGTGCATCCAGTTCGGTATAGTCTTTTTTCAGCATATACAGGAAATTCTCGGCAATAGAGAGCTTTTCCTGCGGATGGCGGATATGCAGAGAACGTCCGAAAGTAGCATGACGAAGCATATTATAAGCATAAGCAATGATAGTGGGGAACTTTGAAATCAGTTCAATACTCTGACGCATCAAGTTATCCCGAGAGGTATCATCCGCATTTGCGTCAAAACGATACATTTCGAGTACGCTGCGTGAAAGAATATTCATGATGTTGTTTCCTTCCAACTCGATGATGTTCATTTTCGTTTTCTGTTCCAACGGCATATTGTCGTTAATCAACTCACGGAAAGAAAGCAATTCTTCTTTATCCGGCAGACGCCCGGAAAGCAATAGGTAAGCCACTTCTTCGAAGCCAAAGCGTTTCTCTTTGATTATAGCGTGAGAAATATCTTCTACATCATAACCGCGATAGAACAGTTTTCCCGGTATTGGTTTCAACCCACCACCCGGAACACGTTCATATCCTACTACATTACCGATTCTGGTTAAACCTACCAATACACCTGTGCCGTCTTCATTACGCAATCCGCGCTTCACATCAAACTTGGAGAACAATTCTGTATCAATCCGGGTAGCTTCCTTCATTTCCTCGGAAAGCTTGTAAATCAAGTACTCTTTTTTCATCTTTCTTCGTTTTTTATTCGTTACTTTTGTTTTTCAATTCTTTCCACGATCTCACGAGTGAAAGCGGAAGTAGAGAGGGAGGTTCCATTCGGCATAAAACGGGCTAAATCGTGTGTAGCACGAGCGTCCAGGAAGCTTTGTTCCAAGGCTTTCTCTATCAGAGCAGCCGCTTCTTTCCAGTCAAAATATTCGAGCATCATTACTGCCGAAAGGATTATAGAACAAGGGTTCACTACATCTTTTCCCGCAATATTGGGAGCTGTTCCGTGAGTCGCTTCAAAGATGGCATGACCTGTCTGGTAGTTGATATTTGCTCCCGGAGCAATGCCGATACCGCCTACCATGGCCGCCAGTTGGTCGGAAACGTAGTCTCCGTTGAGGTTTAAGGTGGCTATCACGGAATATTCTTCGGGAATCAGGAGTGTATTTTGTAAGAAAGCATCCGCAATGCAATCTTTTATCACCAGTCTGCCATCTGCCAAAGCATCGCCAAATTCACGTTGCGCCAGTTCGTAGCCCCATTTTTTGAAACCACCTTCGGTAAACTTCATGATATTCCCTTTATGCACCAGCGTTACGGAAGGCAAATGATGGTCGAGCGCATACTGGCAGGCAGCACGCACAAGACGCTCCGTGCCCTCACGTGATACAGGTTTCACACCGAAAGAAGAGGTTTCCGGGAAACGGACTTTTGTCACGCCCATTTCGTCTTTCAGGAATTGATAGAACTTTTCAGCTTCCGGAGTTCCGGCTTCCCATTCGATACCTGCATAAATATCTTCCGTATTTTCACGGAACACACACATGTTCACTTTCTCCGGTGATTTGACAGGCGACTGTACTCCCTGATACCAACGAACCGGACGAAGACAGACGTATAAATCAAGTGTCTGACGCAGTGCTACGTTCAACGAACGGATTCCACCTCCGACAGGAGTTGTCAACGGACCTTTGATTCCTACCAGGTATTCCTGAAAAGTTTCCATTGTTTCATCCGGCAACCAGGAACCAGTCGCGTTGAAGGAACGTTCTCCCGCCAACACTTCTTTCCATTCGATCCGACGTTTGCCACTATATGCTTTCCGGATAGCTGCATCCACTACGGCTTGCATGGCAGGAGTCACTTCGGCTCCTACTCCATCGCCGGTAATATAAGGTACGGTAGGCACATCGGGTACCAACAACGTACCATCTGTTTGCATGGTTATTTTGTCTCATTTTTTATTCTTGCATTTAAGGCAGAACCGGCACGAAACCAAGGCTATCTGCTGTTCATTATAGGTATGTTGCACTTCAAAACTTTCTTTCGTTCCGTCTTCGTGATGAAGAATAATCGTCAGATTGCGCCCCGGTGCGAAATGGACTAAGCCTGATACGGACAGAAGATCGTGTTCCCGAATTTTATCATAGTCTGCTTTATCTACAAAAGTAAGAGCAAGCATTCCTTGTTTTTTCAGGTTTGTTTCGTGGATACGGGCAAAACTCTTAGCCAAAATGACACGTACATTGAGGAAGCGTGGTTCCATGGCTGCATGTTCACGGCTGGAACCTTCTCCATAATTCTCTTCGGCAACAACAATAGACGGAATACCTTCGGACTTATACATCTTTGCCGTACCGGAAACTGTTCCATAAGTATTTGTCGAACGATTCCAAACACGGTTCGTTTCACCATTGAAAACATTGACAGCTCCCATCAGCATATTGTCGGAAATATTCTCCAAATGTCCACGGAAGCGGAGCCACGGACCTGCCATAGAGATATGGTCGGTAGTACATTTTCCCTGTGCTTTAATCAATAAAGGCATGTTCAGCAAGTCCTGTCCGTCCCATGCCGGGAAAGGAGTCAGAAGCTGGAGACGTTGGGAATCCGGTTTTACCCTGATTTCCGTTTTTGCTCCGTGGGGGGCAATATATCCCTCATTTCCCTGTTCAAAACCTTTCAAAGGAAGTTCATCTCCTACAGGCTCGGAGAGTTTCACTTTTTCTCCGTTATGATTCACCAATCTGTCTTTCAACGGGTTGAAACAGAGATCACCGGCTATCGTTAACGCCATCGTTAGTTCCGGAGAAGCTACAAACGCATAGGTGTTGGGATTACCGTCAGCACGTTTGGCAAAATTACGGTTAAAAGAGGTGACGATTGAGTTTTTCCGTGTCGGATCGTCCGTCTCACGTTTCCACTGACCGATACAAGGTCCACAAGCATTTGCCATAATCGTGGCTCCCAGCCGTTCAAAAGCCTCAATCATACCGTCTCTTTCGGCAGTAGCCCGGATTTGCTCCGAACCCGGATTGACGATCAGCGGAGAAGCAACGCTCAAATTCTTTTCTGTCACCTGCTTTGCCAAAGAAGCTGCACGGCTCAAATCCTGATAAGAAGAATTGGTACATGAACCTATCAAGCCCACCTCCATTTTACGGGGATAGCCGTTCAATAACACTTTTTCTGCAAATTCAGAGATAGGAGTAGCGGCATCCGGTGTAAATGGCCCGTTTATATAAGGTTCGAGTTCTGACAAGTCTATTTCAATTACACGGTCGTAATAGTTGGATGGTTCGTTGGTCACAATGTCGTCTGCACGAAGGTCTGCACCAACAGATTCAGCCCAATCGACTACACAATCTCTTCCGGTAGCTCTCAAATAAGTAGCCATGCGTCCGTCAAAGGGGAACAAAGAGGTAGTAGCTCCAACTTCGGCACCCATATTGCAAATGGTAGCTTTCCCGGTAGCAGAAAGGGATTCAGTTCCGGGACCAAAATATTCGATAATAGCATTCGTTCCTCCTTTTACGGTAAGGATGCCGGCCAATTTCAGGATTACATCTTTCGGAGAGGTCCAACCGCTTAGTTTTCCGGTCAGACGGACACCGATAATCTTCGGCATTTTCAGCTCCCATTCCATTCCTGTCATCACATCCACGGCATCCGCACCACCAACACCGATAGCCACCATGCCCAGTCCGCCTGCATTAGGCGTATGAGAGTCTGTTCCCACCATCATACCGCCGGGGAAAGCATAGTTTTCGAGCACCACCTGATGGATAATTCCTGCTCCCGGTTTCCAGAAGCCGATGCCATAACGGGAAGATACATCACGGAGGAAGTCGTATACTTCTTCATTAGTCAGTCTTGCCGTAGCAATATCCGCCTTTGCACCTTTATACGCCTGTATCAAATGATCGCAATGTACTGTCGAAGGCACAGCCACCTGATCCTTACCTGCATTCATAAATTGAAGCAAAGCCATCTGCGCAGTTGCATCCTGCATAGCCACACGGTCGGGACGGAAATTCACATAATCCTCCCCCCGTTTGTAATCTTTCAAATCGGCTACATCATACAGATGAGCATACAAAATTTTCTCGGCCAACGTCAAAGGGCGTTTCAGTATAGCCCGTACGTGTTCTACCTTTCCTTTATAAGCAGCGTAGAAAGCTTCTAACATAGTCACATCATATACCATATTGCTTTTTGTTTTTTAGTCTATCTATTAAAATAACGAACGACGTTCGAGTAATGTTTAACAAAATGAAATATTTTTTCTACCCGGAACGAAGATTTGTTACCTTTGCGCCTATTATGAGTAATAATCCGAAAAGTCCCATTATAGACCTTCAGCAACAGCAACTCCTCCTGCGGATGGAGTATGAATATGAGAAGGAAGAATTTAAGCGGCAGACCGAAACAATGGGCGTTGCCCGTAAAGTGAAGCGCGGTCTCTGCTGGTATCCTGTCTCTCTTGGTCGAAGTTACTACAATTCGCTGAATCAGCTTGTAATAGATATTACACGGACCGAAAATAAAGAAATAGAGCATTCCTTTGAGTTCGGCCGTCCTGTTTGCTTTTTCCACCAGTCATTCGAAGGAAAAGTGAAGTACATGAATTTCATCGCTACTGTCAGCTTTGCCGACGAAGAACGAATGGTCGTTGTACTCCCCGGAGCGGGAGCTTTAGCGGAACTGCAAACTGACGGTATACTGGGAGTACAACTTTATTTTGACGAAACATCGTACCGGGCCATGTTCGAGGCACTGGAAGACACGATACGCGCCAAAGACAACCGCCTGGCGGAACTGCGCGACATTTTGTTGGGTACCCAAAAGCCGGGATTCCGCGAATTATATCCTGTCCGCTTCCCATGGCTGAACAGTACACAGGAAACAGCAGTCAACAAGGTGCTATGTACGCGTGATGTATCTATTGTTCACGGTCCTCCGGGAACCGGAAAGACAACGACTCTTGTCGAAGCGATTTACGAAACATTGCACCGGGAACCACAAGTGCTTGTTTGTGCGCAAAGCAACACGGCTGTCGACTGGATTTGTGAGAAACTGGTAGACCGGGGAGTACCCGTGCTCCGCATTGGAAATCCAACCCGAGTCAACGACAAAATGCTTTCATCCACCTACGAACGCCGGTTCGAAAGTCATCCTGCCTATCCGGAGCTTTGGGGAATCCGTAAATCTATCCGCGAAATGGGTAGCCGGATGCGCCGGGGTAGTTATTCTGAACGGGAAGGAATGCGTAATCGCATGAGTCGTCTCCGCGACCGCGCCACGGAGTTGGAAATACAAATCAATGCCGATCTTTTCGACAGTGCCCGCGTGATTGCTTCTACCCTAGTCAGCAGCAACCACCGCCTGCTCAACGGACGTCGTTTTTCGACTTTATTCATTGACGAAGCTGCACAAGCCCTCGAAGCTGCCTGCTGGATCGCTATCCGCAAAGCAGACCGGGTCATCCTTGCAGGAGATCATTGTCAACTTCCGCCGACTATCAAATGTATAGAAGCCTCCCGTGGAGGATTGGATCATACATTAATGGAAAAAGTCGTTCAGCAAAAACCTTCTGCGGTTTCTTTACTAAAAGTACAGTACAGAATGCATGAAGCCATCATGCAGTTTCCCTCCGACTGGTTTTATCATGGAGAACTGGAAGCTGCTCCGGAAGTACGCTATCGGGGGATTCTTGATTTCGACACTCCCATGAACTGGATCGATACTTCAGAGATGGACTTTCACGAAGACTTTGTAGGCGAAAGTTTCGGACGCATCAATAAGCAGGAAGCTAACCTATTACTGCAAGAACTGGAAACTTACATCGAACGTATCGGCAAAAAGCGAATACTGGATGAAAGAATTGATTTCGGTCTGATTTCGCCATACAAGGCACAAGTGCAATATTTGAGAGGAAAAATAAAAGGAAGCAGCTTTTTACGCCCTTTCCGCAGCCTCATCACCGTAAATACGGTAGACGGCTTTCAGGGACAGGAGCGAGACGTTATTTTCATCAGTCTTGTACGTGCCAACGAGGATGGACAGATTGGATTCCTGAATGATTTGCGAAGAATGAATGTAGCGATTACAAGGGCACGAATGAAGCTTGTTATATTAGGAGATGCCTCCACCCTTACCAAACATCCTTTCTATAAAAGATTGATGTTATTCATTAAAAAGGAGGATTAAATACTTAATCCTCCTTTTAACAAAGCACACTTTCTCCCGAAACCACACTTTTTTTAACACAAACAAAACAAACAATATTTTACATCAGTACTATTCTTAATTTTTCATCCTCAAAGATAGTCGATTATTCTAATGCACTCCAACTATTTCCACCATTTTATTTGCGGATCGCGCGTTTTTGCCCATTCTGCAAATTTAGGATATGTTTTATCAATGCGCTGATTCTCCTTTTTAAGATCTAAATTCAAAATAGAAGCATCCAAACGAGCATCTACATGAATTGCAAACGGAAAACCATCTTTGCAAATGAAATAGGTACCATCTACATCACCACGAGAAATATCAGCTCCGGAAGGGAAACGATTATTCGCACCAGTCGTCGGCTTATGATCTGTCAGATGGACTTCTGTGGCAGAGTTGAATACTTTTATAAAAGGATTATAAGGAGCTACCACCACTGATTTATCAAGAGTAGGATTATTAAATTGTATGGATACCGTATATGTCTTCTCTTGAATATTCTGATTAATCATATCCTCCGCATTCACATTGGATACTCCCAATTCAGCTTTAGCATCCTTGAATAATGTTATCACATTACCTGAATAGGAAGAAGCTTCACTACCATTAACCGTTACTTTAGAAGCTTTACTCAAATCGAAAGGAACTTCATAAGCAAACGAGTTCTTATAATTAGCTCCCGTCCAAGCCAAGGTGAACTTATCAATAATATTAAGAACCTTATTATCTATATTATAATCAACGCTTGACTGATATTTCATGACTACATCATTCAAGTCATAATCTCCTTGTTCCGGCCAGTTATCTTCAAAGCCAAGCACTCCAGAATACATTTCTGTTCCTTGTCGATCACCCGGATTAGGAACATCCGGAACTTCAATAGCAGCAATAGGATTAGAAGAGATAACGAAAGCAACATCATTATAGTCATTTTCACCGTTTTTCCAGTCTTCCATAGTGATAACATTCACTCTATCACCTGCTTTATTTTTTGCTGCAAAAATTGCAGTGTGAGAAATTTTGTCACTATTCAAAGATTTGGTTGAGTAGAACATATTCCCATTAGCCTTGGCATTTACCCAGCCATTATTCCATATCAAGAAACCAATCTTTGTATTTGCCGGAATACGTTCCGGGTCCTTTTGAGGGAAATTACCAGTCTCATTTATATATTTTAAATTAACTGCAACCCCACTATAATAACCTAAACTATTTCCATGTGCGTTAGGAAATATGACACATGCATGCTTTGTTGCCTTCCTTATTTCATCAGTAGAAGCATCTTTCGGATAGCAATAATAAGCAAATACACTTTTCGCTCCTGTGTCTCCCCCAAAATAGTTAATAACGACATTTGCATCTTCTTTTATCAGAATATCAGCATTATCAGTAACTAAAGGTCCTACGTTATTCTTTCCTTCCGGAAAATATGTCGTTATATAACTCTTGAGAGTTGCATCCACGTTGATCTTCTTAGAAGCATCCAAATAGTCAGGCTTACCTGAATTTGCATTCCAAGTTCCTAATACGTTCGGGATTACATCTGTAATAAATTTCACCGCAGCCCTTGTTTGTGCACTTCTCGTTGATGAATCCACAGGAGTAACATCAAGAACATTCTCGAAGGTTATTTTTGCGCTGACATCCGAACCGACAACTTTAGTTTTATACAAAGTCGGCACACCAAAATCCGGAGAATAAATATAAACTTCTGAAACTGCTGTCGGGAAAGAAGCCGGTTTGATATAACGTCCTTGTATATCTGTAAATCCGGTTGCAATGTGTGACACCCCTGCTTTCTTTATAATCTGACCGCCTTCTGCCACATAAGAAAGCGGATTTTCAGCATAAACTTCAAAATAAGCCCTAGGACATTCCTTTCCATAATCAATATTCAATTGAATATTTTTAGTAGTGGCAAAGTCGAAATAGTTATCTAAAGTAACTTCTTCTTTATCTCCTGAATTAGCAGGATCATATACATCTTTCTGTAAACAGCTTGAGAAAGCAACAGAAACAACACTGATAACACATGCTAATTTAGCAATGTTAATCATTCTTTGGGGTAAGTTAAAACACATCATACTTCTCGTTCATTTTATTTGATAGTGCAAATATAAACATAAACTTGCATATTTTAATCACATTATTGATATATTTTTCAAAAAAAAGTTTCTGCAAGCTTCACCTACCCATTTTAAATATCTTATTAATAAAAGAAGGAGAAAGCAAAAAGCTCTCTCCTTCTTTTAAAACTTGTATAATCTGGTCTAATTAATTATTCTCCGGACGAAGTTTACGAACAGTTACAGCAGTCTGCCACATTTCGCTTTCGCGTAATTGACGGAGCTCCTCGTTTAACTTTTCACGATAATCAGGTTGTGAATTACTATCAATAGAAATCTGTGCTTCGTTACCAGTCTTCACGCTATTATACAACTTTTCAACTACCGGTTTGATAGCATCGTGGAATGGGCCCATCCAATCGAGAGCACCACGTTGAGCAGTAGTAGAGCAGTTAGCGTACATCCAGTCCATACCGTTCTTTGCGAATAACGGCATCAATGACTGTGTCAGTTCTTCCACTGTTTCATTGAATGCTTCAGAAGGACTATGACCGTTTTCACGCAATACTTCGTACTGTGCCAGCAACAAACCTTGGATAGCCCCCATCAATGAACCACGTTCACCTGTCAGGTCAGAAGTAGCCTCACGTTGGAAAGTTGTTTCGAACAGATAACCGGAACCGATACCAATACCCAGTGCGATGGTTCTTTCGTAAGCCTTGCCTGTAGCATCCTGATAGATAGCATAAGAAGAGTTCAAGCCGCGTCCTTCGAGGAACATAGTACGCAAAGATGTACCCGAACCTTTAGGAGCAACCATGATAACGTCGATATCAGCAGGAGGAACTACACCTGTACGGTCGTTCCAAGTGATAGCAAAACCGTGTGAGAAATAAAGAGCTTTTCCGGCAGTCAGGTAAGGCTTGATAGTAGGCCATACTGACATTACTGCTGCGTCAGACAACAGACACATTACAATAGTACCTTTCTCACAAGCTTCTTCGATACCGAACAAAGTTTCACCCGGAACCCATCCGTCTGCTACTGCCTTATCGTATGTTTTTCCTTCACGTTGACCAACGATTACATTGAAACCGTTATCACGCAAGTTCAGTGCCTGTCCAGGACCCTGTACGCCATAACCGATTACAGCGATTGTTTCATTTTTCAATACTTCACGAGCTTTTTCCAATGGAAATTCGTCACGGATTACTACAGTTTCAGTAGTACCTCCAAAATTCAACTGTGCCATTTTCTTTTTGTTTTAGTTTTTGATGACTTACGCCATCTGTGTTATTAATTGATTTTATATTCTCACATTTATTCAAATATCACTTTCGAGCGGCAAACAACTTCATTGCCATTCTTCTTCACTTCTACGTGAAACTCGTTTGCGTTCACTTCATCGCAGAAGAAAGAGAGTTCATCACCAAAATAGCTTTCCGCCACATACGCCATTTCAAAACGACGGATACGTTTGGTCTTATACAATTCAATCGGGAACAAATCAAGGATATGCTCGATGTAACGGATGCTGTTTACATGACCGTTGATATCTATATCACTGTATTTTGCCGTCAGGGTAGCTATCGGCTGATCGCTTGTCACTTTGATGCGTGAAGGCTTTTCAATCGGGCAAGGCTCATCACAGACATAGTCTACGATACTTCCCCCATGCAAAGTCAACAAGTCGGCAGGCTTGCGGGTATTAAGATTAATCATTGCCCATACGGAACGTGCGTAGCCAATCTTCTTTCCATCCTTATCGAGGATAGCAAAATTACGGTCCGTAAACAAACGGTAGACATTTTCCACCCACGTCTGAACCGAGAAATTCTCATACTGATAAGGCATTTCATCCAACTCAATAGCCAGACGTGAAAGCACCCATGTATAATTGTCCTCATTCAGCGTTGCAATACCAAAACCACGGTCATTGGCGTGAAAACCTGCACAATTCAGCAGATGATTTCCCAGTACCCCCATGGTCAAACGTCCGTTGAAGTCAACATGGAACGGTTCTGCCACAAACTGATAAGTCCCTATTCTATTTTCTTCACTCATTATTCTTATTGGTTTTTACTTTGGTTATACATAGCTTCCCGTCCATCGAGAAACTCATTCACCCGTTCAAAGCAGCTGGTAGTAATCGCTACACGTCCCGAACGAACAAACTGCAAAACACAATTCAAAGCCTTCAGTTCACCATAGAGCGAAGTTATATCTTCGCTCATTCCATTTTTCTCGACAATAGAAAATACCGGATTGACTTCCACTATACGTGCATTGTATCTACGAATCAGCTTGGATGCTTCCGGATTCTCCTGAAAAGCAGGAGTAGACACCTTATATAATGCAATCTCGTGGAAATAAATCTCATCCTCTGTGAAATAATGTGCCTGAATCACGTCGATCTTCTTTTCGATCTGTTTCACTACCTTCTCAATGATGTCCTTATCAGTCCAGGCTGTTATTGTATACTTATGTACACCTTTAATAGAAGAAGCAGATACATTCAGACTCTCAATATTTATTTGCCGACGGGTAAATACAGCAGTTACCTGATTCAGCAACCCGGCTATATTCTCCGAATGAACAATGATTGTATATAACGTTTTATCACTCATAACTCTAATTTTTTAAATGCGAACTCTCAACTCTCCATTCTCAACTCTCAACTTCTCCTAGCACTCCAGCAACATCTGGTTTACCGAACCACCCGGAGGAGTCATCGGCAAAACATTGCCTTCTTCCACCACGCAAGCTTCGAGCAGGAACGGTCCGTCCGTTGCCAGCATTTCAGTAATAGCTTCCTTCAGTTCTTCACGAGTGAAAACACGCTTGGAAGGAATATCATAAGCCGAGGCCACTTTCATATAATCCGGATTCAACATCGGGGTAAACGAATAGCGACGGTTGAAAAACATAGCTTGCCACTGACGTACGTTTCCGAGGTAATTATTGTTCAGGCAGATAATCTTCACCGGAGCCTTCTGCTCCATAATCGTACCCAGTTCCTGAATATTCATTTGCAGTCCGCCATCTCCCATAAATACGCATACGGTACGTTCCGGTGCTCCGAAAGTTGCCCCGATAGCTGCGGGAAGCCCGAAGCCCATTGTTCCAAGTCCTCCGGAAGTAATGATACTGCGTTCTTTCGTATATTTAAAGTAACGTGCAGATATCATCTGATTTTGACCTACATCTGTTACCAAAACAGCTTCATGGTGAGTAGCGTCACTTACCGCACGTACCACTTCCCCCATGCTCAAAGAGTTTGTGGCAGGATGAAGTTCAGGACGGATTACTTTTTCCTCCTCTACTTTCTCATATTCTTTGAAGCTATCAATCCATTCGGTATGAGTGTTCTTTTTCAGGAGTTTCGTCACAGAAGCCAGTGTTTCCTTGCAATCTCCCAATACAGCTACATCTACCTTTACATTCTTATTAACTTCCGCAGGATCGATATCAAAATGAATCACTTTTGCCTGTTTGGCATAAGTAGCCAAATTACCGGTCACACGGTCGTCAAAACGCATACCGACAGCAATCAGCACATCGCATTTATTGGTATTGATATTCGGTCCCAGATTGCCGTGCATACCCAACATACCTTTATTCAACGGATGTTCTGTCGGCAAAGCCGAAAGCCCGAGCAGCGTACAACCCGCAGGCATATCCGCTTTTTCGATAAACTCGCGCAATTCGCTCTGTGCATTTCCCAGTTCAACACCTTGTCCAACCAATACAAGCGGACGTTCAGCGTTATTAATCAGTTCGGCAGCAGCCTGTACAGACTCCTCGTCCATATCGGGAACAGGAACATAGCTACGGATAAAATCGACTTTCGTCGGTTCGTATTTCGTTTTCTCTACTTGCGCATTTTTGGCAAAGTCCAGTACCACCGGCCCCGGACGACCACTACGAGCAATGTAAAACGCACGTGCTACCGCCCAGGCTACATCTTCCGCACGGCGAATCTGATAACTCCATTTAGTGATTGGCTGGGTGATACCTACCAAGTCAACTTCCTGAAAAGCATCCGTCCCAAGAAAGCCTGTTCCTACCTGTCCGGCAATCACCACGATAGGCGTACTATCGATCATCGCATCTGCAATGCCTGTTACCGTATTGGTTGCTCCGGGACCGCTCGTCACCAGGCAAACACCTACATCACCCGATACACGGGCATAACCTTGTGCGGCATGGGCAGCTCCCTGTTCGTGACGAACCAAGATATGGTTCAATATATTTTGATGATCGTACAAGGCATCGAATACCGGCATAATAGAGCCACCGGGGTAACCAAAGATGGTAGTCACTCCCTGATGTTCCAAGGAGCGCATCAAAGCCTCTGCACCTGTTATTAAATCTTTCATATTAGTTGATAGTTGATAAATGATAAATGATAGTTGAGAAATGACAGTTGAAAATGAATGGTTTACAATCATTGCGCTAAGTGCTGCGCAGCTAACTATTACCTATCAACTATCACCAACTATATTATATAATTCTCACTGCTCCCTTATCGGCAGAGCTTACCATGCTGGCATACGCCTTCAGGCTCTTTGGTACATAACGGTCACGAGTGACAGGAGTCATCGGACGGGCTGCCAGTTCTTCATCCGTCAGTCGCACGTTAATCTTCCGGGCCGGAATATCGATTTCGATAATGTCTCCGTCTACAATTTTTCCGATATTGCCTCCAGCTGCCGCTTCAGGAGAAATATGTCCGATACTCAATCCGGAAGTTCCACCGCTGAAACGTCCGTCGGTAATCAAAGCACATTCTTTTCCGAGATGACGGGATTTTATATAAGAGGTAGGATAAAGCATTTCCTGCATACCGGGACCACCCTTCGGACCTTCGTGCGTGATGACGACGACGTCTCCACTGACGACTCGACCTCCGAGGATGCCTTCACAAGCTGCTTCTTGCGAATCAAATACTTTGGCAGGTCCGGTAAACTTCCAGATACTTTCGTCTACACCTGCTGTTTTTACTACACAACCGTCTTGAGCAATATTGCCTTTCAATACGGCCAGTCCGCCGTCTTTACTGTAAGCATGTTCCAAGTCACGGATACATCCGTTTGCACGGTCCTTATCCAGTTCCTTATAGTACATACCTTGTGAACCAAGTACGAGATTGAATTTATTTCCGGCTGCGCTCGAATATTTCTTAATTGCTTTTTCGCTCACATTCGGGCTGGTGATTGAATATTCATTAATAGCTTCTGCCAGTGACATTCCGTCTACCCGGCGAACGGATGTATCTATCAAACCGCCCTTTGCCAGTTCGTCCATAATGGCAATGATACCACCGGCACGGTTTACATCCTGAATATGATATTTCTGTGTATTGGGAGCCACCTTGCAGAGGCAAGGAGCCTTGCGGGAAAGCATGTCGATATCATCCATCTTGAAGTCTACCTCTGCTTCGTGAGCAACAGCCAACAAGTGAAGAACCGTATTGGTAGATCCCCCCATTGCTATATCCAGCGTCATGGCGTTCAGGAAAGCCTGACGGGTAGCGATGCTACGGGGAAGTACACTTTCGTCTCCTTCTTCATAATATAATTTTGCATTTTTCACGATCAGTTCCGCAGCGTCTTTGAAAAGTTGCGTACGGTTTTCGTGTGTCGCTACAATGGTTCCGTTGCCGGGAAGAGCCAGTCCGATTGCTTCATTCAGGCAGTTCATCGAGTTGGCGGTAAACATACCGGAGCAGCATCCGCAAGTAGGACAAGCATTTTGCTCGATATTCGCTACTTCCTGATCGCTAACACTTTCGTCGGCCGATTTAATCATCGCATCGATCAAATCCAGGTGCTGGCCATTCCATTCTCCCGCTTCCATCGGACCACCCGATACAAATACGGCAGGGATATTCAGACGCATAGCCGCCATCAACATTCCGGGAGTGATCTTATCGCAATTGCTGATGCATACCATTGCATCTGCCTTGTGCGCATTGACCATATATTCTACGCTGTCTGCAATGATGTCACGTGAAGGAAGCGAATAAAGCATACCGTCATGTCCCATTGCTATACCGTCGTCGATAGCTATTGTATTGAATTCCGCAGCGAAGCATCCTAGCTTCTCAATCTCTGCCTTCACCAGCTGACCGATTTCATGTAGGTGTACATGCCCCGGGACAAACTGTGTGAACGAATTGACGATAGCGATAATGGGTTTACCCATCTGATTCTTCTTCATGCCGTTGGCTGCCCACAATGCACGGGCTCCCGCCATCCGACGGCCTTGTGTACTAAACGAACTGCGTAATTGCTTTTTCATTTCAATCTATCTTTTAATTAAAGAGCCTTCCTCACACAAGTGAGAAAGGCTCTAAATTCTATCTTTTATGGTACGAACACATACAACACAAAAACCTTTCTCACGCTCTTGATGGGACCACCACGACGCGAATAATATGCAGGACTGCTAGGTTAATAGATGTATGTAACATATTCATATCTTCTTTTCTTTATTTTCGTGCTGCAAAGGTAAGGGCTTTTTTATTATATCCAAACAAATCGAAGAAAAAAATCACTTAAAAGCGAATAATTGTAAGAAAAGAGAGGTATTATTTCTCTATTTTATCACTTAAAGGTTGAATTTACAACTATTATCTAACTGCGCGCCTCACTTTCTTTTTCTGACAAAAGCACTTAATAATCTGAAATTTACCCTCCCTATACCGGAGTACAAGCAAATAATTCGTATCTTTGTAGACCCGTATTTACGGGAATTATTAATCAGAAACAAAAAAGATCAGATGGAAACAGTAGAAAACAAGTACATTACCGTTGCATACAAACTATATACAATGGAAGATGGTGAAAAAGAGTTGTTCGAAGAAGCAAAAGCAGAACATCCCTTTCAATTCATTTCAGGATTAGGAACAACACTCGAAGATTTCGAAAATCAGATAACTGCTCTTTCTAAAGGTGATAAATTTGATTTTACCATTCCGGCAGATAAGGCTTACGGACAATATGACGAACAACACGTTATTGACCTCCCCAAAAATATTTTTGAAATAGATGGCAAGTTTGATAGCGAACGTATTAAAGAAGGTAACATCGTACCTTTGATGACTGGCGCGGTCAGCGCGTAAATGCCAGCGTAGTAGAAATCAAAACCGGATGTTGTAGTAGTTGACCTCAATCACCCGTTGGCTGGTGCCGACCTGATTTTCGAAGGTGAAATACTGGAAAGCCGTCCTGCTACTAACGAAGAAATCCAGGAATTGGTGAAAATGATGAGTGGCGAAGGTGGTTGCGGTTGCGGATGCGACAGCTGCGGTGATGGCTGTGGCGACGACTGCGGTTGCGAAGGCGGACACTGTCATTAATTGAAGTATTAAGTATAAAGTATTAAGTATTAATTCCGTGCGGATATAACCGGAGTTTTAATACTTAATACTTTTTTTATGCCGTCATTCCGGCTAATACTTAATGCCTAATACTTAATACTTGATACTTAATACTTAAAATCAGCATCCTTTGTGCGTCATGATGTCAAGTACCATTTTATCCGTTTCGTTCATGGCTTGCGAGCCGATTCTTGTCAGGTTACGGATACTTTGGTCTACATCTTCATCTATAATTCCTTCTACGGAAGTCACACAACGGTCTTCCATTGCCATCATGGCAGACAGTACGGCTGTCGAAACTCCGGTGGTTACCTTCAAGGCACAACTCGGGTTTGCGACCGTCACAAATCATTCCTGTCAAATTGGCAATCATGTTTTGAACAGCGAAAGCAACCTGATTGTAGTTTCCTCCCATTAACCAGGTGATTCCACAACTGGAACCTGTGGCAGCTACCACACAACCACACAAAGCAGACAAACGTCCCAAACTTTGTTTGATATATATAACAGTGAGATGGCTAAGCATTAAAGCACGGATCAGTTCTTCTTCACTTTTTCCGTTTTCTTCTGCAAAGACAACGACAGGAAGTGTAGCGGATATCCCCTGATTACCACTGCCGGAATTACTCATTACAGGAATCATAGCACCGGCCATACGGGCGTCACAGGCAGCCGACGTATAAGAGAGGATATGAGAAAACACGCTATTCCCCATCACTTTATGCTCATAAGTTCCCCGAAGCATTTTCCCTAAAGAATGTCCGTAGTTACCTTTAAAGGCTTGCTCGGCAGCAGCTTTGTTCAAACGGGCTGTGTCAAGGATGAAACGGATTTCATCCAGCGGAGCAGTCAGTGCAAAGTCATATACTTTACGCAAGTTTAGTTCGGGCGAAGCCTCTTCCTCTTCCTCGCTGACTGTCTGTTGCTTGTCGAGCAACGTTTGTTCATTTTTGGCTATATATATAAAGGTAGTATGTCCACCGGCAATGATGGCTTTAGCCGTTTTATCTTCCGTTTTACAAATCACTTCGATATACAGCTTTTCCGTAATATCTTCTTTTAGAGAAATACAAATCCGTTTTTCTGCGATGAATTGTTTTCCCTGCTCCACCGCTTCCGGCGTACAATCCCTCAATACCTCCAACTGATAATCTGATTTGCCAATCAACGCACCCAAAGCAACCGCTATGGGAAGCCCGACCATACCCGTTCCCGGTATTCCGACTCCCATGGCATTCTTTAATATATTAGCACTTAACAGGACTTCTATCTTTTCCGGTTTCGCTCCCAGTGTTTCGGCAGCTTTAGCTACACAAAGCGCTACTGCGATAGGTTCCGTACATCCGATAGCCGGAATGACCTCCTTCTTAATCAATTCTATAATTTGCCTTCTTTCTGATTCAGTCATGGACTTATAAGTTTTGGTTCCACAAAAATAGGAAATTCTTTCTTTTCCAACATTCTATAATGAACAAATAAAATCTCATATTGTTATAAAACCTCCCATACACCAAACTTTAACAGAAAGAATTGATAGAAAAATGAAAGCAAAACACATAGTTGTTTATTTGCTACTAGCTATTGTTTCCTCTTCATGTATCCGCGAAGAAGCTCTCAATGCAGAAGCAGACATATTAAGTTGTATACTACCGGGAGTAGCCATGACAACCAGTCCTATTATTAACAATAATTCCATAACTATCTTTGTTGGTCCGGGAACTGATATTTCAGAACTCAAGCCTGAATTTACACTGACTCCGGGAGCTGCGATCAGTCCGCTTAGCGGCACGGAACGAAACTTCAATACCCCACAGGAATATACTGTCACAGCTGCCGATGGTGTTTGGAAGAAAATGTATACCGTATCAGTGATCGACACGGAACTTGCCACGAACTATAATTTCGAAGATACACTGGGCGGAAAGAAGTACTATATATTTGTGGAACGCGAAGGAGATAAGGTCGTCATGGAATGGGCCAGCGGAAATGCGGGTTATGCCATGACCGGAGTAGCTAAAACAGCCGATGATTATCCCACTTTCCAAATAACAGACGGAAAAGCCGGCAAATGCCTCTCCTTAGTGACACGCAGTACCGGATTCTTCGGCCAGATAGCAGGAATGCCTATTGCGGCAGGAAATCTGTTTATCGGCTCTTTCGATGTGAATAACGCTATGAGCAATCCTCTGAAAGCAACCAAATTCGGCCTCCCTTTCCGGCATGTACCCACTTATCTGGCAGGTTATTATAAATACAAAGCGGGAGATCAGTTTACAGAAGGAGGAAAGCCAGTGAACGGGAAACGGGACATCTGTGACATATATGCCATCATGTACGAAACCAGCGAATCTGTTCCTACTCTTGACGGAACGAATGCATTCACCAGTCCGAACCTGATTTCAACAGCACGGATTAATAATGCCAAAGAAACGAACGAATGGACTTACTTTAAACTTCCTTTCATCACTCTCCCCGGAAAATTCATTGATAAGGAGAAGCTAAGGGATGGGAAATATAATATAGCCATCGTGTTCACCTCAAGCCTGGAAGGAGATCATTTTAACGGAGCAATCGGAAGTACATTACTGATCGACGAGGCAGAGTTAATCTATCGCTCGGAAAATTAGCGGGATTTCGAAGAAGAATTTCCCATAGCAATACGCTGATAATGCGCTCAAGCAATGTACTCATACAAAACGTGCACATTATCAAACGAACGGAATTAAATAACTTTATAACAATCATAATGATAAGAATCTATCCGTATATATTCAGTTTACTAGCCTGTATAGGAATAGCTCTCCCCGGCTATTCACAGGTAGACCGAAATGAAACACTGATCCGTTCCGCCCTTCACGGACTGGAATATGAAATCAAAGCAGGTTTCAGCATTGGCGGCACAGCCCCGCTTCCCCTTCCGGTAGAAATCCGTTCGATTGACGGATATAACCCGACACTGGCCATCAGCATAGGGGGCGAAGTAACCAAATGGATTGCCGTTCAGAACAAACTCGGGATCATAGTCGGACTCCGGCTCGAAAACAAAGCAATGACCACCGAAGCCACCGTAAAAAATTACAATATGGAAATTCTCGGACAAGGAGGTGAAAGAATCAGCGGAGTATGGACGGGCGGAGTGAAAACCAAAGTACATACCGCCGGACTAACTATACCTCTAATGGCTACCTACAAACTAAGTAACCGATGGAACATCAAAGCCGGACCTTATTTCTCGTATCTGCTTTCAAGAGAATTTTCAGGTCATGTGTACGAAGGATATTTGCGGGAAGATGATCCCACCGGTCCGAAAGTAGAATTTACCGACGACAAAATTGCAACCTACGATTTCTCGGACGACTTGAGACATTTCCAGTGGGGATTACAGGTGGGAGCCGGATGGCGAGCTTTCAAGCACCTCAATGTGTATGCTGATCTCACCTGGGGATTGAACGATATATTTAAAAGCGATTTTAATACAATCACTTTTGCAATGTATCCTATCTATTTGAATATAGGTTTTGGGTACGCATTTTAAGTCTCACCACAGATTACACAGATTAACACAGATTGATTTATAAGTCATAGACTATCAATATAAATAATCTGTGTAATCTGTGGTGAACAAGAAATTAATTTCCACCAGACTCTGCCACCTGTTTCACTCCGGAGTAGGTCACCTTTACAGTCTGTTGCAATGTAGGCACTTTCACGTTAATGGTCATGTCTGCATTTCCATCTTCTACCGTTCCTGTAACAGTTACAGGACAAGTACCCAAAGCAGCGGCATTTCCCTCAAACGTAAGGTCTTGCTGTCCGGTAAATGTAGACACACCTTCCCCTTTCTTCACTTCACACTTATCAACAACAATATCTCCAAACTTCAGAATCTGTTGATTGATGAACAATTCAAACTCCTTCAGTTCAATCTTCACTTCCGTATTGCTGACCTGCGATAGGGTAATAAACTTCTCTATTCCATCTCCTATGACAATTTCCTGGTCAGAACCATCCGGTATCATGGATATATCCAGATTTCCCCAATACGTTCCGACTACATCCGGAGCCGTTATCACAGCTTCCTCTTCAGGAGGATTCCCATTATCCTTGTTATCACTGTCGTCATCGTCACTGCTACAAGCAGCAAAGAAAGTAAGAGAGCAGACCAATGCCAATAAATACAATAGATTCTTTTTCATACGTCTTTGGTTTAGTTATTATAATAAATTCGTCCCTTATAAACTAAAAAGAAGAAAAAAGTTCAATATGCTTCCTTTTTCGAAGATATTTCGAGTTCACAACTTTCTTATCGAAAACTTTGTTATATTTGCATATAGTAATTTTAAAAAGCCACAACTATGTTTAATTCATTTGGCAACATCTTTCGGCTCACCAGCTTCGGCGAGTCTCATGGAAAAGGAGTTGGGGGAGTAATTGACGGATTTCCTGCCGGAATCACAATCGACGAAGAATTTGTACAACAAGAACTAAATCGACGCCGTCCGGGACAATCCATCCTCACCACACCACGCAAGGAAGCGGATAAAGTGGAGTTTCTTTCAGGCATCTTCGAAGGCAAATCAACCGGATGTCCTATCGGATTTATCGTTTGGAACGAGAATCAACATTCCAATGACTACAATAACCTGAAAGAGGTATACCGCCCTTCACACGCGGATTACACCTACAAAGTGAAGTACGGCATCCGTGATCATCGCGGCGGCGGACGTTCTTCTGCCCGCGAGACTATTTCACGCGTAGTAGCCGGCGCATTGGCTAAATTAGCCCTTCGCCAGTTAGGAATCAGCATCACAGCTTATACATCGCAAGTCGGTGCCATCAAATTGGAAGGCACTTATTCCGACTATGATCTCGACCTGATCGAAACAAACGATGTACGTTGTCCGGACCCTGAAAAGGCGAAGGAAATGGCAGACCTTATATATAAGGTAAAAGGCGAAGGCGATACCATCGGAGGTACGCTGACCTGTGTCATCAAAGGATGTCCTATCGGATTGGGGCAACCCGTGTTCGGCAAACTGCACGCCGCCTTGGGCAACGCCATGCTCAGTATCAATGCCGCCAAAGCCTTCGAATATGGAGAAGGATTCAAGGGACTGAAGATGAAAGGCTCCGAGCAGAACGACGTATTCTTCAACAACAACGGACGGATTGAAACGCATACCAACCACTCCGGAGGTATTCAGGGAGGAATCAGTAACGGACAGGATATTTACTTCCGTGTAGTATTCAAACCGATTGCTACCCTGCTGATGGAGCAGGAAACGGTGAACATCGACGGCGTAGATACGACACTGAAAGCCCGCGGACGTCATGACGCCTGTGTACTGCCACGTGCCGT
>ENA-OQJB01000267-OQJB01000267.1-human-gut-metagenome-genome-assembly--contig:-NODE-267-length-30414-cov-3.960181_pt1 | contig 30414 bp, 25 predicted proteins | sample MGYA00242599_ERZ504765 | MGnify/ENA primary metagenome ERZ504765 (study PRJEB26092, sample SAMD00036354) | human gut metagenome | host: Homo sapiens | study: EMG produced TPA metagenomics assembly of...
CGGGGAATGAAACGACCAGTCTGGAACAGGTGGTATCGGAATTTGATTTCCAATATCGTTTCTCGAATGTGAAGGATTACAACCGGCAAATGGTGATGATGGCGCAATGCGATCCGCGTCGCGGAGTGAATGCGATTGCTGCTTTCAATGAGGTTTGGCCGCTGGTGCAGAAAGAGATAAAAGTGCCGGAGGGGTATACGATGAAGTATTTCGGGGAACAGGAAAGCCAGGTGGAGTCTAACGAGGCGTTGGCCAAGAATTTACCGTTGACGTTCTTCCTGATGTTCGTCACGCTGTTGTTCCTGTTCAGAACGTATCGTAAGCCGACAGTGATCTTGTTGATGTTACCGCTTATTTTTATCGGTATCGTTTTGGGATTGGTGTTGCTAGGCAAGTCGTTCGACTTCTTCTCCATCCTTGGTTTGCTCGGACTGATTGGGATGAATATCAAAAATGCGATTGTACTGGTGGAACAGATTGATCTGGAGGCTAAAACGGGCAAAAAGCCGTTGGATGCTGTTGTCAGTGCTACAACGAGTCGTATTGTCCCCGTAGCAATGGCGTCCGGCACTACCATTCTGGGTATGTTGCCATTGTTGTTCGACGCGATGTTCGGCGGTATGGCGGCTACGATTATGGGAGGTTTGTTAGTGGCTTCGGCACTGACATTGTTTGTTCTTCCGGTAGCCTATTGTGCCATTCAAAGAATCAAAGGCTGATTGCCTTCTCTTATATGAAACTTGAATTTATTGTTTAGATTGAATAAAATGAAAACTCAACTTATAACTCTGTCTCTGCTGCTCCTTGGCCTCACAGCCGGAGCACAGCAGCCCTATCTTAGCCGGGAAGCTTACCGGGATAAAGTGGAAGCTTACAGTCAAATTCTGAAGCAACAGAAACTAAAGACGATGGCAAGTACGGAAGCACGAAAGATTGCTCACACGGGATTCTTGCCAAAAATTGATGTCAATGCGGACGGGACACTCAACATGAGCGACCTTAATGCCTGGAACGAACCGGTAGGCGAATACCGCAACCACACCTATCAAGGTGTATTTATCGTCTCGCAACCGTTGTACACGGGCGGGGCACTCAACGCCCAGCACAAGATTGCCAAAGCGGACGAAAAGCTGAATCAACTAAATGAGGAGCTTACCATCGACCAGATTCATTATCAGAGCGATGCAGTTTATTGGAATGCTTCCGCTTCACAGGCTATGTTGCAGGCGGCGGACAAGTATCAAAGTATTGTGAAGCAACAGTATGACATCATTCAGGATCGTTTCAACGACGGGATGATTAGTCGAACGGACTTATTAATGATTTCCACCCGGTTGAAAGAAGCGGAATTGCAATATATCAAGGCGCGTCAGAACTATACGCTGGCGCTGCAAAAGCTGAATATCCTGATGGGAGAAGAGCCGAACAATCCCGTAGACAGTCTGTACACGATTGACACGGCTTCCGCTCCGGTGCAGATACTTTCTCTGGAGAATGTACTGCAACGTCGCGCGGATTACGAAAGTACGGAAGTAAACATCATGAAAAGTCAGGCGCAACGCAAAGCGGCTCTTAGCCAGTTCAACCCGCAATTGAATATGTATTTCAGCGGTGGATGGGCTACAGCTACACCTAACCTCGGTTATGATGTTTCTTTCAATCCCATCGTCGGCATTAACCTGAATATACCGATCTTCCGTTGGGGAGCCCGGTTCAAAACAAACCGTCAGCAGAAAGCGTATATCAGCATACAGAAACTGCAACAAAGTTATGTGACGGATAATATCAACGAGGAACTTTCTGCCGCCCTAACCAAACTGACGGAAACGGAATATCAAGTGAAAACCGCCAAAGAGACTATGAATCTGGCTAATGAAAATCTTGATTTGGTTTCTTTCTCGTATAATGAAGGAAAGGCAAACATGGTGGATGTGCTCTCCGCGCAATTGTCATGGACGCAGGCGCACACCAATCTGATTAATGCGTATCTGTCGGAAAAGATGGCGGTAGCGGAATACAGAAAGGTTATCAGTGAATAAATTTAGAAACAAAAGAAACTTGTTCACAAAGTCTTAGTCTTATAAAAGAAAATCGTCCTGCCATCACGCAACCGTGAAACAGGACGATTTCTTTTTATATCATAAGGACTACAAAATACCGTTTTGCTTCAGGATATCTTCTATTTCCTTATCTGTGATATTTGCACGTTCTGACTTATCATAAATAGTGAGCAATTTTATCTCTGTATCTATTTCTGTCCAGATTATCGTATAGGTTATCACCCGTGCACCTCCACTTTTACCTTTATTTTTCGAAGTTATCGCTATACGTATTTTACGAAGATTATTGCCCAAACTGACTCCTTGTTCAGGATTTAATAACAAATCATTTCCAAAATTCCTAAGATCTTCTTTCAACGATTTATACCGTTTTGACAAATGCTTCATTTCCCTTAAAAATTCGAGGGTAACGCTTATTCTATATTTCATTAAGGGCATCATCTAATGACTTAAACTCCAACTTACCCTCCAGATTCAGTTTCAGTTCCTTACACGCCTGATCTAAGCTTGCCAGAATCTCCGCCTTTGTCTGGTAGGGAGCTGCTTCCTCTGCGACAACATTCGTTTGCTCTTCTTCACAACTCAACATCGATTTCACTCTCCGCAGAATAGCGACATCATCCACATCCAGAATCCGCCGAATCAGTTCGTTCTTTTCGGCTTCCAATGACATTGCACTCATACGCTTGCTATTTTTACTGTTATACATTCACACAAAGATAACGCTATCAAACGAATCTTCCAAGTGTGAATGTATAAAAAGTCTTTTTCAGGCAGGAATTACCTTACGCAAGGAAGGAGATCAACACACCCGCAGCTACGGCAGAACCGATTACTCCGGAGATGTTGCTTGCCATGCAATACTGCAATACGTGATTCTTCGGATCGTATTTCAAAGCAATCTCATTGGCTACACGGCTCGCCATCGGAACGGCACTCAAACCAGTGGCGCCGATAAGCGGATTGATTTTCTTCTTTGAGAAGAGATTTACCAGCTTCACAAAGAAAATACCACCGGTTATAGAAAGTGCAAATGCAAGGAATCCACCGATCACAATACCGATTGTTGTCCAATTGAGGAATGCTTCGGCTGTCATCGTTGCTCCTACAGACAGTCCGAGGAAGATGGTGGCAGCATTCATGATGCTATTGGAAGCGGCATCGAACAAGCGGAATGTGTTGGTTCCGATTTCTTTCACCAAATTACCAAACATCAACATACCCACCAAAGGCACTGCACTTGGCACGAAGAGGGCAACAATAGTAGTTACCACGATCGGGAAGATAATCTTCAATACACGCAGGTTCTTGATTTCAGTCTTCGAAGGGTACTTCTTTTCCTGTTCTTTCATGTTGATGCTCAACTCTTTCTTCGTACAGAACAGTTTCACTACCAGCGGAATAATCACCGGAACGAGCGCCATATACGAATAAGCGGCAATGGCAATCGGGCCCAGCAAATGCGGCGCCAGTTTGATGGTGGTAAAGATGGCTGTCGGACCATCCGCGCCACCGATAATGCCCAGAGAAGCGGCTTCCTGTGGAGTGAATCCCATCAGGATGGCTACCAGCAACACGGTAAAGATACCCAACTGTGCAGCTGCACCGAATATAGAAAGATGCAGATTACGCAACATCGGCCCGAAGTCCGTCAGCGCACCGACACCCATAAAGATGATCGGAGGCAGGAAACCTGTTTTAATCAACATATAGTAGATGAAGTTCATGATTCCCAGTTCGTGGGCAATGTCATGCAAAGGCATTTCCCAGATGTTCTTCAACACTCCGTTTACCATCACCATACCATTTTCGTCGGCCTGAATCACGCCCATATCTCCTCCGGGGAAGTTGGCTAGCAACACACCGAAAGCGATGGGGACAAGCAGCAACGGCTCGTACTGTTTCTTAATACCCAAATAGAGCAGAACGAACGCGATGGCATACATTATCAGGAACTGCGGTTCGGCAATGATATTGCTGAACGCAGTCATGTCATATAAGTTCTCAAATATTTCGTTCATTATCCTATCTTCATTAATACGTCATCTTCTGAAACAGCATCTCCCGGGTTGACACAGATAGCAGTCACTGTACCGCCAAACTCTGCACGGATGGCATTGTAGGTCTTCATCGCTTCTACATAGCAGATTACATCACCTTCTTTCACAGTGTCACCTACTTGCAAAGGAGTTTCCTGCGCACCTTTCACTAAGAAGAACTTGCCTTCCAACGGAGAAAGTACTTCTTTACCCTCTCCTGCCGGAGCAGCGGCAGCACCCGCAGGAGCAGCAGGTAGTTCGGTATCACCGTATGCTACCGTCACACGATAGGCCTGTCCGTCCACTTGTACGGTCAGTGTCTTCGGTTTGGCATCTTCTTCCGGAGATTTATCTTTTTCGGCACGACGTTTGGCTACGTCTTCCAGGAAGTCTTCTTTTGCTTTGCCACTCTTGTAAGCCTCATATTGAGCCGGGTGCATAGCATATTCGAAGAGTTCTTCGTCGTCCTGTCCTACTTCCCATTTGTTCTCTTTCATCAGTTTGCGATATTTGTCGAGGGCATCGGGATAGTTATTCTGCGGATCACCTTCAAAGAACTTACGGCCTTCACGTTCTGCCTTTTCAATGATTTCGGGAGCAAGTTTGCCCGGCAGACGTCCGGCTTTACCCAGAATCATATCCCAGATATCATCGGCAATCATTCCCCAACGTTCTTTTCCTTTTTCCATAGCCATCACATTCATCATGGCGAGGTTCTTCACGTATTGGCTGAACGGAGTCACCAATGGAGGATAACCGACACGAGGCCATACGTATGCCACTTCATCAAACAGCTTGATAAGAAGCTGGTCTTGCGTCATAAACGGCAGATTGTGTTTTGCCTTATATTTATTGATTGATTCCAGATTGGATTCGAGATCGGCCATCAAACTACCCATCATACCGCCGGGAAGTCCGGGAGCAATCAGCAAAGAGTTCATCAGACGGTTTTTCGGGCTGATATACAAGCCGAGGAAGTCGTCCATAAATTCCTGAATCATGCCGCGCACTTTCATGTAGGCTTCCATATTGATTTCGGGCACTTGATATCCGGCGTCTTTCAGCATCGCCTGCACACTAAGCAAGTCAGCATGGCCTGTTCCCCATGATAGTGGTTCCATGCCTACGTCGATGTAGTCGCAACCGGCTTCGCATACTTCGAGGATGCTTGCCATATTGAATCCGGGACCTGCATGACTGTGATACTGAACGGGGATTTCGGGATGTGCCGCCTTGATATTTGCTACGATCTTACCTAACGATACAGGACGGCCGATACCTGCCATGTCTTTGATACAGATTTCGTCTGCTCCCAGTTTGATAAGTTCCAGCGCCATATTGGTGTAGTACTCTACGGTATGGATAGGCGAATGAGTGATGCAAAGCGAGCATTGCGAAATCATGCCTGCTTCCTTTGCGTATGTGATGGAAGGAGCAATGTTACGCACGTCGTTCAATCCGCAGAACGTACGGGTAATGTCTGTTCCTTGTGCTTTCTTTACTTTGTAGAATAATTTGCGGACGTCTGCCGGAACGGGGCTCATACGGAGTCCGTTCAGTGCGCGGTCGAGCATGTGGGTTTGAATACCGGCTTCATGGAACGGTTTTGTCCATTCGCGTACCGCTTTATTCGGGTTTTCACCAAACAATAAATTTACCTGTTCAAAACCTCCGCCGTTTGTTTCTACGCGGGCAAAACAGCCCATTTCAATGATGGCAGGAGCTACCTTTACGAGTTGGTCTACACGAGGTACGTATTTTCCGGCAGATTGCCACATATCTCGGAAAACCAAACTAAACTTTACTTCTCTTTTCATGTCTTTCAGTGATATTCTTTATAGATTTATAATTTTTCTACTTTAGTGATTTTTCCTTTACCTTGTGTCACCACATTTACAGCAGCTGTAATGGCGGCTAAGATGTTTCCCGGAACAGGGGGCAGGACCTTGCGATGCTTCCCGCTTCACAGGAACCACTTCTTCAGGAGCATACTTGTTGACTAATGTAATCAACAACTTACCTAAATAAATCACAATCAGCAGAATAACAAATACGGTAGCCATTCCGACCACCATCAGCAGGATCGCTGTTTCGATATTTTCCATATAATAAACTATTAGTATTTTAAGTTGTTCGTCTAAAAAGCGTCCGAAAATACCAAATTTTTATTATAAAATAAATTAAGAAAGGAATATAATGTATAAAAACGTCATTTCTCTGATTGGAAAACTGGGGAAGTTTAATGATTTATGATTTATGATTTATGATTTAGCGTGCCATCCACATCTAAACTAAATTCCCATTTATCTTATTTACTATCTGCTTCTATTGCATAACCCAAATAGTAAATGGTAAATAGTCCAATAGTAAATCGTCCTATCTATTGTTCCTACAAAAAATGTGAGAGAAAGCCCCTCAACTTTCTCTCACACTCTGATAAAACAATTATTAAATAAAAATACTCAATGATAGACCGGTTCAGCCCTTTTCTGGTTTCATACCCTCTTAACCTACTATTAAACTACCAGATAAAAAACCGGTCTTGTTAAACCTCTCATGGGCCATCACGGCTTTCATTCTTTTAATTAGCGTAGCAGTCTAGTTGAAAAACCCTTTTTTTTAAGCCAACTAAGTCTGTTTAATCGGAAAAAACAAGCCTCTAAAGCTCATATCACGTCCGATGAGGGAATCTTTCCGGCTTACGTTTGTGGCAGGAATAATTCATCTGCCGCTGTCTATTGTTTGCTTTGAGCCCTAGTTTGCATTTCTTTTAAAACATTGTTTGTTTTGGGTTAAATTTAAATTTTATAAAAAGCATCTATTGTTTGTTTTGAGTTTAGCTTGTAATTCTCTATAAAACATCTATTGTTTGTTCTGAATCCCGGCCTTATTTCTGCCGGATAATTTCTAATTTCTTCTACAACATTTAATCTTCTAATCAATTCTACCGTTTTCTTCAAATATCATTAAATAGCTCATCTATTAGAAAGAGAAGCATCCGTTGTTTTTTTACCAAGAAAAAATGAAGAAAATTTGAAGAAAAACAAAAAAGCCTCTTCTGGATAGTCAGAAGAGGCTTTTTTTTATTTTAAAATAATTTCTTTCCCTCGAATTTGATAACTGATTCCACACGATCCAAAGACTTTTTCCAGTGTGGCGTTCAGGTCTTTTGTTAAGACCGTCCCGTTGTAGGTCAGCCCCTCGCATTTCTCATGTCCGACGACTGTTACTTCAAATATATGCTCAATATCTGCCACTACATTTATTAGCGGATCGTCTTCATACCCCAACACCTCGGGGAACTCCGATTCTTCTGCCTTTTTCTCTACCGGCACAATCTTGTTCTCATCGCAATGAACGCTTTCCCCGGCAAGCAATGTACGCTTACCTACAGCAGTCTCGACTTGCACACTTCCTTCCTCACAGTTGACGGTCATCTTCTTTCCTTGCTGATCGATGAGGAATTTCGTTCCCAGTACGGTTACGTCGCCGGCTTCTGTACGGACCGTGAATGTCTTGCCTTTGGTTACGTTAAAAGAGGCTTTACCCAATAGTTGCAATTTGCGCTCCCAAAGCCATGTGATATGATTGTAAGTCAGGCGGGAATTTTCCATCACCTGCACAGTACTGCCATCCGGCAATTCATAGTTCATAGCAGTGTTATCAGTCACCACCTTTTCTTCTGCCAGGAAGTAACCGCCTATCCCCAAAAGAAGGACAACTGCCGCTGCCACTCCCCATGAGAAAGAGAAACTTCTCCCCGCACCTTGCTTTCTTCCCCGGCTTAAGGCGATCTTATGGCTCTCCTCACGTTGCAACTTCAGCTTATCACCTATTTCTTTTTTACGAGAAAAGATTTCGCCAACCAGAGGAAGTTTTCCTTCTTCTAAGTATTTATCTAAAGATTCTGTCCACTTTTCCATATCTCACACCTCAATTAAAAATCCACAAATTAGCTGCTACCAACAACAAGAAAGATTTGCTCATACGCTCCCGCAAACTGGAGATAGCCATATGAGTAGTATTGTAAACCGTACGTGAAGTGAGTCCCATCACCTGGGCTATTTCTTCCGGACTCATCTTCTTATAATACTTAAGATACAATACCTCCCGCTGTTGCTTTGTCAAATTGTTCAGCTCTTTCTGCAAAACTTCTAGCTGTTCTTTTTCTAACTCTGAACGGATAATAGCAGTTTCAATATCAATCTCCAGATCAAACTGATATTCATTTGTGCCTACTTCATCCAGTGATTTTAATGAGCCACTATTCTCCTTTTTCAGTTCGTTCACTATCATGTGTCTCAACGAAACACATAAGTAAGCGGGTATGGATTGAGGAGCCGTGCAAGTTTCTCTTTTCTCAAAGATGTAAACAAACAACGACTGTATCGCCTCGGTTACCAGAGTCTCATCACCGGCTATCTTCATGCCATATCCATACAGTAAATCTGCATATTGCTCATAAAGCTGCCGGAATGCCTCTTCATCCCCTTGCTGAATTTTATCCCAGGATAGTGTCTTCATTTCTATTCACTCATTTATATGAGATATGTTTTTCCTTTTTTACCTGATTTTTTGTTAAAATCAACGGAATATGTTTTAAAACTCACTTGTAAAGTGGAATTTGATGTGTTTAAAGTCCATCTGCGCCATCTGAAGTACATAACCGGAGTCTGCCAGGAACACATCGCGCCCTTCTCTATCCTTTGCCATATACTGGTATTTACGTTTCTTGAAGGCTTCCAGTTCTGCGGGATCATCGCTTTCTACCCAACAAGCCTTGTACAAACTTACCGGTTCCCAACGGCAAGAAGCATTATACTCGTTCAGCAGACGATACTGGATAACCTCAAACTGCAACTGTCCGACCGTACCAATAATCTTGCGGCCGTTGAACTGATTGACAAACAACTGTGCCACACCTTCATCCATCAACTGATCGATACCTTTCGCCAACTGTTTCTGCTTCATCGGATCGGCATTTTCAATATACTTGAACATCTCCGGCGAGAAGCTCGGCAATCCGCGGAAATGAAGCATTTCACCTTCTGTCAGCGTATCGCCAATCTTAAAGGTACCATTATCCGGCAGACCGATAATATCTCCTGCATAGGCTTCGTCAATCGTTGTTTTACGCTGTGCCATAAATTGAGTGGGCGATGAAAAACGCATGGTCTTTCCATGACGAACGTGCACATAGGGAGCATTGCGGACAAACTTGCCGGAGCAAATCTTACAGAATGCCACACAAGAACGGTGATTGGGATCAATATTGGCTGTGATCTTAAAGATGAATCCGGTGAATTTCGGTTCGTCGGGATTCACTTCACGCTCTTCTGCCTGTACGGGACGAGGACTGGGAGCTATCTCCACGAAACAGTTCAGCAGCTCTTGCACACCGAAGTTGTTCAACGCTGATCCGAAGAATACAGGTGCACAGTCTCCTGCGAGATAGGATTCCGAATCAAATTCGGGATAAACACCTTCGATCAGTTCCAGATCACCACGCAGCTTGTCTGCCAATGGCTTGCCAATCTGCTGATCCAGTTCTTCCGTATGAATATCGACTGCCACTTTTTCCGTTACCATCTGTTTGGATGGCTGGTACAAGTCCAGTTTCTGTTCGTAGATGTTGTATACTCCTTTGAAACGTGCTCCCTGCTCTATCGGCCAGGACAAGGGACGAACCTGAATCATCAGTTCTTCTTCGAGTTCATCGAGCAAGTCGAACGGATCTTTTCCTTCACGGTCCATTTTGTTGACGAAGATTATTACCGGAGTCTTTCTCATGCGGCATACCTCCATCAGTTTACGCGTCTGCGTTTCCACCCCCTTCGCACCGTCTACAACGATGATAACACTGTCTACAGCTGTCAGTGTGCGGTATGTATCTTCGGCAAAGTCCTGGTGACCGGGAGTATCGAGAATGTTAATCTTATGGTCCCGATAGTCGAATTCCATCACGGAAGTCGTTACCGAAATACCACGTTGTTTCTCGATTTCCATCCAGTCGGACGTAGCCGTCTTTTTAATCTTATTACTCTTTACTGCGCCAGCTACCTGTATCTGACCTCCGAAAAGCAATAGCTTTTCCGTCAAAGATGTCTTACCAGCATCCGGATGCGCAATAATGGCGAACGTCCGCCGTCTCAAAATTTCTGTATTATCTGCCATATATTAATATGAATGAAGAATGATGAATGATGAATGATGAAAGAAGAATTGTTACGCTATCTATAAAGCCGCATCGAAATTCTTCATTCTTCATTTTTCATTCCTAATTTTATCAAGCATTGTTTGAGGCTCTCCTCCCAATGAGGAATCTCTATATCGAACGTTGTTTTTATTTTTGTTTTATCAAGCACGGAATATGCCGGGCGGTTTGCTTTCGCGGGATATTCGGCTGTATGCAAAGGTTTCACTTTGCAGGTGGTTATTCCTGCCAGACGATGAATAGCTACCGTGAAATCATACCAGGAACAAACTCCCTCATTGCTGAAATGGTAGATACCGCGAACAATACCTTTATTAATAATAGCATAGATGGCCCGTGCCAGGTCATTGGCATACGTCGGAGTCCCGATCTGGTCGAAAACAACTCCCAGGCTGTCACGCTCTTTTCCAAGACGAAGCATCGTCTTTACGAAATTATTGCCAAAAATAGAATAGAGCCATGCGGTACGGATAACGACTGCTTGCTCGCAGTGATTCATTACCTCCTTTTCTCCTTCCAGTTTAGTGGTGCCGTATACAGAATCCGGGCAAGGATTGCAGTCTTCCGTGTATGGAGTATGCGCAGTACCGTCAAATACATAGTCAGTAGATACTTGTATCATGGCAGCACCATTGGCTTGTGCTGCACTTGCCAGTTGTTTCGGTGCTTCACAATTCAATTTGTATGCTAATTCTTGATTATCTTCAGCTTTATCTACAGCTGTATAAGCAGCACAATTAACAACAAGCTCAATCTGCTTCTCTGCCATATAAGTCCACACAGCTTGCTTGTCACAGATATCGAGTTCCTGCACATCTGTGAAATAATACGTATGTTGCGGGTTCTCTTTCGCAAGCACCTGCATCTCATTGCCAAGTTGACCGTTGGCACCCGTTACTAAAATTCTCATTTATTCATCCAGTTTTAATTCACCTTTACGGTCTTTATCATAATAATTTGCCAACATAGAAAGGAAACTAGTGATAGCTTCCACTGCCTTGGCAGTTCCTTCGCTGATAGACTTCTTTTGAAGACGAAGCAGGAGTACTCCATACAACGCTTCAAAACAGGTTTCCAGTTCGGGTTCATCTTTCTTGCCGTTTTTATTCCGTAATTCTACGATAAACGGTAATGCCTTGAAATAAGCAGCACTGTAAAAAGGAAATTTAGGAGAAGAGGACAATGCGTTGTGCAACTCTGTCAGATTGATAATCACGTTTTTATTAATCTGCAGATGCCCCTTTTCCCGTACTCCTTCCTCGCCCATCATCGTAATCAGGTTGGTATACCATTCTCGCATGGCAGGCCGCTGTTCTTCCGGATAGCGGGCAATTACATTTGCCTCCATCTCTTCCGGTTCACAATGATTGGCACGGATCAAGTCTTCCTCTTGCCACATATATATAAGGTATTCGGCAATATTCTTCTCTTTCAGTTTGTTGTGCTATCTGATTCATTATGTTATCTCTTAATAAAGTGACTCTCCCAACAAAGTATAAATCAATCCGGCAACAGATACCAGCATTACGATACTTCCTACAACACGATTCAGTATCCAGATACCACGTAAATTGAATTTAGTGCGCACCTTATTCACAAAATAAGTGATACCCAACCACCAGGTCAATGCTCCTATAGCAATTGCAAGATATCCCGTGATCTCTTCAAAGACCAGCACTCCCGGCTGCACAAAGGCAAAGCGGGCAAAAAGTCCGATAAACAGGAAGATTATCAAGGGGTTGGATAGAGTGACGAAAAAGGCGGTAATAAAATTATGGAAATAAGAGCCTTTGCTGGACGAAGCCGGACGAATGGATTGTACCGGATTGCTACGAAAGGTATATATACCAAAAAGGAGTAGCATGACACTCCCCAATAACTGCAGATAGAAAATATTCTTATTAATATAATCGAACACAAAGCTCATCCCGTAGCCGGTGAGCAAAGCGTATGCTATATCGCTCAAAGAGGCTCCCAGACCTGTTACAAATCCATACCAACGCCCCTTATTCAAAGTCCTCTGGATGCATAATACGCCCACCGGACCGAGGGGTGCGGACACAACAACGCCAATAATAAAGCCTTTCACTAATATATCGAATATTGTCTCTATCTGAATCATGTCGCAAATATCGCACTTTTTTGTGATATGGGGATAGTATATTAACGTTTTTTCCACACAAGAATCACTATATATAGCGATAATAAGTAAAACATACATCGAAAAATAAACATATTAAATAAGGTATAGGAATTTATTCTCTATTTTTTTCCTACCACCAACGAAATTGATTATCTTTGCGCCACAGAAAAAGAGAAGAGTTTCTCCTGCAGGAACTTCAATCGTAAAATCGTAAATCGTAAAATCGTAAATATACAACATGATTCTTTTTTTCAGAACCCCTTCCAAGAGCGTGATTGCCGTAGAGAGCAACCATCAGCTCACCCCTGACGAAAGTAATAAACTCTGCTGGCTTTTTGGCGAAGCCGTGATGGAAAGTGAAGAAAACCTGAAAGGCTGTTTCGTCGGCCCACGCCGCGAAATGATCACTCCCTGGAGTACAAACGCAGTAGAAATCACCCAAAACATGGGGCTCGAAGGCATCAGCCGCATCGAGGAGTACTTCCCTGTTAAGGACGAAAACGCAGACTACGACCCGATGCTCCAACGCATGTACAAAGGACTCGACCAAAACGTATTCACAACAAACCGTCAACCGGAGCCGATCATCTATATCGAAGATCTCGAAGTGTACAACGAAAAAGAAGGTTTGGCTCTTTCTAAAGAAGAAATGGACTACCTGAAGAAAGTAGAAAAGGACCTCGGACGGAAGCTGACAGACTCTGAAGTATTTGGTTTCGCACAAATCAACTCCGAACACTGCCGCCACAAAATTTTCGGCGGAACGTTTATTATCGACGGCGTAGAACAGGAATCTTCTCTGTTCCAAATGATTAAAAAGACGACACAGGAAAATCCGAATAAAATAATCTCTGCTTATAAAGATAACGTAGCCTTCGCTGAAGGTCCGGTTGTGGAACAATTTGCTCCGGCAGATCATTCAAAACCTGATTTCTTCCAAGTAAAGGACATCAAGAGTGTTATCTCACTGAAAGCGGAAACTCATAACTTCCCTACTACTGTTGAGCCATTCAATGGTGCTTCTACCGGTACCGGCGGTGAAATCCGCGACCGTATGGGTGGTGGTAAAGGTTCATGGCCGATTGCAGGTACTGCAGTCTACATGACTTCTTATCCACGCACAGAAGAAGGACGCGAATGGGAAGAGATTCTTCCGGTACGCAAATGGCTATACCAGACTCCGGAACAGATTCTAATCAAAGCATCCAATGGTGCTTCCGACTTCGGTAACAAGTTCGGCCAACCGCTGATCTGCGGTTCGGTACTGACTTTCGAACATACAGAAAACAAAGAAGTTTATGGTTACGACAAAGTAATCATGCTTGCCGGTGGTGTTGGTTACGGTACACAACGCGACTGCCTGAAAGGCACACCGGAAGCTGGAAACAAAGTAGTGGTTATCGGTGGTGACAACTACCGTATCGGACTGGGTGGCGGTTCCGTATCTTCTGTTGATACCGGTCGTTACAGCAGTGGCATCGAGTTGAATGCCGTGCAACGTGCCAACGCAGAAATGCAAAAACGTGCCAATAACGTAGTACGCGCTCTTTGTGAAGAAGAGGTGAATCCGGTGGTTTCTATCCATGACCACGGATCTGCCGGACACGTAAACTGTCTGTCCGAACTCGTGGAAGAATGTGGTGGTTTGATCGATATGAGCAAGTTGCCTATCGGTGACAAGACTTTGTCTGCCAAAGAAATCATCGCTAACGAAAGTCAGGAACGTATGGGTCTGCTGATTAAAGAAGAGGCTATTGAACATGTACGTAAGATTGCCGAACGCGAACGCGCTCCAATGTACGTAGTCGGTGAAACAACCGGTGATCATCGTTTCGCTTTCCAACAGGCTGACGGTGTACGTCCGTTCGACCTTGCCGTAGAACAGATGTTCGGTTCTTCTCCCAAAACCTATATGGTAGACAAGACCGTAGAACGTCATTATGAAATGCCGAAATACGAATTGTCTAAACTACATGAATATCTGACGAATGTATTGCAGCTTGAAGCTGTAGCCTGCAAAGACTGGTTGACAAACAAGGTAGACCGTTCGGTAACAGGCAAAGTGGCTCGTCAGCAATGTCAGGGTGAACTTCAGTTGCCGTTGAGCGACTGCGGTGTCGTAGCACTCGACTACCGTGGCGAGAAAGGTATCGCTACCTCTATCGGACATGCTCCGCAAGCAGCATTGGCTGATCCGGCTGCCGGCTCTATTCTTTCTGTATCCGAAGCGCTGACCAATCTTGTTTGGGCTCCAATGGCGGAAGGTATGGATAGCATTTCACTGTCTGCCAACTGGATGTGGCCTTGCCGCTCTCAAGAAGGTGAAGATGCCCGTCTTTACACAGCTGTAAAAGCTTTAAGCGATTTCTGTTGCGCGCTGCAGATCAATGTTCCTACCGGAAAAGACTCTCTATCTATGACACAGAAGTATCCGAACGGCGAGAAAGTGATTTCTCCGGGAACTGTGATTGTTTCTGCCGGTGGTGAAGTTTCCGACGTGAAGAAAGTGGTATCTCCGGTATTGGTTAACAATGAAAAGACTACGCTTTATCATATTGACTTCAGCTTCGATGAACTGAAACTGGGTGGTTCGGCTTTTGCACAATCTCTGGGTAAAGTTGGTGACGAAGTACCTTGCGTACAAGATGCCGAATATTTCCGTGATGCTTTCCTTGCCGTACAGGAACTTGTCAACAAAGGATTGATTCTTGCAGGACACGATATCTCTGCCGGTGGTTTGATCACTACATTGCTCGAAATGTGCTTCTCTAATGTAGAAGGCGGTATGGAAATCAGCCTCGACAAGATGAAAGAACAGGATATCGTTAAGATTCTGTTTGCTGAAAATCCGGGTATCGTTATCCAGATCAGCGACAAGCATAAGGATGAAGTGAAGAAGATTCTGGAAGATGCAGGCGTAGGCTATATAAAGCTGGGTAAACCGACTGACGAACGCCACATTTTGGTATCTAAAGACGGTGCTACTTACCAGTTTGGTATCGATTATATGCGTGACGTATGGTATTCTTCTTCTTACCTGCTCGACCGCAAACAATCTATGAACGGTTGCGCAAAAGCACGTTTTGAAAACTATAAGATGCAACCTGTTGAATTCGCTTTCATGCCGGAATTCAAAGGTAAGCTTTCTCAATACGGTATCACTCCGGATCGTCGTACCCCAAGCGGTATCCGTGCGGCTATCATCCGTGAGAAGGGTACAAACGGTGAGCGCGAAATGGCTTACTCACTCTATTTGGCAGGTTTCGACGTAAAAGACGTTACAATGACCGACCTCATCAGCGGACGCGAAACACTGGAAGACGTAAACATGATCGTTTACTGCGGTGGTTTCTCTAACTCCGATGTACTGGGTTCTGCTAAAGGATGGGCAGGCGCATTCCTGTTCAACCCGAAAGCTAAAGAAGCATTGGATAAATTTTATGCACGCGAAGATACATTGTCATTGGGTGTCTGCAACGGTTGCCAGCTGATGATGGAACTCAATCTTATCAACCCGGAACTGAAGAAGAAAGGAAAAATGCTACATAACAATTCACACAAATTCGAATCACGCTTCCTTGGTCTTACTATCCCGACTAACCGCAGTGTGATGTTCGGCTCTTTAAGTGGAAGCAAACTGGGTATCTGGGTAGCTCACGGAGAAGGAAAATTCTCTTTGCCATATGACGAAGATAAATATAATGTAGTAGCGAAGTATAGCTATGATGAATATCCGGGCAATCCGAACGGTTCCGATTATTCTATCGCAGCACTGGCCAGCGCAGACGGACGCCACTTGGCTATCATGCCTCACTTGGAACGTTCCATCTTCCCATGGCAGAACGGTTGCTATCCGGCCGACCGCAAGAACAGCGATCAGGTTACTCCATGGATAGAAGCGTTTGTCAATGCCCGCAAGTGGGTGGAAGCGAAAATGAAATAAATCATTTCCATATTTTACAGAGGCTGGTACTTTAAATAGTGCCAGCCTCTTATTTTACGGAACTTTCCATTCTACCGGAAGACTTCTGATAGATACCAAAATACCGAAAACAAACAGTATATACAAATAGTTATAAAATAGTCTATTTTCTTCATTTTTGGAGCGCTGTTATCTTTCATCAAAATTTTGTAATATCAAAAAATCTTCTTAATTTTGTCAAACTTTCCCCCTCATAAAAGATTCAATAACCCTTAAAAGTCCTATTTGTATGAAAAAATGGCTTTTTCTAATCTTATTGTTTCCTCTAATTTGTGTCGCGCAGACGTATCGATATCTCGGAGTGGAGGATGGGTTAAGTAACCGGCGGGTTTACTGCATTCAAAAAGATAAAACCGGATACATGTGGTTCCTCACGCACGAAGGTATTGATCGATACAATGGAAAAGAGTTTAAACGATATAAGTTAATGGATGGTGACGCAGAAGTGAACTCTCTGTTAAATCTAAACTGGCTTTATATTGATCAGGAAGGAGTCTTATGGGAAATCGGGAAAAAAGGAAAAGTATTCCGGTATGACCAGATTCACGACTGCTTCAGTCTTGTATATAAATTACCGATGGAAAGTTTCAGCGAACAGCCGGACCCGGTCACTTATGCCTGGCTCGACCAGAACAAACACATCTGGCTATGCAATAAAGATACTATCTTTCTCTATAATACGGACACCAAACAAGTCACCCATATAAAGAATGATATAAGTGAAGAAATCACTGATATTGAACAAATAGACGAATCGCATTTCTTCATCGGTACGGAAATGGGGATTCATTATGCCCAATTAGAAAACAACGCATTGAAACTTATCAATTGCGATAAGTTGGAGAGCGTGAAAGCCCAAGTAAGCGATTTACACTTCGACAAAAAGATTCGGAAACTATTCATCGGCACTTTCTTGCGGGGAATTATGGTTTATGATATGAATACCAAATCCGTCATACGACCGGATTATAACCTGAAAGATATCAGTATCACACGGTTCAAGCCGCTAAATGACAAAGAGTTATTAATAGCTACCGATGGCGGAGGAGTACACAAAATAAATATGGATACTTATCAAATAGTACCCGAAATTGTGGCTGATTATAACAGTAATTGTGGCATGAACGGTAACAGTATCAATGACATTTTTGTGGATGATGAAGAACGGATATGGCTGGCTAATTATCCCATCGGAATCACGATACAAAACAACCGTTATACGAGCTACAAATGGATTAAGCACTCCATCGGTAACAAACAGTCTTTAATCAACGATCAAGTAAATGCCATTATTGAAGACAGAGAGGGAGATTTATGGTTTGCAACGAACAATGGCATCAGTTTTTTTAATTCAAAGACCGGACAATGGCGATCGGTGCTTAGTGCTTTTGAAGAGTCGCAAGGTAATAAAAGCCATATCTTTCTTACTATATGCGAAGTGGCTCCCGGAATTATCTGGGCAGGCGGGTACTCTTCCGGTGCTTACCAGATAGATAAGAAAAACGTTCAGTGTCAGCTATTTCATGCCGCCTTTGTACACTCATACAAACAAGCGACCGGATAAATATATACGTGATATTCGTACAGATATGCAGGGTTATATCTGGTCGGGAGGATTCTACAACCTCAAGCGTATTAATCTGAAGACGCAGGAAGTACGGTTTTATGATGGATTAAATTCCATTACCGCCATCGTTGAGAAAGATGAAAAAAGTATGTGGATCGGTAGTGCCACCGGCCTATGTCTTTTAGATAAAGAATCCGGAAAATTCGAGCGCATAAAACTTCCGGTAGAGTCGAGCTATATCTATTCCCTGTACCAAGCAAAAAACGGTTCATTGTATATAGGTACCAGCGGGTCGGGACTATTGATTTACGATATTAATAAAAAACTGTTCACTCATTACCACACGGAAAACTGTGCTTTGATATCCAATAATATCTATACCATATTATCGGATGCGGACAAAGATATAATCATGAGTACAGAAAGCGGATTGACAAGTTTTTATCCCAATGAGAAAAAATTCTATAACTGGACCAAAGATATGGGATTGATGACCACCCATTTCAATGCGCTATCAGGTACGTTACGGAAAAACAATAAATTCATTTTAGGCAGTTCTGACGGAGCAGTGGAATTTGACAAGGATATGAAATTGCCCAGAAGTTATTCTTCTAAAATGATTTTCAGCGATTTCAAGCTTTTTTATCAAACAATCTATCCGGGTGATGAGGATTCTCCGTTGAAAGCAAGCATCAATGATACAAAGGTACTAAAGTTAAAATACAATCAAAACATATTCTCTTTGCAGGTTTCTTCCATCAACTATGACTATCCTTCCAATATTCTTTACTCTTGGAGGCTAGAAGGTTTCTATGATAAATGGAGCAAACCCGGAACAGAGAACACGATTCGTTACACCAATCTTGCCCCGGGCAAATATACGCTAAGGGTACGTGCCATCTCCAATGAAGACAAACGCATCATGCTTGAAGAAAGAAGTATGGATATTATCATAGCCCAACCTTTCTGGCTGACATTCTGGGCCATGCTGGTTTATACAGCTATCCTTTGTCTCATTGCCATCGTCCTATTGCGTATACTGATTTTGAGGAAGCAACGCAAAGTCTCCGATGAGAAAATACATTTCTTTATCAATACAGCGCATGATATCCGTACCCCATTGACCCTTATCAAAGCACCTTTGGAAGAGCTACGCGAGAAAGAGGAGTTGAGCAAAGAAGGGATTTCGAACATGAATACGGCATTACGAAACGTAAATGCCCTGCTACGCCTGACGACCAATCTTATCAACTTTGAGAGAGCGGACGTATATTCTTCCGAGCTATATATTTCAGAGCATGAACTAAACACGTTTATGAATGAAATATTCAATGCATTTCAGCAGTACGCCAACATCAAACATATCAACTTCACTTATGAAAGTAATTTCAGGTATATGAATGTATGGTTTGATAAAGAGAAAATGGAGTCTATTTTTAAGAACATCATTTCGAATGCATTGAAATATACTCCCGAAAATGGAAATGTACAGGTTTTCGTTTCAGAAACATCTGACTCATGGAGCGTGGAAGTCAGAGACACAGGAATCGGCATCCCGGCCAATGAACAAAAGAAATTGTTCAAACTTCATTTCCGTGGCAGCAATGCTATTAATTCCAAAGTAACAGGAAGTGGTATCGGACTGATGCTTGTATGGAAGCTAGTCCGCCTGCATAAAGGAAAGATTAATCTGTCAAGCATCGAAAACCAGGGATCGGTTATCAAAATAACATTCCCTAAAGACAGCAAGCGCTTCCGGAAAGCACATCTGGCAACTCCGAGCAAACAGCGTATAGAAAATACGATTGATAACGTTCCGCCTCCATCACCTGAAATTTACGAAAATGCACAAAAGAAAGAGAACATTAATCATCGTCGCATCTTGATTGTGGAAGATAATGATGAGTTGCGCAACTATCTGTCGCAAACGTTATCCGAGGAGTATTTCGTACAGGTTTGCTCCAATGGAAAAGAAGCATTGACGATTATTCCCGAGTACAAACCAGAGCTGGTTATTTCAGACATTATGATGCCTGAAATGCGGGGGGATGAATTATGCCAAGCTATCAAGAATAATATCGAAACCTCCCACATTCCTGTTATCCTGCTGACTGCTTTGAATAATGAAAAAGATATTCTCTCGGGACTTCAGATTGGTGCGGATGAATACGTTGTGAAGCCATTCAATATTGGTATATTGAAAGCTAATGTTGCCAATCTGCTGGCTAACCGTGCACTATTGCGCAGCAAATTCGCAAATTTAGATCTGAATGATGAGGAAAATGATGAAGACTGCATCAACTGTTCGCAAGACATTGACTGGAAATTCATAGCAAACGTCAAAAAGAACGTGGAAGATAACATTGACAATCCTGCTCTCACGGTAGATGTATTATGCAGCCTGATGGGAATGAGTCGCACAAGTTTTTACAATAAATTAAGGGCATTAACCGATCAGGCACCGGGAGATTATATCCGGCTGATTCGTCTGAAACGTGCCGTACAATTACTAAAAGAAGACACACATAGCATAACAGAAATTGCAGAAATGACGGGATTCAGTGACGCCAAGTACTTCCGCGAAGTGTTTAAGAAGCATTATAATGTAAGTCCCAGTCAATATGGCAAAGAGAAAAAAGCAGTTAGTAAGGAAGGAGGAGAAAAGAAAGAATGAACATTTATCTCGAAGCATTTGGAATCTTTTTTAAAATAGGCGCCTTTACTATTGGAGGAGGATATGCAATGGTGCCACTGATTGAAAATGAAATTGTCACCAAACGGAAATGGATTGCGCAGGAAGATTTTATCGATCTGCTGGCTATCTCCCAATCCGCACCGGGAATTTTGGCAGTCAATATTTCTATCTTTATAGGATATAAGCTGCGTGGAATCCGGGGAAGTATTATCACAGCATTGGGAACAATTTTGCCGTCTTTCATTATTATATTGGCTATCGCCCTGTTCTTTCATAGTTTCAAAGACAATCCGATAGTGGAACGTATTTTTAAAGGAATTCGCCCGGCAGTGGTGGCACTCATCGCGGCGCCGACCTTTACCATGGGACGATCCGCAAAAATCAACCGCTACAATCTGTGGATTCCTGTTGTCTCGGCAATATTAATCTGGCTGTTGGGCTTCTCCCCTATCTGGATTATTATTGCGGCCGGTGTAGGAGGTTTCCTGTGGGGGAAATTTAGAAAAGTTGAGAGTTGAGAATGGAGAATGGAGAGTTGAGAAGGCGCGGATTAACGCTGTTGTTTTACAGATTCATAATTCTAAAAGCCGGGAAATCCGTGTAATCCATGCCTAAAATTATTATATAATAAATTATTAATCACATGATTTACCTACAGTTATTCTATACATTTTTCAAGATCGGGCTCTTTGGCTTCGGTGGCGGTTATGCCATGCTTTCCATGATTCAAGGCGAAGTGGTAACCCGCTATGGATGGGTGAGTTCGCAGGAGTTCACGGATATTGTCGCAATCAGCCAAATGACTCCAGGACCTATTGGTATCAACGCAGCTACTTATGTAGGGTTTACTTCTACGGGTAGCGTATGGGGTTCCATCATTGCTACCTTTGCCGTAGTCCTTCCCTCTTTCATCTTGATGTTGACCATCAGTAAATTCTTCCTAAAATACCAGAAACATCCGATAGTAGAATCTATTTTTAATGGATTACGCCCGGCAGTAGTCGGATTACTCGCCTCCGCTGCGTTGGTATTAATGAACGCAGAAAACTTCGGTTCGCCTACGGAAGATACTTATTCATTCGTTATCAGTATCATTATCTTTCTGATTGCATTCATCGGAACAAGAAAATATAAAGCCAATCCGATATTAATGATTATCGCCTGTGGTATTGCAGGTTTGCTGCTCTATTAATAACGAGCGGCTGAACAGTAAACAAAAAAACAGTAAACAAAAAACGGTGAATAAACTGCGTTATCATTCAGCAGAGTGTTCACCGTTTTATCGTTGTTTATTCTATACCTTTACAGTTTTAACTTCTTACTTACGGATTTCGATTCATTATGTAAACGATCTAAAGCAGTCACTACATAACGGTATTTTGTCTTTCCTGTTTCATAAGGAAGTTTGTAGAACGGATTGCGGGTGATAGCTACAATATGTGAAGGATCGTCCAAATTCACCTTCTCTTTGCTGCCAAAGCGATAGACTACATATCTAACAGCCTTATCCATCTCCGTATCGGCTTTCGGAGCAGTCCAGAAAAGAATATAGCCGTCTTCCGTCCATACCTTTTTCATTTTACGCACCTTGTCCGGAGCTTTATCATCCATAAAATCAAAGACTGGGACCAAAGCCGGATACTTATGATATTCACTGATTAAAGCATCGCGATATCTACCCTGATTCTCAACAACAGCTGCCGCATACCATTGACAACTGCCTCCAATTGTTTGGTAAGCACGTTGCAAAGCCATCTTACGGGGAAGCTGATTGATAGAAGGATTCTGCGGATCGGCAAACTGAACAGTCTTTGGCACCGACTGGCCAATGAACAACGGCCGGTTTTCCGAATGAGTAGCCCACCATTTCACCAATGTCTCATAGTCAGCCGCTTTATGGCCGATTTCCCAGTAAATCTGCGGAATATTATAATCAATCCATCCTTCACGTGCCCAAAGCAGTACATCGGCATAAAGATCATCATAGTTTTGCAAGCCATTGGTATTACTTCCCAACGGGTCACTCTTCTGGTTACGATAGATACCAAACGGACTGACACCAAACTTCACCCAAGGCTTGATGCCACGAATCGTTTCGTGAAGCTTCTTTATCAACACATTCACATTACTACGACGCCAATCTGCCTTATTGGTGAAACCTCCACCATAACGGGCGAAACTTGCATCATCCGGAAAATCCAATCCATTAACCGGATAAGGATAGAAATAATCATCCATGTGAATAGCATCTACATCATAACGAGACACAATATCGGTCACAATTTTACAGATATGCTCCCGGCTTTCGGGAAGTGCCGGATCGAAATATAGCTGATCGCCATAAGTAACAAACCATTCCGGATGCTGGTGATAAATATGCTCCGGCGCCAACTTATTTTTTAATGAGGTCTTCACACGGTAAGGATTGATCCAGGCATGAAACTCCATATTCCGTTTCTGACATTCTTCAATCATAAACTGCATCGGATCCCACATAGGAGAAGGCATCTGACCTTGCGTTCCTGTCAGAAAACGACTCCACGGTTCATGCTGGGAAGCATATAATGCATCCGCTTCAGGGCGTACCTGAAAGATGATTGCGTTAATACCAGCTTCCTGAAGAGAGTTCAACTGACTAATCAATATTTGTTTCAGCCTCTCTGTGGGAATGCCACGAAACTGACCGTTAACAGCTTGTATCCACGCTCCACGGAATTCACGTTTAGGATATTTATTGCCTGATGGCACCTGTGCCCTCACTCCTACCACCAGAAGAAGAGCTAAAAGTAAAAGATAGTTTTTCAGCTTCATAATATTCTTAAATCGTAATAATGTGACGCAAAGATAATACAAACTCCCGATAAATTCGCTAACTTTGCCGACTACCATAAAAAAGGAGTATTTTATGTCAGAAAACAACTATATTTCGATCAAAGGCGCACGCGTCAACAACCTAAAAAACATCGATGTAGATATTCCCCGCAACAAGCTTGTTGTCATCACCGGATTATCGGGTTCGGGAAAATCATCTCTTGCTTTTGATACGCTCTACGCAGAAGGACAACGCCGCTACGTGGAAAGTTTAAGCAGCTATGCGCGCCAGTTCCTGGGGCGAATGAGCAAACCGGAATGTGACTTTATCAAAGGGATTCCTCCCGCCATTGCTATCGAACAAAAAGTAAACAGCCGTAATCCCCGTTCCACCGTGGGCACCTCGACTGAAATTTACGAATATCTACGCCTGTTATATTCACGGGTGGGAAAAACGTATAGTCCCATCAGCGGGCAGGAAGTGAAGAAGCACTCCACAGAGGACATCGTCAACTGTATGCTTTCTTATCCGGAAGGCACAAGATATACGATACTGACACCTATCCGCCTGCGTGAAGACCGCACATTGCAACAGCAACTGGAGATAGACCTGAAACAAGGATTCAACCGTATCGAAGTGAACGGTGAAATGAAACGAATCGATGAATATACACCTGTGGCAGGTGATGAAGTCTATCTGCTGGTTGACCGTATGGCGGTTGCCACCAGCAAGGACGCCATCAGCCGACTGACTGATTCTGCCGAAACAGCCATGTACGAAGGTGAGGGAACCTGTATGCTGCGTTTTTTCTATCAGATGGAACCACGAAGTTACATACTTTCAGCACTAAATTCGAAGCGGACGGCATCATCTTTGAAGAACCAAACGACCAGATGTTTTCATTCAACTCGCCTATCGGCGCTTGTCCGGCGTGCGAAGGATTCGGCAAAGTAATCGGCATTGACGAGCACTTAGTCGTTCCGGATCGTTCATTATCGGTGTATGAAGGAGCTATCGTATGTTGGCGCGGCGAAAAGATGGGCGAATGGAAAGAAGAATTAATTCACAATGCGGAAAAATTCGACTTCCCGATTTTCACTCCTTATTATGAGTTGACAGACGCGCAACGTAGGTTACTTTGGGAAGGCAACCAATATTTCCACGGCATCAATGATTTCTTCAAGATGCTGGAAGAGAATCAATATAAGATACAATACCGGGTGATGCTGGCGCGTTACCGGGGAAAGACGCTTTGCCCGAAATGCCACGGCACCCGCCTGAAACCGGAAGCCGGATATGTACGGGTGGGCGGAAAGAATATTTCCGAACTGGTGGATTTGCCTATCACAGAACTGAAGCAATTCTTCGACCATCTGGAACTGGATGAGCACGACAGCAATGTGTCCCGACGTATCCTGATTGAAATAAATAGCCGAATTCGCTTTTTAATCGATGTAGGTTTGGGCTATCTGACGTTGAACCGACTTAGTAATTCCTTATCGGGGGGAGAAAGCCAGCGTATCAATCTGGCAACCTCGCTGGGAAGTAGCCTTGTGGGTAGTCTTTATATTCTCGACGAGCCAAGCATCGGACTGCATAGTCGTGATACCGACCGCCTGCTCCATGTGTTGCATCAACTGCAACAATTAGGAAATACGGTAGTGGTGGTAGAGCACGATGAAGAAATTATCCGTGCAGCGGATTACATTATTGATATAGGTCCCAATGCCGGACGCCTGGGCGGAGAAGTCGTTTATCAGGGCGATATGAAGGATTTGAAGAAGGGAAGCAATAGTTATACGGTACGTTATCTTTTAGGAGAAGATGAAATACCTGTTCCGGATCATCGCCGCCCGTGGAATAATTATATAGAATTGAAAGGCGCACGTGAGAATAATCTAAAAGGAGTAAACGTACGTATCCCTCTCAATGTAATGACAGTTGTTACCGGTGTTTCCGGTTCCGGAAAGAGTACATTGGTGAGAGATATTTTCTTCCGGGCATTGAAGCGTGAATTAGACGAATGTAGTGACCGACCGGGAGAATTCTCTTCAATCGGAGGAAGTTTGCGTGACCTGCGAAATGTAGAATTTGTAGATCAGAACCCGATTGGCAAATCATCGCGCTCAAATCCGGTGACTTACATCAAGGCTTACGACGAAATCCGCAAACTATGGTCCGAACAGCCTTTGGCGAAGCAAATGGGATATACCCCCGGATTCTTCAGTTTCAATAGTGAAGGCGGACGTTGCGAAGAGTGTAAAGGAGAAGGAACCATCACTGTAGAAATGCAGTTTATGGCAGATTTGGTATTGGAGTGTGAATCTTGTCACGGAAAACGCTTCAAATCCGACACGCTGGAAGTGAAATTCAACGATAAAAGCATCTACGATGTATTGGAGATGACCGTCAACCAAGCGGTTGAGTTCTTCAACGAACATGGACAGAAGAAAATTGTGAAGAAGTTGCTTCCTTTGCAGGACGTAGGACTGGGATATATCAAATTAGGACAGGCTTCTTCTACCCTTTCCGGTGGTGAAAACCAACGTGTCAAACTCGCATTTTATTTAAGTCAGGAGAAAGCTGACCCAACGATGTTTATCTTTGACGAACCGACTACAGGATTACACTTTCATGATATCCGCAAACTGCTGGATGCTTTCGACGCATTGATTCGCCGGGGACACAGCATCGTTATCATCGAGCATAACATGGACGTCATCAAATGTGCCGATTATGTAATCGATCTCGGACCGGAAGGTGGAGATAAAGGCGGAAATATCGTAGCAGTGGGTACCCCGGAAGAAGTTGCTGCCTGCGGAGCAAGCTATACAGGGCAGTTTCTGAAAGAAAAACTAGGATAAGCAATCGTCAAAACTATAATAATACATTTATGTAATTAAGCCCTTGCAGAAGTTCTATATCTGCAAGGGCTTAATATATGAAAAAAATCAATCTCTCTTACAAGTAGAAACCGAATCCAATCTTCACACCGAAACGTGACATATCTCCATCATTGAAACGCCATTTATAATAAACGGCAGGTTCAATGGTTACCGTACGCGAAAGAAAGTAAGCGTATCCGGCTTCGATACCCAGTCCCCAGTCTGTCTGATGTTTTCCACCACTCCAACGGAAGCGGTTCCAGTCGAGTCCACCACCCAGATAGATACCGGTTTTATTGAAGTAGAAGCGTACTCCTGTGCCCAGTGTATACTCATCTACCGGTTTCGACCAGTCGGCTCCGGCATTTACCATCAAGGCAATACCCTCGGCAAAGAATGTACCGACCTGTGCACCAACTCCAAACTTTGCTTTATCGTTTTTACTATACGAAAAGTCCAACCCCGACAATGAAGGATTAATAATCGTAGTTCCTTTCTCAAATTGCGCTTGTGCAGTAAAAGAGACTGCCAATAAGCAAAGAGCCAAAGCTAATTTCTTCATAAACTTACTTTTTTAAGTGAATAGATTGTTCGTCTTTTTTGCGGCGTTCGCGCATTTGTTCCTTTTTCCGAAGCACCAGCCAAAGAAGGAGGACGATGACATAAGAAACTGCCACCGTAATTATTTTCTCTGTCAGGCTGACTTCCGTATTACGAGGCAACAAATAAGCCGCTGTTACAGATACATAAATAAGGAATGCAAGCGCCACTCCTGTTGATTTTCTTATTTTCTTCATTCTGATAATTTTCTTGTTTTTTGCTTATTTATCCAGATATAGAACCAAACAGTCGCAACCATTACACACGCTATACCAACGCCATAGGAGACTGTATGCGAGAGTCCTAATCCTTCAGGAGCAATACATATATAAGTAGAACATACACATGTCATAAACAGTGCCGGTACCAAAGTAATGATATAAGGTTTCTTGGATACCGCCAGAAAAACTGTTATAGCCCACAAGGTAAACACAGCCAATGTCTGATTTGCCCAGGCAAAATAACGCCATATCATATTAAATCCGTTTGCATCACGCAAACTATACAAAAGCAAACCAATAGCTAGTACAAACATCGGAATACAAATGTACAAACGACGGCGCATACTTTTTTGTTCCATCCCCAGGAAGTCTGCCACAATCAGACGTGCCGAACGGAAAGCCGTATCACCCGAAGTTATCGGAGCGGCAATCACCCCCAAAATAGCGAGTACTCCGCCGATTGCCCCTAACCATTCTTTTGTGATGGCATCAACGATAACAGAAGCATTGCTTTCTTCCATTCCGTTTTCATGGAAAAAATAGTAGCGGCAGCAGCCCAAATAAGAGCAACAATGCCCTCGGTAATCATTGCACCGTAAAATACCGGACGTCCATGCCGTTCCGAAGTCATACAACGGGCCATCAATGGGCTTTGCGTAGCATGGAAACCTGAAATGGCACCACAAGCAATACTCACAAACATAATCGGGAAGATAGGAAGTTCGCTCGCTTCCGGGTTCGTATTTTGCAATCCGTCCCATAACTCCGGCAAAGCCGGATGGTTAACGTAGAGCATCACCAAAATGCCTACTGCCATAAACAACAAGGCAACCGCAAACAACGGGTAGATTTTACCAATTATTTTATCAACAGGCAGCAAAGTAGCCAGAATATAATATGCAAATACAACGATAATCCAAAACGTAGCATCCAAACTTTCCGGAGTGAGTTTTGCCAACAATCCGGCAGGACCTGCAACAAAAACCGAACCCACCAGAATCATTAAAATGACAGTGAATCCTCTCATCACCTGCTTGGTAGTCAGTCCCAAATAACGACCTATTATTTCCGGCAGGCTTTCACCTCCATTACGCAAAGAAAGCATTCCGGCAAAATAATCATGCACTGCCCCCGCAAAAATACTTCCCAGCACAATCCACAAGTATGAAGAGCTACCAAATTTCGCTCCCATGATTGCCCCGAAAATAGGACCTAATCCGGCAATATTAAGAAATTGAATCATGAAAATCTTCCAGGTAGGCAATGGAATATAGTCCACTCCATCCGCCTTGGTAAGAGCCGGTGTTTTACGGTCGTCAGGACCAAAGACGCGTTCCATGAGGCGTCCATACGTAAAATAGCCTACTATCAACGCCAGCAGGCATAGAGTAAATGTAATCATAGCGTGTCGTTTTTAACTTGGCAAATGTAACATAATCTCACGAAACAGCCCAACAATACCGACACTTTTACTAACTTTGCAGGGATTTAAAACAAAAATAAAGGATATGCGCTATACTATTTTCATTCTTTCACTTTTGTTTCCTTTCCTCTCAATTGTTGCGCAACCCAAGCACGAAGTTCGTGCCGCATGGGTGACAGCGGTGTACGGACTGGATTGGCCTCGCACACGTGCAACAACCCCTCAAACATCCGCAAGCAGAAAGAGAGTTAATAGATATTCTTGATAAGTTGAAGGCTGCCAACTTCAACACTATCCTATTTCAAACCCGTACTCGTGGAGATGTATTATATCCTTCGGCAATCGGAACCTTTCAATTCGATCCTGACCGAAAGACAGGAGGAAATCCGGGATATGATCCACTGGCTTTTGCCGTTGAAGAATGTCATAAGCGAGGGATGGAATGTCATGCCTGGATGGTAACTATCCCACTAGGGAATAAGAAGCATGTTGCTTCGCTCGGCAGTCAGTCTGTCACCAAGCGGATGAAAGAAATATGCGTTCCTTACAAGCGCGAATATTTCCTCAACCCGGGACATCCGGCAACGAAGGAGTACTTGATGAAACTGGTGCGGGAAGTCGTTAGCGGTTATGATGTAGACGGAGTGCATTTCGACTATCTGCGTTATCCGGAGAATGCTCCTCTTTTTCCTGATAAATATGATTTCCGACGATACAATAAAGGACGCACACTGGATCAGTGGCGCCGGGATAATATCTCCGAAATTGTACGTTATATATATAAAGGTATAAAAGCTATGAAACCTTGGGTGAAAGTTAGTACCTGCCCGGTAGGTAAATACCGTGATACTTCTCGTTACCCCTCCCGTGGATGGAATGCTTTCTTTACCGTTTATCAGGACCCGCAAGGTTGGATGGGAGAAGGTATTATGGATCAGATTTATCCGATGATGTATTTCCAGGGAAACAATTTCTACCCTTTCGCCCTCGACTGGCAGGAACAGAGCAACGGACGGCAGGTGATTCCGGGACTCGGCATTTATTTTCTCCATCCCGATGAAGGTAAATGGACACGCGACGAAATAGATCGTCAGATGAACTTTATCCGCAAGCAGAAAATGGCGGGTGAAGGGCATTACCGGGTGAAATACCTGATGGAGAACACGCAGGGGATTTATGATGAATTATCCGAGAATTTTTATGCATACCCTGCTTTACAGCCTCCGATGCCATGGTTAGATAATATTGCGCCAACTGCTCCTTCTGTACTGAAAGTTACTCACATTGATAATGGATATACGGAATTAACCTGGCAGGCTGCTACTGATAACGATCAGCGCAACAAGCCCATGTATGTTATTTATGCTTCTAATGATTATCCGGTAGATATCAACCGACCAGAAAATATCGTTGCACAAAATATTCGAGAGACGAGTTACGTATATGCCCCTATCCTGCCTTGGAATGCAAAAAAGCACTTCGCAGTGACGGCTATTGACCGCTATGGAAATGAAAGTACAGCGACACAGGAGCAAACGGTCCAGCAGTAAACCAAGTATTTAGAATCGACTTATTGTTTCAAAACAGTATAAAAATGAATGAAACGGTGCAGAAATGAATGAAATTTTTTCCTACTATAAAGTTGAAAAACGGTTCTTCGTCAAATTTGGTGGTACTTCTTCTATTGTGAATAAAGAATCTTGGCTCTCAGTAGTTTGCTTCCTGCCCTATTGTACATCTGCCTTTTTACCGCTTTAATTTTATTCACTGTCC
>ENA-OQJB01000269-OQJB01000269.1-human-gut-metagenome-genome-assembly--contig:-NODE-269-length-30338-cov-3.855417_pt1 | contig 30338 bp, 25 predicted proteins | sample MGYA00242599_ERZ504765 | MGnify/ENA primary metagenome ERZ504765 (study PRJEB26092, sample SAMD00036354) | human gut metagenome | host: Homo sapiens | study: EMG produced TPA metagenomics assembly of...
CTAACTCATTCTTTTGTTCTTTTAATACTTGAAGTTTCCTTTTATCTTTATCCTCATTAGTCAATGCCATTTTGTAACCCATTTAGCGCTAGTACGTCCTAAATTGTTTTTCGAGTCCTAACATATTATTCTCGTGGCGCACCCTTTCAAACAACTTACTCCGCTTATTGACCGTCTCATTAAAGGTCTCCACGCATTTTAGTACGCGTTCTAGTACCGTCTTCCATGCCGTGCGGACGTTACTATATGCTTCGTCCATCTTATCTGTAAATGGTGTTTTCAAGGGTTTATAAATGTTGCGCTTTCGTTGCTCTATCTTCTCTCGTACGGTAGTCAACACCTTGTTCAATTCCTCTTTGACAGTGACGGCGGCATGTAGTTCCGTTTTATTCAAATTACCAGGGAATTCAGGCATATCTGTTTTTATTTCCGTAAACTGCTCATATACATCATTTAGCCTTATATTAAACTCTTCCGCTTCTTTATTTAAAAGATGAGTTAATACCTCAGCTATGGAAGACCTGTCTTTTTCTGTGATTTCTCTTAAACACAGTGGGCAGAATGTCCAACCTTCTTCTAGCATATGCAGGGTATGGTACTGTTCAAAGTGTTGTGGCTCCTGACTTGTTTTCGTTAATAGTTCCATCAGTCGCTGTTCTCTCTCTGTCAATTGTGGCGAATCCAAAGGGCTTTCTAATAGTACAGTCAGGTCTTTCAAATTCTCTGGCAGCATCAATTTGCCTATAGTCCACTCTATTACTTGCGAGTCCTCCGATTCCAAGTATAACCACATATCAGCTTTCACTCGTTCCCGCAGTTGTTCGTAGGTCTCTGCTGGCTCTTCCATTTTCATAAGTATATTCACCAGATCATCCGTGATACGGCTTTTCAGTGTATTCCCTTTCAAGTCGCGGTCTATGTCCGCCCATCCACCTTCCTCACGCAACCCTTCTCTTATCTGATTCCAATAAAACCGTGGCGATATATTCTCTCCGATATTGCTGTACCTCTTTACCAGTTCTTCTTGCTGATTGAATTCTTCTGCTTTCCTGCTTAGTTCTTCGTTTTTCGCATTTATCTTTTCGTCCAGTTCTACTTGTTCACCTAGCATCACTATTGCATTCAATCCGTCATTCTCCACCCTTACGTTATTCCGTAGAAAATCCTCGTCAAACACGAATACACTAGATTTATGCTCATCTGCTATAGGAGCCTCGCTGTTCACAATGTAGTCTGTTTCCTCACCTCGTGCCACATTCTCCTCACGTTCAATCCGTTCTTCTTCGCTCTCTGACAACTGTTTCAAGCAGCGTGCTATCGTACTCTTTCCGCTACCATTGCGTCCATAAACGACACTCAATGGTACATCTCCTTTGAAGAATTCCAGTTCCGTCTCTTCGTCAAAGTAGCCACCTTTTATCTTTATTTTCTTAAAGTCCTCAAACATAGATTGTTCTTTTCATTTATTCTACAAAATTACAATTATCAATTCAAATTCAATATAGGAATATGATTATTTTTAAGTTAACTCTTTTAAATATTAATTCAGTTAGTATTTTTTTAATACTTAAATCGGTTATACCATTTATCAATATAGCTAAAACTATACAAATCAGATATCCCTCTTAAAAATATTATCCAAAGTATAAGCCATAAAATTCTGATACTTATCTGAATAATAGAACAATAGCATTAAGTGGCAATGGCTATTTTGATAATACTGTTTCGCTGATATATAATCTGAGCAGTTGTTGGTTATATTTATATATGGTATAATTTTAAAATGTAAGATTATGGATGTATATGACTACACTATTGACGATTTGATTGTCAATTGTTCAGAGAAAATGAAAGAATCCGGATATTCTCAGAGTTGCATTAGTGTCCATACTGTAAGATGGAAATTACATGTAAAGCCATTTCTCAGTAAGAACGAAACAAACATTTATTCACATGATTTGGGACGGAAGTTTCTCATGGAAAATCTTAATGCTTTCAGTTCATTCAAGGAGAAATTGAAGCATCGCATTACTACTCCCAAAGAAGTTTCCCTGGAAGTGATGCAACAGATAGAATCTTTGACCGAACTATGCTTATCATCATCGACAAAGCAGCAGAAATAATCGAACGCCATCAGTCCGAAGCCTATATGAATTACGTCTTTCCAACCATCAAACGACGTAATCCTACTCAATCCTAACTTTATGGTCGAGTGAAACGGATAAATGTCAAAGTCAACGAAACATTACAGAAGATTTGCGACCATTGCGGTATCAAATCACGAGTAACATGGACACTACTCGTAGCAGCTATATCTCCAAAATGATTGACGAAGGTTTTCATCCGCTCCAAGTCACAGAAATTGCAGGTAATTCACCACAAACCATCTATTGACATTACTACACAATCTCCGACAAAGGGAAAATCAAGGAGAAGATGAATGATATCTTTTAGTTCGTTACGATTTTACTTTGAAGATATTGAGATTTACGGTAACTTTACAAAATAAACAGATTGATATACCCTGAAACTAAATTTAAATATCTTATGTTGAAACAAAAATATATATGTGGTTCTTTATTTGAAGAAAATTACTTAGTAAGATCTTTGAATAATAGCATTGTATCGCAGCCAGATATTGCTTTGACAGAGCTTGTTGCAAATGCTTGGGATGCAGGAGCTACTCGGGTTAATATATTTATTCCAGACAAAAAAGGAGATAAATTAATTATTGAAGATAATGGTACAGGGCTCACAAAAGACGAATTTTATGAGCGTTGGCTGAAACTTAGATATAACCGCCTCATACACCAGGGTAAACATGTCACTTTCCCACAAGGTATAAGAGCAAACCGTATGGCATATGGAAGAAATGGAGTTGGGCGCCATGGTCTTTTATGTTTCAATGATGAATATATTGTAAAGACAACCAAAGCCGGACAACAAATAACACTTACAATATCAACAAAGATTGAAGGAGAAGCAATTGCTGTTACAGATGAAAAAATAGTAAAAATGCCAGGACATGGAACACGCCTAGAAGTTATTGTTACAAAGAATCTTCCGTCCTTAGAAAAAGTACGAGAAATAATATCCTCACGATTTCTACATGATCCAGAATTCATCATAGAAATTAATAAGCAAATACTACCTTTGGATAAGCTAGAGGGATTGCTCAACAAAGAGGAGCTTGTGACAAAAGATGGAATAAAAATTACTGCAAACTTTATTGATACAAAAAAACATCAAGAAAATCAATTTATCAAGGTATTGCATTTTGGCAAAGAGGACGTCTTGTTGCTATTCCATCTTGGGTACTTGGAACAATTTTCTACGTTGATGGTCGAACTATAATGGCTCGGAGATATAATGTTGTTATCCAAAGTGAAGAACTTGAAGAGATAGTAAAAGAAGATTGGAGTGGTTTTAAAAACACCCCACAAACTGATAATCTTTACGAAAAAGTAAAGAATACGTGAATAAGATGTTTGAAGAGGTTGCTCGAACTAACATTGAAGATACAAAGAACATTATCAAATCTGAATTAAAAACAAAACTAAAAGGAGCCTCTCCCCTTGCATTATATGAAGTTGATGAAGTTATCGAAAGTATTGCTATAAATTCACCTACAGCTAATAAAGAGTCTATAAGTATAGCCGTAGAAGCTATTGTAAATCTTGAATCTTCAAAAAATGGGCAGGAGTTACTAGCAAAGCTCTCTAAACTTAATGATGATGATATTGCTGGACTAAATAAACTACTAGAGAAATGGTCTGTGAAAGATGCCTTGACGGTCTTAAGCGAGATAGATAGACGAATATCTGTTATTGAAGCAGTCAGAAAATTATCTCAAGATAAAAGTGTCGATGAGCTAAAAGTTCTCCATCCTCTTGTAACTGAATCAAGATGGTTATTTGGACCAGAATATGACACTGCTGAATATACATCCAACAGGCAGTTACAAACCGTTGTAAAATTATTATTTAAAGAGAAAATTAAAGATAATCATGGAGTGAATCTGAAAAAACGTCCTGATTTAGTCATTTTATCAGATGATTCTACCGTTTCAATCACAGGAACAGAAGATTTCTCAAAAGAAACAAATCTTATTGTAATAAACAAAGTCCTTATAATAGAACTCAAACGAGGAGGATTTGAAATTAAAAGAAACGAAAGAAATCAAGCTCAAAATTATATAGAGGATTTAATGGCATTGGGAATTAAAGCACCGTCATTTAACGCCTTTGTAGTAGGAGCTTCTATATCTGATAATTTACAACGCAAATCTCATGTTGGTGATAACAATGAAGGATGTATATATGTAACTACTTTTAACCAATTGGTAGATACAGCTGAAAGGAGAATGTTTGGACTACGCAATAAATTAAGCTCAATGTATGACGATGTTCCAGGTATGGAGTTATACTTACAAACAAGTTTAAAGATATAACTATGCAATATTCTATGTCGCAACAGTTTACCTACAAATGAGCTCTATACCGAATCAAATTTTCTTAAGCTTCATCTATTTTTCATGGATGAAGCTTAAGATCTAAAAGTCTAATCAATTTTTGCTTTCAATATGGCCAAATCATTACTCAATTTTTCATCTGTAATCTTGGCATACAGTTGAGTAGTTTTTATATTAGTGTGTCCTAAAACCTTAGACAGGCTCTCAATAGGCACACCATTTGCCAAGCAAACAGTCGTTGCCATCGTATGCCGAGCAACATGAAAGGTTAGATTTTTATGAATACCACATACATCAGCAATCTCTTTTAAATAAGCATTTACTTTTTGGTTACTCGGAACCGGAAACAAATAAGTCGAATTAGGATTATCATATTTTGAAATTAAACTTTTAGGAATGTCGAATAGACGTACATTTGTTGTTTCACCACTTTTATTACGGTTCATGCGCAACCATAAATTTCCGTCGTGAGCGATATACAAATGATCTTTAGATAAATTCTTTATATCTATATAAGATAAGCCTGTGAATGATGAAAATACAAAAAGATCCCTGATTAACACTAACCTCTTAATATCAAAATTCTTCTCTATGATTCTTTGAAGTTCTTCTTTTGTTAAATATCCTCTATCCACCTTTTGCAGTTTGATCTGATACTCTGAGAATGGATTCTTTATTATATAACCATTATTTAGAGCAAGAATAATTATTCGTTTGAAAAACTGTAAAAATTTAGCAGTTGTATTATGCGCACAATGCGCCGTAACACGTAAGTAAACCTCAAATCCACAAATAAATGCATGATTAATATTTTCCAGAATTATATCTTCTAAGCATTTAGTTCGAAGATAGCCCTGTAGATGTTTACGCGTAGTCTCATATTTTCGATAAGTCGTAGCGGACTTACTTATACCAACCTGCTTCTTTATACTCTCATTATGCAATTCAAATAGCGATAGTAAATAATGCATTTTTTTATCTGCTCCAGTAAAAGTATCTCTAACCTTTTTAGAAGTAGTCATTTGGCCATATAAAGTCTGTTGATAATAAATTTGATTTAACCTGAACCTAATACTTTTCAAAAATAAGTTTGTTTGTTTTGCACTACTCCCTACACACTGATGTAATCGGATATTCCAATTAGCTATTAATGATTTCTGACCAGTACTAACCTCTGTACTTTCACCATTGATAGTGATACGAACCATAATCGGATGTAGGCCCTCCATGTGATTCTGTCTTTTCTTCAAAAAGAATAATAAGGAAAATGTTTGTCTCATAATGATAGGCTTTAAATTAAACAATTTCCAAAGGAGAGCAAAAACAATTATACAATAAAGCAAAAAAGTATCTTTTTGAGAAAAGAGAGGACAATTAACTCATTATGTGAAAGATAGATATTAAATCGTGGATATTTCTCAGTTCAATTTTGGGACACGATTTAGCCACCCTCAACATCTATTTTTAATGCCAAATTAGAACAAGTAACAAAGAAAAAATATCATAAAACACTAATTACCAACACAATACAGCACATTAATAAATAGGTTCGGGAGATTTGAAGAACTAAAAAATCCCTTGTAAATCATTGATTTACAAGGGATTATAATTTCAGCGGAGAGACAGGGATTCGAACCCCGGGTACCTCGCAGTACAACGGTTTTCAAGACCGCCGCAATCGACCACTCTGCCACCTCTCCAAAACTTCTTTATCAGAAGTGCTTTTCGTTAAAAGCGGTGCAAAGGTACGAATATATTTTAAACTTACAAGAGTTTTCACAAAAAAAATCACGAACATCATTTCCAAAGAATAGCAATATCTAGGTATTTTATGTTGAAAAGCATAAAATAGAGCATATTTATGCTGATTATATGAAAAAACGTTGTAACTTTGTGCGCTCTAAAGAAAAGGATAACTACAACCTCTAATTTTATCATTTATGGAATTAAATAAGATCTTTAAAGACGGTCTTTGGAGCACAGAAATCAACGTAAGAGATTTCGTTAGTCACAACATCACTCCGTATTATGGAGATGCTTCTTTCCTCGAAGGACCTACCGAACGCACAAAAGCTGTATGGAACCGCTGCCTCGAAGCACTGGCAGAAGAAAGAGCCAATAACGGCGTACGCTCACTGGATAATGTCACCGTCTCAACCATCACTTCTCATAAAGCCGGATATATCGACAAAGAAAATGAACTGATCGTCGGTCTGCAGACAGACGAACTTCTGAAACGTGCCATCAAGCCTTTCGGAGGTATCAACGTAGTGAGCAAAGCCTGCCACGAAAACGGCGTGGAAGTGGACGACCGTGTAAAAGATATATTCACTCACTACCGCAAGACGCACAATGACGGAGTATTTGACGTATATACCGAAGAAATCCGTTCGTTCCGTTCTCTGGGATTCCTCACCGGACTTCCTGACAACTATGCCCGTGGACGTATCATCGGCGACTACCGCCGTATGGCTCTCTATGGTATCGACCGACTGATTGAGGCAAAAAAGAGACTTGCGTAACCTTACCGGTCCGATGACCGAAGTCCGCATCCGCCTGCGCGAAGAAGTGGCAGAGCAAATCAAGGCATTGAAAGACATGAAAGTAATGGGCGAATACTACGGACTCGACTTGAGCCGTCCTGCCTACACCGCACAAGAAGCAGTACAATGGGTATACATGGCTTACCTTGCTGCCGTAAAAGAACAAGACGGTGCTGCTATGTCACTAGGTAACGTCTCTTCGTTCCTCGACATTTATATGGAATATGAATTGAGCAAAGGAACCATCACAGAATCTTTCGCACAGGAGCTGATCGACCAGTTTGTCATCAAACTGCGTATGGTGCGTCACCTGCGTATGCAATCTTACAACGACATCTTCGCCGGCGACCCGACATGGGTAACCGAATCCCTGGGTGGACGCCTCAACGACGGACGTACCAAGGTGACAAAGACTTCTTTCCGCTTTCTGCAAACACTCTACAACCTCGGCCCTTCACCGGAACCGAACCTGACTGTATTGTGGAGCCCGGAACTGCCGGAAGGATTCAAAGAATTCTGCGCAAAAGTATCTATCGACACTTCTTCCATCCAATATGAAAACGACGACCTGATGCGTGAAGTGCGCCAGTCTGACGATTACGGAATCGCATGCTGCGTATCTTATCAGGAAATCGGAAAACAAATCCAATTCTTCGGCGCACGTTGCAACCTGGCAAAAGCCCTGTTGCTTGCCATCAACGGCGGACGTTGCGAAAACACCGGTACGGTAATGGTGAAAAATATCCCCGTACTAACCAGCGACACACTGAACTTCGAAGAAGTAATGAGCAACTACAAGAAGGTATTGACAGAAATCGCCCGTGTTTACAACGAAGCGATGAACATCATCCATTATATGCATGATAAGTATTACTACGAAAAAGCCCAAATGGCTCTTGTAGATACCAACCCACGCATCAACCTTGCTTATGGTGTAGCCGGACTTTCTATCGCCCTCGATTCACTGTCGGCCATCAAATATGCCAAAGTGACCGCACGCCGCAACGACATCGGTCTGACAGAAGGTTTCGATATTCAAGGCGAATTCCCTTGCTTCGGTAATGACAACGACAAGGTAGACCACCTGGGTGTTGACCTGGTCTATTTCTTCAGCGAAGAATTGAAGAAACTTCCGGTTTACAAAAATGCCCGTCCTACTTTATCTTTGCTCACCATCACTTCCAACGTGATGTATGGCAAGAAGACAGGTGCTACTCCCGACGGACGCGCCAAAGGTGTCGCTTTTGCTCCGGGAGCCAACCCTATGCACGGACGTGACAAGAACGGTGCCATCGCCTCTTTGAGTTCCGTAGCGAAATTACGTTACCGCGACTCACAGGACGGTATCAGCAACACTTTCTCCATCGTCCCCAAATCACTGGGAGCTACTGAAGAGGATCGCGTAGAAAATCTGGTGACAATGATGGATGGCTATTTCACCAAAGGCGCTCACCACCTGAACGTGAACGTACTGAACCGTGAAATGCTTTACGATGCCATGGAACATCCGGAAAAATATCCGCAACTCACCATCCGTGTTTCCGGTTATGCCGTAAACTTCGTGAAGTTGAGCCGCGAACATCAATTGGAAGTTATCAGCCGTAGCTTCCACGAACGTATGTAATCAGATCTACTCAATATGACGATAAACGTACATTCATACGAAAGTATGGGAACATTCGACGGGCCGGGCTTACGGCTCGTCGTTTTTCTTCAAGGATGCAATTTCCGCTGCCTGTATTGTGCAACCCCGACACGATAGCCGGAAAAGGAGGCACACCTACCCCACCGGAAGAAATCGTCCGCATGGCTATGAGCCAACGCCTTTTTTCGGGAAACGCGGAGGAGTCACTTTCTCCGGAGGAGAACCTACGTTTCAGGCCAAAGCACTAGTCCCTTTAGTGCGTGAACTGAAAGAAAAGGGAATACATGTATGCATAGACAGCAACGGCGGTATCTGGAACGAAGAAGTAGAAGAACTTTTCAAACTGACGGATCTTGTATTGCTGGATATTAAAGAGTTCAATCCGGCACGCCATCAAGCACTGACCGGAAGAAGTAACGAGCAAACCATCCGCACGGCAGCATGGCTGGAAGAAAACGAGAAACCTTTCTGGCTGCGTTATGTATTAGTGCCCGGATACAGCGATTTCGAAGAGGATATCCGCCGCTTGGGAGAGGCTCTGGGAAAATATAAGATGGTGCAACGAGTGGAAATCCTGCCTTATCATACATTAGGCGTACATAAGTATGAAGCGATGGAGCAGGAATACAAGCTGAAAGACGTAAAAGAAAATACCCCCGAACAACTTGAAAAAGCCGCGGAGGTATTTAAAGAGTATTTCACTACTGTGGTGGTCAATTAACCACCACAGTAATAAATAGGATAAAAATCACCATGTCTCTGCTTTCACCTCGAAACAGGGACACTCTTTGATCCGCTCCCAAGGGTCAACAATTCCATTATAATTGGTGTCAGGACTCAAGTCCCGATGACCGACCACCTTTGCATCCGGATAACGCTGCAACAACTCGTTTACCAGACGATGCATCGCCTCTTTCTGGCGGGAAGTACGCGTATCTGCTGCCTTTCCGTTCTCATCCAGCCCGCCTTCATAGCACACTCCTAAACTAATCGCATTAAAACCGCGTGCATGAGCACCCACCGTATCTTCATCCCTCATCGGCTCTATCTGTCCCGACTTGCGGATATAATAATGATACCCCCAACAAGAAAAGCCCCGAAAGCGATGGGCAGTGTCCACATCCTTCGCCGTGAAGTCGCGATCAGCACGGGTAGCAGAGCAGTGAATCACAATCAGACTAATCTTTCTCATCGTCCTTCTCCCTTTCCGTCGTTTTCACATTACACACTTCCTTATGGGTAGCATTGAAGCGCACCTCTCTCACAATTCTGTTCCGCTTTCTTTTTCCGAAGAAAGGCACAAGGAACATAATTACATCCAAAATCTTAGTTACAATTTCTTTCATTTGATTCAATATTAAAGTTATCATGCTGCCGGATCCGGAGCTTCTCCGCTTCCACCACCGTCTGAACCACCACCGGAACCTTTGTCATCGTCTTCTCCTTCATTGCCGCTACCGCCCGTTTGGGCCACCGCACGCGTCGTTACCTGCTGGTAGCTAAGAATCTTCGTGATGTCCGCCAACGTCTTTCCGGGACGAAAAATAATATGGGCAGCCGTAATCAGCGAACTTGAAAACTCCTTGACCGACACAGCTCCTTCACTGTTCAACCCGATCTGCAAACTACCCAAATCACCCAGCCGGACTATTCTTCCCGCTTTCAACGCACGCTTCGCCTCATAAAGAATACCCGAAATGGCGGCACGCACATCTGTCTCCGTACAGGTAGACCGGCTGGTGATTCCCTCGCACAACTCTTCAAAATCCAACTCTCCCGAAGCCTGTGCCTGCGCATAATACTTTGCCGACTCATCCTTTTTGGCAGGATTCTTGCGCGGCACTACTGAATAAGTTACTGTCATTGCCATAATAAAATAATTTTAAATTTTCATACATTTCGAACGCGTTCCTTATTTGTTAACGACATAAAGATAACACATTTTCCATCCTCCGGATTCCCCAACGAAGTTTCCTGATACTCTATGAATAATAATGACGTTATTCTTTTAATAAGCCATTAATTTTCAGTAACTTTATAGCATAAACCAAATACCATTCATCATGTATTATCCGGATCAGCCGTTTCATATCCGCACTTATAAAAAGTCGGAACTAGCTCATCTTTACAACCCCAACGTATGCCTTAAAGTAGCCTTACAAATACTACGTCGTTGGATTGTCTACAACCTTCCGCTCCTGCAAGAACTCGAACAAGAAGGCTATCGTGCCCGCAACCGCCTTCTCTCTCCCCGGCAAGTGGCAACGATCATACGCTATTTGGGAGAACCCTAGGAACTTAATCAAAAAAACGAAAAGTTCCATTCTATTATTTTACAAACAAATTTCTTTGCAACCGCAAATTAAAAAGAACAAACCAACATGGATCATTTTACCATCTTTCAAGACTTTTACCGCGTCATAGCCGAAATGACAGAAGAAGAAATCGTATCGGCCATCAGCAACGGCACATACCGGGAAACGGTGGAGGACGTGCGCCGAATCTTCGCGGAACAAGGCGAGAAAGCAGCCAACGAAAAGAAAATAGAACTACCGGAAATCACCTTTTCAGCCAACTACCGGGGAGGACGTTCAAACGCAACTCTCGTCAAGTATCTGGGATACATCGTAGTAGACATCGACCATCAGACACAGGAAGCATTGGCACGCATCCTCGCACTGGCAAAAAAGTGTGCCCACACCCGCATCGCTTTCATCAGCCCCAAAGGAATGGGACTGAAAATCGTGGTACGTGTATGCCGGACGGACGGGACATTGCCCGAAACGATTCAGGAAATTGAAGATTTCCATCATGCCGCTTATCACAAAATCGCTTCCTTTTATGCCCAGCTCTGCGGAGTTGAGGTCGACACTTCCGGACAGGATGTCAGCCGCACTTGCCTGTTCTCTTACGATCCGGATATTTATTTCAATCCCGATGCCACAGCTGTCATCGTGGAACAGCCACCGATGTTCTTCAAGTCTCAAAAGAAGAAAAGAGCATCCGGCAAAAAGAAAAAGACGACAACACCAGACAACAATCCCCTCACCGAACAAGTGGCACTCAACTACCATTCCTCGCACGCTTCCTTAATGGTGACTCTGAACTATTATCACAATAAATCCGAAAAGTACGTCACCGGCAACCGGAACAACTACCTGCATTGCCTGGCTTGTATGTACAATCGCTACGGCGTCCCCCAGGAAGAGGCGGCAGCTTTTATCAAGAGCCAGTTCACCGATCTTCCCGAGGATGAAATGGACGCACTAATCGGGAGTGCTTACGGACACAACGAGGAATTCGACACCCGCAAGCTGAATAGTACGCAGAAGCGAATGTTACAGATTGAGCAACATATCAAAGAAAATTATGATACACGCTACAACGAAGTGCTTCATATCATGGAATATCGCAGAAGGAAAACGGACACGGAGCAACCGGAACCTTTCCATATTCTCGACGAAATGATGGAAAACAGCATTTGGATGGAGATAAACGAACTAGGCTATTCGTGCACCGTCAAGACGATTCAGAATCTGATCTACTCCGACTTCAGCATCACCTACCATCCTATTCGCGAGTATTTAGACTCGCTGCCTGAATGGGACGGAACGGATTATATCGGTATCCTTGCCAACAGCGTGCATACTAGTCACCAGAAATTTTGGGTAGAATGTCTGGAACGTTATCTGGTGGGAATGTGCGCTGCCGCCACGCAAGATGATGTGGTGAACCACACTGTTTTGTTGCTTTGCAGCGAAATACAGAACATCGGAAAGACTACGTTTATCAACAACCTGCTGCCGCCCGAATTGCGCGCCTATCTTTCTACCGGTCTTATCAACCCGAACAACAAGGATGATCTGGCCAAAATAGCGCAGGCGATGCTTATCAATCTGGATGAGTTTGAAGGGATGAACGGACGGGAACTGAATATCTTCAAGGATTTGGTTACCCGCAAAGTAATCAGCATCCGCCTGCCATACGCGCGGCGTTCACAGAACTTTCCTCACACGGCTTCTTTTGCCGGCACATGCAATTATCAGGAAGTGCTTCACGACACCACAGGTAACCGCCGTTTTCTCTGCTTTCATGTCGACTCGATGGAGTTTATCAAAATAAACTACGCGCAGTTGTATGCACAAATCAAGTATCTACTCAACAAGCCGGGGTATCAGTATTGGTTCACCCAGTCGGAAAACTCACGGATTGAAGAGAACAACGAGGATTTCATTTTCCACTCATCGGAAGAAGAACTGGTGTTGACACATATCCGCAAACCGGAACGTTTCGAAAAGGTGCATTATCTGACGGTCACTGAAATTGCGGAATTGATTCGCGAACGGACGGGGTATCAATATTCTCATGGAACCAAAGCCCAACTAGGAAAAGTGATGTCCAAACACGGCTTCGAATTTCATAAGGGAAAAAACGGGAGAAGATACACTGTATTCATTATTGATACGGAACAGGTGAAATCAAACAGGCTATATGAATAAGATTTCATCTCCTTCGCACGCAAAAAGGTGAGGGTTGGTGAGGGTACTTTTGCAACTTTTCATTTTTATATTTCTTATTTCTATTCTTCTATTTTCTTCTAAAAAAAATACGAATGTTAGAAATTTACCCTCACCTACCCTCACCTTTTTCCTTTTCTTCCTCTTTCTTCCTCAAAAAAACGGTGGGAAATTTGAAAAAGACAGTTATCTTTTTCAAATTTCCCACCATGTTTTTTTAATCGCTTCTTATAAAGACATCGAAAATTCGATCCTACAACCTAACGCATTCATGATGCGATAGAAGGTAGAAACCTTAGGTTCTGTCTGACCACTTTCCACTCTTGAAATATAAGAACGGTCGGAACCGATACGCCGAGCTAATTCTGCTTGAGTAATCTTAGCCTTTTTCCTTGCGTCTTCGATAATTTGCCCGGTGTAGAAAGCATACGCTTTTTCTTCTGCTTCCGCACGAGTAACAGTTCCTTCCTTACCAAAACGCTCATCTATTAATGCGCTGACGTTAAAGAATTCCTCATTTGTTTTTGCTTCCATAATACTCCTTTCTTAATATCTTTGCTTTTTCAATTTCTTTCTTTGGAGGTCAATATACGAATTGTTGTTCAACTATACAACAATCGTCTTTTTATTTTATATTATTTTTCCTCAAATTCTCCGGCACGCTTTTTCTTCTCATAAGACACCAGCGTCTCTACACTAAGCGTTTTCCCATTCTTAGGGCTTATCACATCTACAACGCTTGCTAACGCACGAAAAGTCTGTTCGCAATTTGCTATTCCGTCATACGTCAACCTACCCCGATTGATGGCATCGAGCACAACAGAGACATATTGCTTCGGATTTCCCCGATACTCGATGATGACAGGCGTGAGATGCGACATCTCTCGAGTCAGTTGACTGACGATTCTTTTTTTGGTCGAGCAGATCCATTAATTTTTCACTATGCACATTGATTTGTGCATTTACTTCACGAAGTTCATCTTTCAATGAACAAAACAATTCATCATTACATGAATTTTCCATAAAACTTTTCATTTAATTGATTATAAAAAAGCCATTTCGAGGAAACATTACAATTATGATTTCCCCGGAATGGTGCAAAATACCTATTAAAAAACTATATAAAACTTTCGTCTATGTTATTACCAATTACTTTTTCTGATAGACTCTTACATAATCAACCTCATATCTCATGGGAAAGAGAGAATTGGAAGGGTCTCCGCCATTACCTCCGATAGCTAAATTTAGTAAGATATAATGTCCGAATCCATCTATATCATTACTGAAAGGATTTTCTGTATTACCATTCCAACCTTGATTTTGAGTTTCTGACGAATTTATTTCATTTAACAACTCACCGTCCAAATAGATACAAATCTTGCTGGCATCCCAATCCATACGCCATACATGATATTTATTCATCCAGTCGGCATCTCTGTCAATGAAATGAGTAAGAAGAGTTGTAGAACGATTCCAAACAGCTACCCATTGTTGCGGAGAGCTCCAACAAGCATTCGCCAATATATTCCGCTTGCCATTGACCAAATAACACTCCATAATATCAATTTCTCCATTCATCGGCCAATCCCATGTATTACCCAGTGTCCAGATTGCCGGCCATGAGCCTTCTGCAGAAGGTAGTTTTGCCCTAACCTCAAAAACGGCCATATTTGAAGACATGGCTGTGTTGGGTAGTCAGCGAACTGGATGTATACTCCGCCACATTCCGGTTCGTTTTCCAGTCTTCACTTCCTGCCTGATAGTTGGGATTCACTACTTTCTCTTTCTTTCCTTCAATAATCAGGCAACCGTTGCTGACACTCGCATTCTTTTCTTGATACCATTGCAATTCTTCATTGCGCACAAAACCGGTTTCGTAGCTCCATTCGTTGCTTGGCTTACCATCGATATTGAATTCGTCAGACCAGGCTAATTGATAACCGTCATAATCCGTTATCGCTTCATCTTTATCCAAAGGATGGTATTCTTTGCCTGCGCCTAACGTTTTCACTTGTTGCGCATAGCCATAATACTCCTTATCACCTACTTTGAGATAGGGTCTGATATAGTAGGAAGTATTCTCGGACAACCCTTCCAGTTTCATCTTGAAAGAAGAGAAATCATTCTTTCCCGAACCAGAATACACCGATTTTTCATCCGAAACCGTAGGCGTCACTACTCCCTGCGAATAACAGATTCCTTTATCCTGAACGGACAAGTCGCCCGTTCCCGCAGCCTTTACCTCAATAGTAGAAGTAACTTCGTGACTGTCAATCTTGTCTATTGTCATAGAAAGAGTTACGCTTATCTTCTCACCCGGAACCTCATTGTCGGTTGTGCTACCACAACCGATCAATGAAAACAGAAAAGAAGATATGAACAAAAAAATCAATTCATTACACTTCTTCATTATCTTTTTCTTTATTGATTACTTTCGTTTATTTCCATAATTCGTTTTGTTTCCAGATTCGGATTTGCATCCGTCTCATGCAACGGTATCGGCCATACGTATTCCATTTCGCCCCGATAATTGCGATATTCATATTGAAGTTGATTATCCGCAGCTTCCTTATTAATCCGATCCACTGCATTCTTCAACTCTTTCCAACGATAAAGGTCAAATAAGCGTAAGCCCTCAAAAGCAGTTTCCACTCTGCGTTCGTGGCGAATCACCTCTCTCAATCCCGCTTGATCCAACTGTCCGTTTTTACTTTCTATCTCTCCCACTGTATGCATCTTCACCCTGTTTCTTACTTCATCGACCAATCCTACTACTTCATCATAACTATAACCACCTTTTTCCACCAATGCTTCAGCCAACGAGAGCAAGACTTCCGCATAACGTATGATATAAAAATCCTGCCCGCTATCAAAAGAGCCGGAGCTACTTAAAGAAGGATTAAAATATTTCAAGACATAAAGAGTTGAGTTAGAAGGGGCAGATCCACCATAAGCATTAGGCCATTTATCGTTCCAACCATCCCACGGGGTAAACAATGTTACTTTCAGACGAGGGTCACGATTGTTATAACGAGTAGTATTAGGATCCCACAAATCAGGTTTTCCTTCGGTTGTCAACCCATTTACAATCTTTTTATCCGTAGTCGGTTTACCGGTAGTTATATCATAAAAGGCATCCGCCAAATCAATCGTTCCATTCATAGCCTCCAAAGGAGCGTCATAATGCGGGGCCATCGCGTTACCTTCTTCTTTGCCGGGACCTTCATACCGAACACTCATAATGATTTCATTGCATTGCTCGTTTGCTTCGGTAAACAGATCCATATACGGATTATCCCCTGTTTTGTATAATGAATATCCCAACTCCTTTACTTGGCGATATGCGCTGATAGCTTCGTCCCATTTCTCATTGTAGAGTGCCAGTCGCCCCAATAATGATAACGCCGCTCCTTTGGTCATCCTTCCCCATGAAGAAGCCGTCGGAGGAAGAACTTTCGCCGCATCTTTCAAATCTTTCATCACATCTGCTACAATAGTGGCGCGGTCTGTTTTTGCAGCTTTCGCATCTGTAACGCTTTGTATAGAGGTAAAATAAGGTACATCATGATACAACATTGTCAGATTCGTATACATTAAGGAACGGAGTACCACAGCTTCCGCTTTATAAATTTCAACCTTTGAAGCATCCATCGGCACTTTGTCAATGTTACCAATCAACGCATTACATCTTTTTATTTCTTCATAAGCCCCCATCCAATATGATGTCACCATCTAGGAACTGGATGTGTGAATACCGTTACAAATATCATATCCCGGCATCCATCCCGTCCAATTAAAATGTCCGCCATTATCTGTCATACAATCCATAGCCAACGGCCCTCCTCCTTTATAAAGATCTCCATTGTACAGAAAGTTATTCTGTAATCCGTCATAACAAGCCGCCAATCCACTTAACGCATCATCTTCACTGGTCCAGAATGTTCCGGATGACACAGCTACCAAAGAATCTCTCTGCAAGAAACTGTCGGAGCAAGAATGCAATGTAACCGCAATCGTTGCGCACACCAAAAGGATGTATGTATTTATTAGTTTCATCTTCATTTATTTTTAAAATTTCACATTCACGCCGAAAGAATAAGTACGGGTATTGGGATGCACATCATTCCGCATATCCCCGCTGCTTTTTTCCGGATCATAATTTTTCAAAGGAGTAAATGTCAATAGGTTTGTTCCCGCCACATAGAAGCGTACATTCTGCACGCCGATTCCCTTCAACCAATGAGCAGGAAAAGTATAACCGATTTCCATGTTCTTCAACCTGAGATAATCCGATTTCTTCAACCAGAAAGAAGAATATACTTCGTTCTCGGTGTTACCCAGACGCGGCATACTACCGTTCGGATTGCCTTCGCTCCATCTATCGAGCCATTCCGTGGTCATATTGCCACCATTGGAGATAGTAGCCTGCGACCAGTTGTAGCGATATATACCGGCAACTCCCTGCCAGAACGTACTGACGTCTATCCCTTTCCACGAGAAACCCAGATTGAACGAATAACTCATTTTTGGGAACGGATTACCAATAATCACCCTGTCATCCGAAGTCACATTTCCACTGTCGTCGGTATCTTCGTACATGATATCTCCCAAAGCGGGCATCGTCCCATCTTGCTTGATTACTTCTCCTTTACTGTTGGTGCGGTTCAGGTCTGCTTCCGTACGGTATATACCTATTGCTTTCAGTCCGTAATATGCGCCAATCGGATATCCTTCACGGTTGATAGTAGTCTCCCACTTCTGATCGATCCCTCCACTATCATCTACAATCTTGTTTCGTACGGAAGAAAGATTGAATCCCACATTCCACGAGAAGTCACCTTTGTGATCAAAATAATTGGCAGAAAGCTCCCAACCTCTGTTCTGCACTTTTCCAGCATTTTGAAGCGGAGCATCCAGAAAACCGATGTATGTATAAGGCATTGCCAGTTTCAAAAGGATATCGGAAGTCAGCTTGTTATACCAGTCGAAAGTGATGGAAATGCGTCCTTTCCAGAAAGAAGCATCAAAACCAACATCTGTAATAGTGGTCGTTTCCCATTTTATTTTATCATTAGCCACTATATTATCTGCCATACCAATCACTTTTTGATTGCCAAAATAGTAATTATATTTGGCTGCCATCGTGGGAGCATAAGAATAGTTACCTATTTCCTGATTTCCCAATTTACCCCAACTACCACGAAGCTTGAAAGAAGTGAGTGGCTCTACATTCTGCATGAAAGATTCATTGGTCAAGACCCATGCAGCCGAAAAAGAAGGGAAATTGGCATATCTGTTCGCCTTTGGCATACGGGAAGAACCGTCACGACGAATATTAAACTCAAATAAATAACGATTGTCATAATTGTAATTGACACGCCCGAAGAAAGACTGCAACGCATATTCGGCCGCACTTCCCGTTGCATTAGGATTGGCTGTGGCAGCATCCAGTTCATACAGATTGTCGGTTGACAAATTCTCTTTATACGCATTGGTCAAATCTTCTCTCCACGCTTGAACCGAATGTCCGAGCAAGGCAGCGATTTCATGCTTCCCTATTCGCACATTATAGGTGAGTATATTCTCATTCGTATAAGTCGTGCTCAAATAATGATAATCATTCACACTATTTGTTCCCATTGTATTTAGCACATTCCCGTCCGCATCATATACTCGCATATCTTTAGGAACAAAAGTAGAAACATCATTCATGAAGAACTTATAGGCAAGACTGGAACGAAATTTCAAACCTTTCCAAATATCCACTTCTGCAAAAACATTCCCATCGAAATGATAAGAATAATCATCTTTTTTCCCTTGATATAATTCCTCTACCGGATTCTTGAAAACAGTTTGAGAAATAGAAGTACCATCCACACATCCCCAATGTCCATTGGAATATTTCACCGGGACAGTTGGACGCGTGTACCATGTAAGAGCACGCATCAAGCCATCTCCCGTTATATTTTTAACCGGAGCATCCGTCTTTTCTTTACTTCCGGCCAAGTTCAAACCGATTTTGACAATTCCTAACTTTGCATCTACATTGGAACGGAAGTTAAAGCGTTCGTAACCTGTCTCTTTCAAAATGCCACTCTGGTTGAAATAAGAGGTAGAAATCATATAATGTGTATCTTTTCCTCCTCCACTGACGGAAAGGTGATGCTGATGCATCGCTGCCGTATGAAACAATTCTCTTGCCCAATCTGTATTAGCAAAATGATCGGGATCGGAACCATCTTGAATCTTCTGCAACATTTCAGGAGTATAAAAGTCAGTGCCTTGAGCATCATTATACATTTTCGCCCAGTCATAAGAGCCCACATAATCGGGTAATACGGTTGCCTCTTGAAGAGCAATGCTACCGGAATAAGAAATGGCAGGCTTGGATTCCATTCCTCTTTTGGTCGTTATCAGGATTACTCCGTTTGCCGCACGTACTCCATAGATGGAAGCAGACGCCGCGTCTTTCAATACGGACACATTGTCGATATCACCTGCAGGAATTTGAGCTATCTGAGCAACGGATGCTTCTACTCCATCAATCAAAACCATCGGATCATTATTGCCACTCAAAGTTCCGACACCACGGATACGAATTTCAGGGGTATCTTTACCTGCCTGCGCACCATTATTGGTCAGTACCACACCTGGCAGACGCCCCTGGAGCATATTTGTTGTATTGGCTACAGGCATCGTATTCACATCCTTAAAATTGACAGAAGCAACAGAGCCGGTCAGATTGGCTTTTTTCTGTACTCCATATCCCACAACTACCACTTCTTCGAGTTGCTCGCTATTTTCTCTTAATATAACCTTCAGCGACGTTTTTGCAGGAGATGCAGTCACTTCTTCCGTTCTATATCCGATAAAGGAAATCTGCAAAATAGCAGTTGAGGAAACTGAAATTCCAAAATGTCCTTTCACATCAGAGATAGTTCCGTTGGAAGTTCCTTTTTCTGTAATACTCGCACCAATAACAGGCTCACCGCTACTGTCTGTCACAATTCCGGAGACAGTGATCTTTCTTTGTTGCGTTGCAGCACGGGCAACAAGTCCCAATGACAAGTAAATACAAAGCAACAAGATCGAACGAACTACGACTATCGGCACCGAACAAATAGCCTTTTTCAAAAAGTTCTTTAGTTTCATGGCTAATACATTTAAGTTTAACAAAATATTTTTCTGCAATATTAGCGCACATACAGAAAATGGTTGGATTCGAAAAAGACAAAGACTAACACAAATCGGACAAAATACCGATTTCACAGTATTCTGTCCGATTTGTATCTATAAAAGGAGAGAAAATTAATGAGTATCCAATAGCATATATTGCTTGGGAGTCATATTAAACTCTGCGACGAAACATCTTGAAAAATAGGAAGCATTGGTATAACCGACCATATACATGACCTCTGAAACGGAGAATTTCTTTTGAGCCAACAGCACTGCCGCTTTCTTCATCCGGATTTGACGGATATAATCGACGGGACTAGAACCGGTGAGCTGTTTCAACTTCCGATATAACTGCTTACCGTCTATATCCATCAAATCGGAAAGCATCGTCACATTGAATTCCGTATTCTCCATATTTTCTTCAATAACGCTCACCACCTTTGCTAGCAGGATTTCATCATTGGACTGAAAAGACTCCTCAACCACCGGCTTTGAAATGTTCTCTATCCGTATTCTCTGCTCCAGACTATTGCGTCTTTCCTGCAACTGAACCAAACGGAGAGAAAGCTTATCAATATCAAATGGCTTGGGCATAAATATATCAACTCCTGCTTTGATGCTATTCTTCTCGGTTTCAAGATCATCTTTCGCCGTCAGCATTATCGCCGGAATGGAGGCTGTAGGCTGATTGCGACGTAACACCCGGCAAAATTCAAGACCGCCCATTTCCGGCATCATTTCGTCTACAATAATCAAATCGACTGTGTTTTCCCGAACAACGGAAAGTCCTTCTTTTCCATTGAAAGCCTTCAAACAACGATAAGTCTTTGAAAAAGTCTCTATCAGGAAAGATACCATTTCCTGATTGTCATCGATGATTAACAGTACGGGGAAAGAATTATCTTCTACGATGCCTTCCTGAATATCGCTATGTTCTTGAATGGGAACCCTGTTTTCATCCGACAAAGGGAACTCCACTTTCACCGTAGTGCCGTAGCCTTCTCCCTGACTATGGACTTCTATTCTTCCACCATGAAGTTCCACAAATTTCTTAACGATATAAAGCCCGATGCCACTGCCGTTCGTATGCTTTCGACCGGTCTTGCTTTGGTAAAAACGATAAAGATGTAGGAGAGGTCTTCTTTCTTGATGCCTATCCCGTTGTCGGATACCACAATCGTATTCCTGTCTCCCTCTTGCCTGATAGCGACATGAATCTCACCACCCGATTCGGGCATATACTTCACTGCATTGGAGATAATATTGACAAATATCGACTCTATCTTCAGGACGTCCAGATTCATCCAGATCTCTTTTTGATTGGAAGCAAAACTTTTTAAATATCTTCTTTTCCGCGAATACAGGAGAGAAACTCTCGACTATGTTCTTTAAAAAAGCACAAAGTTCTATATGCGAACGAATAAGCACATTTTCGCTATTATACTCCATCTGCTTGAAATTCAGCACCTGTTGTATCAGAGTGTTCAAACGCAATGAATTCTGATGAATAAGCTCCAGTTTTTGTTTGCTTTCCTGATTTTTCGTCTCACTGATCAGCTTACTCAAAGGGGCGATAATCAGACTAAGCGGTGTCTTCAACTCATGGGATATATTCATGAAGAAATCCATTTTCAAGTTGGATAATTCCAGTCGTTTTCTCCTTTTCCATTCGTTCATACCGACGCTTCATCCTCAACTGAATACGCCACAGTATCAACCATGCAATGCACAAAATATCAGTATATAAATGGTGTAAGCATACAAGGTTCTGTACCAAGGAGGTAAAATGGTTATTTTAAAGTTTGTGACTGATGAAGCGGTAGAGGTATCGTTCCCGTTACGAACTTTTATAGTATATCGTCCCGGTTCCAGATTGGGTAGGAAGATGCGGTTTTGAGCTACTTCCAATTTAGTCCATACGTTGTTTGCCCCGTCCAGACAGTAATAAAAAGCTCTGTCTGTTTCCGGCGAATAAGTAAACGAAGAAAATTCGAGTGTCAAATTACTCGTCGAATAATGCAGTTCCACTTCATTCCGATATTTCACACTTTTCCCTTCATAATCAAGGCCCGGCATCAAACGTCCTTTGCTATTCCAGATAGAAGTAATAGTAACCGGAGGCTCCGATGAAACAGTGTTTTGCGCCAACATCGTAGAAAGACAAGCTATTCCATCCTCACCACCCCATAACAAAAGCTGATGTGAATCATCTAAGAAACAAGACAAGTAATAATAGTTGGGAATTGAAATATTTTCTTTCTGCAATGTCTCTCTATTAAGTACTGATATACCTTCCGTATAGGAGAACCACAATTTCTTCTCCTCAACCGTAAATGAATATACATGGCTTCCCTCTGGCAAAGTGCAAACTTTCTCTACATAACCGGAGAATATATGAAGCCTGTAAATGATGCGCTCTGTCGAATACCAAATATAGTCATTGCCATCATAAATCATTTTATCCAGATAAATATCTTTCTTTTCAATGTGATTATTCCGAATATCAATTCTAACCAGGCCTTCTTGTGTATTCACCCAGACAAAGCCGTTTTTATCGACCTCTATTTTATACACTATATTACTCAAAGAAGGGGACGAACCATTTGCATCCGAATAGTTTTTCTCTGCCAGATAGGGAATGGTGTTATCACCGGCAGTCAGTTTATTCTTATTCACAACAAATAATCCTCCCAGATAAGTGGCAATCCACAAACGTCCTTTCTCATCTTCATAAATATCATAAGCCCAATTTGCATTCTTCAGTCGGGTAGCATTAAGGATAGCGTAATGAACAAATCTGCCTGTATTTACATCATATCTGGCAATTCCGCCGTCGGTAGCTATCCAGATATCCTTATCTCTATCTTCATAAATACATCTGATGCGATTGTGAGGAAGAGCGTGTTCGTTGTCTCCCGACCTGAACCAATTAATCTTATATTGTCCTTCTTCTGCACCGGACACTTTGTTCATCAATATAAGTCCGTTTATCCCTCCTAACCAATAATTTTCTTTTGAATCTTTTAAAATTGTGGTAAACTGATTTCCAATTCCATTATCGGTTATTTCTGAAATATGGATAAAATGAAAAGTCGGATGATAAACTGCTAATGAGGATCCCCGATCTGTCCCCAACCACACATTCTTGGCTTTATCTGTAAAAGCACACCAAACAATATTATTACACAGCGATTGTTTGTTTCGGGAATCATGAACAATATGCTCTAATTTATGAGATTCCACTCCATAAATATACAGTCCGTTGTCTGTACCCACTACTAAGTCTTTCTTTCCGTCCAGAGTTAATGTTTTAAATGAATTGGCAGGGAAAGAAGGTATTTTATTAATCTGCCGGGTGTCAGGAATATATTGAAACAAAGCTCCTTCCGTACCTACCCAAAGGCAGTTTCGCCCTTCATCCCATAGTAAAGAGTTAACCATTTCATTTTCGTACTGCTCCGGCAAAGGAAGCCTTTCTCTCTTTTTTTATTCGGATTATAAAAGACTCAATCCACCATAGGAACCAATATATAATTTAGCTTCTGTAGGAACTAAAGAATAAATAATAGTTTGTTCATCAGATGCTGTTAATGGTACACTCATCAATGAATCTTTTTCAAAATCATAGCAATATAAATCTTTATCGCGCGAACCAATCCATAGCTTTTTATCAAACAGAGCCAAAGAACGTACTGTTCTTATCTTTTTTAATTGTGCATTAACTGGTTCATATTGTTCTGTAAACAAATTGAAAAACAAAATTCCCCGACCTGTACCTAAACATAAACGGACTGAATCTATCTGCACTATTGAAAATATATCCTTCGTTTCAGAATCTGCTTCCAACACATAATCCTGTATCCGGTAGCCGTCATAACTAAACAACCCGTTCTTCGTACCTACCCATATCAATCCCGAATTATCCTGAAAAATCGTATTTACCTGATTGGCATCATGAGGTAGAAGTATATTTTTAAAACTCTTATATTGATTTCCATAGCTGAAAGGAAAGGGCTTACTATTAGCTGCACAAACTTCGAAAATAGTACATAATAATAGAAATAAAAAGAATAGTCTATTTATGTAACTCTGCCACCTTAGTGTGTTGTTCGTGATTTTATTCATAATGCTTTGTTTGCACAAATGTATTGTTAATAGAAATAAAACAAAATTTTAATATCATATATTTCTAATGCATCCTGTTTTTAAAGTATTCATTTACCATTATCTAGAAATTATTGCTACCTTTGATGTGTATAACAGCTAAAGAACCGAATATGTATGACTTGATGCGTAAACTTCCTATTGGAATACAGACCTTTGAGGATATCCGAAGGAAAAATTATTTATATGTGGATAAAACGGCATTGGTATGGCGAATGGCGAATATGGGAAAGCCATATTTCCTAAGCAGACCACGCCGTTTTGGCAAAAGTTTGTTGTTATCTACATTTGAATCCTATTTTTTAGGCAAAAAAGAATTGTTTGAAGGCCTTGCCATTGAGAAAATGGAAACTGAATGGAAGGAATATCCGGTTTTACATATTGATTTGAACGCAGAAAAATATGATAAACCGGAGAAGTTAAATGAAATTCTTAGTAATCATCTGACTCAATGGGAACTTAAATACGGGAAAGGGATTGACGAGAGAACCCTTTCTTCACGATTCGGGGGTGTTATTCGCCGGGCATGCGAACAAACAGGTCAACAAGTAGTGGTATTGGTGGATGAGTATGATAAGCCGCTTTTGCAAGCTATCAACAATTTGGAACTTCTCGACGATTACCGCCAGACATTGAAAGCCTTCTACGGAGTGCTAAAAAGTGCCGACCGCTATCTGCGATTTGTATTTCTTACCGGAGTGACAAAATTCTCACAAGTCAGTGTATTCAGTGATTTGAATCAATTGAACGACATCAGCATGAAGCCTCCGTATGCTACGGTCTGCGGCATTACTCGGCAAGAATTAGTTGATACTTTCACACCTGAACTCAAAAACCTGTCGGAAGCAAACCAACTGACTTTTGAAGAGACACTTCAAAAAATGGCTGCCACCTATGATGGTTATCATTTCTGCGAATTTGCCGAAGGAGTATTCAATCCCTTCAGCGTACTCAATTCTTTCGACGGATGCAAATTCGATAGTTACTGGTTTCAGACAGGTACTCCTACATTTTTAGTTGAACTGCTGCAAAAAAGCGAATACGACCTCCGTACTTTATTAAGCGGAATTGAAGTACCGGTTTCTTCTTTTGCAGAATATAAAATGGATGTTAATAATCCTATTCCGCTGATTTATCAAAGTGGATATTTGACGATTAAAGACTACGACAGAGAATTCCAAAATTATCTATTAGATTTTCCAAACGATGAAGTCCGCTATGGGTTCATGAACTTTCTTGTACCGTTTTATACTCCAATGAAGAACAATGACCAAGGATTTTATATTGGAAAATTCATCCAAGAACTCCGAACTGGTGATTATGAAGCTTTCCTCACCCGTCTCGAAGCCTTCTTCGCAGGTATTCCCTATGAGTTGAACGACCAAACCGAACGTCATTATCAAGTTATCTTCTATTTGGTATTCAAACTAATGGGGCAATTTACAGAAGCCGAAGTCCGCAGTTCGCGTGGGCGTGCCGACGCTGTGGTTAAAACTCCTAAATACATCTATGTATTTGAATTCAAGCTGAATGGAACTGCCGAAGAGGCACTTAAACAAATTGATGAGAAAGGTTATCTAATTCCTTATAAAACAGACCACAGAGAGATAGTAAAAGCAGGTGTAGAGTTTAGTGCTGAAAGCTGGAATTTAAGTCGCTGGCTGGTAGAAATCAATCAATAAATATAAAGCCATTCCGGGAAGAAAAAGCAATCATTACTTACTTCCCGGAATGGTGACTAATACCTTGAAAACAAAGACTTATATTCTAACCTAATGTACTCACTTTAATCCACTTCTTTTGATTTTGCATTCCAAACGAACAAGGCAAACAACACTGAAAGTAGAGCTGAACCAATCCAAAACCAATTGATATACGTGAAATCATAAACGTCAACGCCATTCTGAACCGTCTTTTGACCTTCTATTAATATACCGCTCATCACGTCTTGCAATCCGGCACCGATATAACTGGCAATACCGACTACTCCCAATGCAGCACCCGACGCATTACGGGGAGCAATATCCACTGCCATCAAACCACCCAGAAAACAGATTAGTACTCCGATTCCTAAACCGAAAAGAACCATAGCCAATACATCTATCCAAAAATGTACGCCCGGAACCAAGAGAAACAGACAAAGTGCTATTACATTCATCAACCCAAATACTAAAGCTGGAATATTACGACTGCCGGAAAACATTTTATCGGAAATGATACCGGAAAATACTGTGCCAATGATTCCACAAATAGAACTGATTGATATTATAAAACTGGCATCCAGCGTAGAATATCCCTTTTGAGCTTCCAGATAGAAAACACCCCAACTATTTACCGCATAGCGGCTAATATACATAAATGCACTGGACAGAGCCAAAATCCAAATTGCAGGATTCTTCAAGACAGCCTTTTGTGCTTTGTTGAAATCTTCCGTTTGTTTACCAGACAAAGAATGGGAATCCACAGATGAAGAATTTTTGTTCAACAAGAATCCCTGGCTCTGTGGCGTATCACGCATAAAGACAAGCATCATAAAGAAACCTAATATCCCAATAATGCCAGCTCCAATCATCCCGTACCTCCATCCCATCCAACTGACTAATAAGGCTATGGAAATAAAGGTTAATGCTTCACCCAAATTATGACTAGCAGACCAAAAGCCGTAAAAAGTTCCCCGTTCTTTACTACTGTACCACCGAGTGAGCGAAACCACTCCGGATGCTGCTCCCATCGACTGAAACCAACCATTCAATCCCCAAAGTAAAGCAAAAGCATAAAAGGAGCTAGTGAAACCTAAACATAAATTTATCAAAGCGGAACACAATAACCCGGTAGACATAAAACGCCGAACATTACTACGGTCAGCAAGAAAACCATTCGTCAACTTACCCACTGCATACACAAAAAACAGGCAGGAACCGATGATTCCTAATTGCGTTTCGGAAAATACTCCCTCCTCTACAATTGGCTTGCGCACTACATTCATGCTAAGACGACAAACATAGTAAATGCCATATCCGGTAGTAGCCGACAAAAATGTAGCCCAACGGATGCGCTTAAAGCGGGAAGAATCTTCTGAATCAGTCTCTCCCCCGGCTAGCGGGGAAGAGATTTTATAAAAATCCAATATTTTAAATGACATAACCGAAGTTTACATATTAATGAAAGACGTCTATCTTATGCTCATTACGTTTCTTACGGACTTGCAAGTATTCCAGTAAATAAGCGGTACGATCAGTCTGGATAATCGTTGCTCCAAGTTTATCTATCAAATATCCATATCCTTCATCCGGGTTTTCCAATGATTTGTCGTCATCATGTCCGCCTGCCATCGTATCCCAAAGGGTATTATACCAGATTTTACTTTTTCCTTCCAGCTTCGTCCTCACTTGTTGGGGGAGTTGACAAGTATCCGATTCGAACAACAATTCGAAGGCTACCGGATGAAGTTCTTTCATGAAATCATCTATTTGCTGCATAGCTCCCGGTCGATCCAAATGTACGATTGGCATATATATGATCCGGTCTAAATATTTTCCCAAATCCTTTTTCACTTCTGCAACAGGCTTTGACCCCTTCATGATGATCTGTTCAACGGTTCCGGTTTTCTCCAGAATGGGGAAAATCTCATCGAATATCGGATAAGCCTTATCCAAATTTACCATAACGCGCCCTTTAGCCGTCAATAATGCTTCCTCTAATGTAGGCACACGATGTTTGGTTCTCAAAGCAGCGCCATTCTTCAGACGGAGTGTACGGATAGAATCCAGTGTCCACTCGGCAACCTTACCTTTTCCGGTGGTCGTTCTATCCAAAGTCTTATCATGCATAAGGATCAACTGTCCGTCTTTGGTTTTCTGAACGTCCAACTCCACGACATCGGCTCCCAACCGGATAGAACTCTCTATTGCTGCCAGCGAATTTTCAGGTGCAAAGCGCCAATCCGCCCGATGGGCGACTACGGTTACTTCTTTATTATCAGGATTCGTAATCTTTGCGTAAATTGCCTTCACCGGTTCATCTGCAAACAAGCGGAAAGGAAACAGCAAAATAATTCCTATTATCAGATAGTTTTTCATATTCATTTTTATCATCTATACTTTGGGGGATTATCTATACTTTTTGGATTTTAAATACTTGCAGCTAATTCGGCATAATCAGTCTGTACGACATTAATACGTTTGTTTATCATGCCTACCAACCCCGAATAGTTGTCCGACAACATGTTCGTATCATTCGCTCCTACGATATTGGAGAATAAAAGCCAACCTTTGGATTTAATGTCTTCCGTCATCGCTCCCGCAAGAGCATCCGAGGTGGAAAGTTGCATCATCTGCACATTGTCCGTGTAAGATGAAGCAAAATAGGTAATATCATCTGAAGCTTTTGCCATCGGATGCAGTAACAGAGTGCTGTTCGCCGCTTTCAAATCGTATGCATAATTACGGTTGTTTGAAACATAAAGCAGGACTTCGTTTTCCATGTCGAGTTTTTTAAGTAATGCCACCATTGTCGCTACGGCAACGTTTTTGTTGACTATATCCAAGTTAAAATAAACCTTTCCTTTGCCTTTCTTCAATGCGTCCTCTAAAGTGGGGATTCGTTCGTTTGTCAGATTCCCTGCTGCATCTTTAAGATAGAGTTGCTGTAATTGCTGATAAGAATAATCTCCTACCGCACCGCTTCCGTTAGTGGTTCTGTCGATCGTATTATCGTGCATCAGCACCAATATTCCGTCAGAGGTGGGACGTGCATCAAGTTCGATCATTTCTACTCCTGCATTGATTGCATACTCTATGGAAGTTAATGAATTCTCCGGTATGCCATCGGCTATACCTTTCTGCGTGTTCGCCCGATGGGCACAAAGCCAGACCTTATAGGAACTATCATCAAATAAATTCTTTAAATCGGTCTTCAGATTTCCTGTAATAGGCAATTGTCCGCCCGGTTCGCCTCCCGGATTCTCTCCCGAGCCTCCCAACTGTGCACTGGTGTGGCGGCTGTCTTTCCCTTTCATCGGCCATGCCGAAGCTGCACATCCGGTTATACCTTCATCTTCCAAAGCTACCAGGACACTCTTCGACGGATCTACCGTGTGAGTAACGCCAATATAGATCGTTCCATCCGGTCCGATTGTAGGCGAACTCCAGATTTTTCCGATACCCGCTTCCCAGTTATCTTTTAAAGGAGAATCGCTCTCGCTAATCAGTGCAGCCAAGTCTTTTTTCAAGATTAGCTGTTCTTCCGAGGATTCGGGTTTAATGATATAATAATTACCGGATTGCGTTCCAAAATGAATATTTCCGGCCTGATCGATTGCCGCACATCCACTGACGTCTTCCGGCACACCGTAATGCCATTGAACAACTCCATTAGGAGATAATGCAACGATTCCTCCTGTGGCTTCACCCGGAGCACGTTTTACCGTTACAATGATACTTCCGTCCAAGCCTATCACAACACCCCCTTGGTCTAGTGTTCCTACATTTCCTAACGAAGTACGCCATTTCTCGACCCCGTCGCTTCCAATAGCAAACGCACTGCTTCCTATACTCGGGAAGGTGGCAATTCCGTATATAGTGCCGGTTGCGTCCACAGCTACGGAAGCATTCATGTTTTCTGAAGGCTTATCATTTCCCGAACTATATATTTGCCATGCCCACATCACATTACCACCTGTATTCAGTGCAGACGCCGACGCGCCGAATAAGCCGTTCTTTCCACCAGCCCAAATTAATGTGTTGTTCGCCAATGCTATTCCGGCAGATACTCCCCCCGAGGACCTCCGGAATTGTCTGCGTTTGCCACATAACCTACTCTGT
>ENA-OQJB01000275-OQJB01000275.1-human-gut-metagenome-genome-assembly--contig:-NODE-275-length-30141-cov-3.501999_pt1 | contig 30141 bp, 25 predicted proteins | sample MGYA00242599_ERZ504765 | MGnify/ENA primary metagenome ERZ504765 (study PRJEB26092, sample SAMD00036354) | human gut metagenome | host: Homo sapiens | study: EMG produced TPA metagenomics assembly of...
GCCGAGATAGTATTTTGAATAGTTACGTTTACAGTAGGAAGTTTCAAGTCTTTGCTTTCATATTGTCCTTCACTCGGGTCGTACATGTGGCGATAGAAAGAAATGTTTCATCCAATCCCCACGTACAGGAGCAGTGGTCGATCATTATATTACCAACAGGGTTACCTCCGAAAGAGTCATCACGATGCCATACTTTCGTTTCTCCACGACGGAAACGCATGTGACGTACCACCACATCATGTGTATCTACCCAAAATGATTCTCCAGCAATACAAACACCGTCTCCCGGAGCTGTTTGTCCGGCAATAGTTACGTAAGGAGCACGGACGATAATCGGAGATTCCAGACGGATGATACCAGCAACATTGAATACAATAATACGTGCACCACCAGTTTCACATGCTTCACGGAAAGAACCCGGTCCACGATCATTCAGATTTGTGACAGTTATCACTTTACCTCCACGACCACCGAAACTGTACATACCACCACCTTCAGCACCTGGGAATGAAGGGATATCAGCCTGCGGCAAATCGTACGGACGACCAGCCCAAGGAATATATGGACGTCCTTCTCTAGCTTCTTTTTGTACTATCGGCAACGCTTTTGCCCATGCTTCATCAGAGCGTTTCCGCTCTTCAGTCATCATTTTTGTATAATTTTCTTTGGCTTCGCCAGATATTTGTGGGTATTGCGCCCATGCAACGGTCGGAGTCAACATTGTTGCAGCAAAAACTGCTAAAAGTACCTGTTTCTTCTTCATTTTTATTTGGTTTTGTGAAGTTGTTAATTCAAAAATACAATAATAAGACGAAAGAAGAAAAGATTTGTAATCAGTGATGATGATCTTTTATCAAATGCGGGGGAGAGAAACGACTTTCCAGTCTCCAATGGTCCGTGTAGTACTATCGAGAATCACTTTGCTGAAAAGTGTCTTTTTCTGCCGGTCATTTCTCTATCGGAAGAAAAAACGACGAAGGAAGGAATGTGTCACACACGAAATCCGAATAACCGGAATAGCTTGGTGTAAAAGAAAAGAGGGAATCTTAAGATTCCCTCTTTTCACATTTTCTCTTCTATTGGCTGCCGTCAGAGAGCCGGATCGGGAGCTTCGCCACTGTCGCTGCCACCGGAAGGAGGAGTTACTCCACCGCCTTCATCAGGATCGGGAGCTTCACCTTCACCAGGCGTTATCGTTCCGTTGCCTCCGGAAGGCTTTGAGGGAGCCGTAATACCTTTACGACGATTATAAGCAGCTTTTGTTTCGGCTATGACTTGGTTGAGAGCAGTAAGAAACGCTGAAGCTTCCGTTATGGAGGGAGTCAGTATATTGACAGCGGTTATGTGCATCACCAAGTCATCGTAGAGTGAATCAAGCTGCGCACGCACAGTCTTTGAGTCCGCAACCGATTCTGCTGTACGAGTAACGGAACGGGCGTCTGTCAGTGCCGAATAGTTTTTATTGGCGGTTTCGAGTGCCGTTAATATGGCATCCAAATTGAGTGCCGTAACGGCGGTTTTCACGGCTTCCTTGCGGAAATCAAGCAGTAGTCCGCTGATGGCTGCCGTTTCCTCCATATTGCGCATGCGTGCCAGTCCGGTATAAGGGCGCACCGTGATTTCCAAGGTATTATATGCATCTCGTTGCGCTGCCAACGGTGAGTTTTTGGCCGCACGGACAGTAGCCAACAAATAACTGACATACGAATCGCGTTCGGCATCCAGTTTCAGTAAATCCTTTGTTTCGGCGTTGGCCGTGGAACGGTTCACCAGGTCTTCCATTTGTACCAACTTCGGCTTGATGCTGTTCACGATGTTTGTTACTGTCAGTTTGGAAATACTTCCTGCGGTGAGGAGTGTCAGCACACGATTCATGAAATTGGTGTACTCAGTGTTGTTCAGTTGTGACAGTGTGATACCGTCTGCTTTTTGATAACTTCCCATAATTTTTCTTTCGGGATTCATACTTGTTCTATCTATCTCTGAAAAATTCGAAGTCCGGACAAGCCCGCGAAATGGTTGCTGTAAATTCGTGGACGTTTTGCATACCTGTGAAAGCATTTTTTAAAATTTGCAGGCGTTTTTCAAGCTTGCAAAAGCGATTTAAAAAGTTTTCCGGCATTTTACAAGCTTGGGAAAGCGTTTCTGGAAGTTTGCAGGCATTCAGCAGGCTTGGGGAAGCGTTTTGAGAAGTTTGCGAAGGCAAAGATAACTAAAATCAGCTGATTTAACGAACAAAAATTCACCAATTCCTGCCGTCTTCTCAAAGAAAAGAGGGAGGAACCGGTGAATTTCTATGGTTTTCGATGCCGAAGCATCCTGTGATTCATCTCCGATGTAATTATCCCTGCACCGAAATGCAGGGTTCTTATCGAAGGAAGTTGAGTTTTTTATTCAGCCAGCGGGTCAAAAGTACCGTTTGCGCCACCGTTGTTGTAATCTCCCCAGCCGATGGTTTGCAGCAATGTACTATTATTACCCTGGATACCTTGATGGAAACCAAGGATATAATACCTTGGAAGGAACGCGATATACAATGGAGAATGGCTATCATCATAAGAATCGCCTTTCTTTGTCTTACGGGTCAAATAATTTGAATAAAATTCTTTCAGCCTATCCTGTTCGCTGGCAAGATCCTTTCTCAAATCCATTGCAGCCGGACGGGTAATTCCAGCTTTTACTAACGGATCGTCGTCAACATTTGTTCCACCAATGCCACCGTTTACAGTTGTACGGAATTCAAGATTCTCGCGACGTTGTCCGTTGAGTGGCTTAAAACCAAGATATGTACATGTGTTTCCACCCCAGCCAGTCAGTTTCCAAGTAGCAGGCGCACCTTCAGGAAGTTCTATGCCGCCATCAAACAACATCCAGCGACGCATATCATCGAAACGTTTTCCTTCGTATGCCAATTCAATTTGACGTTCATACATGATAGCTGCCATACATTTAGCTTGGTCACCGTCCAAACCTGCTTCCAATCCATAATTATTTTCAGCTTTATAACCAACACGAGCACGGATTTTTTGTAATTGATCAACGGCAACTCCCATCTCACCCGCATTACATGCTGCTTCTGCATAATTAAGTAATACTTCCGCATATCTAATCTCCATATACGGCGCGGCAGAACGTGTGAATCCCCCGGATTTTCATCATAGACATAACGGGCAATAGCATTCACATCTCTGTCATCAGAGCGTTTACGTACATAAAAACCTTTTACATCATTAAGGAGACCATCAGCGCCATAGGTCACACTGCTATTGGCTTCAATATCATCTACATAAGCTGCATCCGTATACCAGGTATAGTTCCAAAGTTCATAATCAGGACCATTGTGCGGGTATCGGTTCCCTTGTGTCGTAGGATTACCGACAAACGACCAACGAACTCCCGGGAAAGCGAATGTACGATAGAAGCGCGGATCACGATCGACGAAAGGAAATTCGCGATAATAAGGTATATCTGATTTAGTTAACGTATTGTATGTTTCACAAGTTGCAGGTATCTTGCCGTCAGACATAGGAAACATATCTACCAACATGGCGGAAGGTGTTTTGCCACCTCCTCCTCTAGCATTGTACGGCCGGATGCCATTTTCCCATGTATTATTCTTACGATAATCAGGAACTCCTTCCGTCAGCGTGTTGTGTAGCGTTACAAATACAGCTTCTTGACTCGGCACTTCAGTAAAAAGATTAGCCCAACCGGAAGCGTTCACACCGGGATTACTTTCATTAGCCAAGCCATATCCGGCAGCTGTCAGCACGTCAATAGATCTTTTTATATCATTGTAAGCCTGTGTCCAACGAGACAAATCATTGGAGCGATTAAATAACGGACTGGCATATAGTACACGTACTCGACCCAACAAAGCCACTGCTGTACCGGAAGTAACACGACCGTAATTATCACCAGACATCCATTGTCCGGCTCCCGTAAAAGGTGCTAACAATGTTTCAGCTCTCTCCAAATCGTCACAAATAAATTTGAAACAATCCTTTGCGGAAGAACGGGGAACAACAGAACTTTCAACAGGTTCCTGTACTTCCGTAATGATGGGCACACCACCATACCATTTCACCAAATTATAATAGCACCATGCACGAAAGAAGTAAACCTGCCCTAACAACTCATTCTTTTCTTCCTGCGAAAGCGTGCTTCCTTCAATGCCTGCAATGACATCATTAATATTACGAATACGTCCATAAGCGGAAGTTATAGGATCACCTTTCGTTCCTTCAAAGTAATCAGGTACAGGATTATTTCCGGTTTGATAAGTCAACGGCTTGAGTGGATCGACAAAAGCACTGAATCCACTATATTCTTCAGTCGACTTAGATTGGTCGTCTGCTAAACCGGTACTGTTATACATTGAACTGGGAGTAGCCTTAGGATCTGGCAGACATACTCTATAAACATCTGCTACACGTCCCAGTGCACCACTCCAATAATTATAAGCATCGGCAGTAGTGCTGTCAAAGTTCTGCTTGTCTTGCATGAACTGGTCGCTACAAGAAGTAAACGCAGTCATCGCCCAAAAAGCTACGCTGATACGGAATATATTTTTTCTTTTCATTTTACTGTTCTTTTAGAATGTTAAATTAACACCAATCGTGAATTTACGCAGGGTAGGATAATTCCCATAAGTAGTCATCGGATCAATAAAATTATCCGGATAAGGATTATAGAAACTTAATAGATTCTGTCCTGTAATGTTAAAACGGCAACTTTCGATACCTATCATTTTTGTATATTTTGACGGTATACGGTAAGCTAATGTAACGCGATTCAGTTTGACACGTGTTCCGCTTACTCTCCAGAAAGAAGAAGTTACTGCATTCACGCTGCCCCATCTCAAGTTCGGATATTTTCCATTGCGATTGGCTTTCACCACTACATTACCTGCTGCATCTACTACGTCGTTATACACAAACATATTGTCTGTAGTCCAGAACGAAGGCATATTTGCATATTCCAAATCATTATACTTATTAGCCGATGTTCCTTGGTTTCCTAAAGAAATTGCATCATCAGGCAAGAAACTATAACCACCCCAGCTCGCATTAAACTGAGCTGTCAAAGAAAGCCCCTTCCATTCTGCGTTCAGGTTCATTGTCATGCTGTAAGGATTGCTTCGATTAGATAACCGTACTTGGTCATCTTCAGAGCTAACCACACCATCCGGTCCGGCGTATGTACCATCATCTTGTCTGGCTCCACGCACGTCTTTATAAATCAACATACCCGGTTTTACATCTTCTTTAACGTTACCCATATAGGAAGTAATATTGTACTTGGCAAAATACTCGTCAATATCCTGATAGCTGCGGAACATACCGATACACTGCATACCCCAGATGCCTTGATCCAAACGATCACCCTTCTTATAGCTCTTATAAGTAGGCTTCTGATCCCAGTCTCTTACCAAAATCTCATTATCACTATACCCGGTGTTCAACTGAATTTTATACTTAAAATCCTTACCTATCTTGTCTCTCCATGTAGCAGACAGTTCGACACCATAAGTATTCAATTCTCCATAATTCACTTTTCGCAGAATTAGCTCCCACTGTAGATGGAACAGAGGCATTATAACTAAGCAACATCTCACGGTTCCATTCATAGTAAGCGTCAATATTGAATGATAAACGATTATCGAGAACATTGAAATCAAGCCCCAAATTACCTTATAAGATTTATCCCAATGAGCATCCCGATTGATTGCTGCATTGTTTTTATTCATTGTGAGGTGACTACCGGCATTGGCCTCTGTACTAGTGCCAAATACTGGCCCTTTATCCTTATCTGTTCCGTAAGTCTGCAACCATTGCCATGCTGTTGTATTATCACGACCGGTCAAACCAAAAGATGCACGCAACTTTAAGTAATCAATCCATGTAACGTTCTTAGTAAACCATTCTTCTTGTGAAACCACCCAACCAGCAGATACTGACGGGAAAAATCCCCAATAATTTTCAGGAGCAAACTTGGTGGAAGAATCCGAACGAAGCAGGAACTCCAGTAAATATTTGTTATCATAAGAATAATTCAAACGACCGATATAAGATAAATTACCCGACTCAAAACGAGTGAATTCTGTACTAGGAGTACTATTCCAGTCTACCGAATTAGATTGTCCTGTCGTAAATTCGTATGGGTTAGTAACCATACCGTACAAATATTCTGTTTCTGATTCAGACTTTTCAATGGAGAATAAACCTCCTACAGAATGTAGTCCGAAATCCCTATTATATGCTGCAGTAAAGTTCATCTGATAGTTATCCGAACGAGTCATGGAACGAGACAAATATCCAGTAATATCACTTGTACTGGAGTTAACCACCGGTTTTCCACTATTTGCCAAATAAAAACTAGTATTTTCAAATGCACTGTTATCCGCTCCTTCAATTGGAGTATACAAATGTTCTCCACTACCAGAACGAGTCTCCAAATAATAAAGATTATAAGAAGTACCATAATCATTTGTCTTATTCGTATTGACACTCTTCGAATAAGTAAACTTCAATTTCAGTCCTTTCAACCATTTATTCCATCCGAAATCGTATTCCAACCCGGCATTAATATTCATGTTTGATGTCATGTTTCGTTTATAGTCGCCATTATTCTGAAGTACATTGAAATTGTAATTCTGAATATTACTTACCGATGAATTAGTAGGACCGTAAGCAGCTACCGCATATTCACCCACATATTCGGGAATATAATAAGGATGTGTCAACAGCGTATTGTAATCTTTCTCTGCAGACGAACCTCCGACCTGATTCAGAGGAGTATTTTTCTTTCCATAATCACCGGAGACCTGTACATTCGCTTTTATCCACTTGCTGATTTTCACATCTACACCAGCACGGTAATTCCAACGATTGTAATCCAGCTTACCTAAGTTACCATCCTGATCAAAATAAGAAATTCCGGCAAAATAACTGGCTTTTTCAGTAGCACCGCTCAGGTTTACACTATGCTGCTGCGTCAATGCGGATTCCCAATATTTATCCAGTAAATCATAGTGCAAACTTTTCATGGCATTCAACTCATCCTGCTGAAAAATAGCTCTTAACGGATCAATACTTGTCTCCGTCGGGTCAGCCATACGTACTGCATTCCATAACTTGCCATACTCATACGCATTCAACATCTTAGGACGAGATACTTCATCTGTAATACCAAATGTTCCATTATATGAAATTTTAGGCGCACCTAACTTTCCCTTTTTTGTGGTTACCAGAATAACACCATTTGCTGCACGAGCACCGTAAACTGCTGCAGAAGCATCCTTCAAGATAGAAATACTTTCCACAACTGATGGATCTAAGTTGTTAAACGCTTCCGCACCCAAATTAGTATAAGTACTTCCCACTTTTACTTCCGTAGGATAAATGTAACCATCAATAACATACAATGGCTGCAGGTTGGTACCTCCCATTTCTTCCAACTCACCATTCTGACGAATAGTAATCGTAGCGTTTTGTCCCGGACGAGTATCACCTCCGTTTACAGAGATACCATTTGCCAAACCGCTCAATGTACTGGCCAAACTTCCACTTGAAATATCCTGAATATCATCAACGGGAACAGTGGCGATAGCACCAGTCAAATGCGCTTTCTTCTGCGTACCATAACCCACAACTACAACTTCATCCAATTGCTGCGTATCTTCCTTCAAGATGATCTTTGTCAATTTGAATGGAGCAGAAAAACGTTGTGGTACATATCCTATATAAGAGATTTCCACTTCCTTACCATCAGGAACATTCAATGTGAAATTTCCATCTAAATCCGTTATTGTTCCCACTGTTGTTCCTACAACCTTTATGGCAGCTCCAATAATAGGTTGCTCGGTCTCATCCAGCACAACTCCTTTGAATGTTTTAGTATTCTGTGCTATTGTCGGCAAAGCCATCACAAAAGCTAGAAGCAGGCTGATACTGATTCTATATATATTCTTATGTTTCATCTTTATCGTATTCTAGATTTATTATCTTTTTAATTTAACCAACGCGGGTCGCCACTACCATGAGCAAATACTTCGGGAGCACTCGGAGTAAAATCACCGTTTGCAGCATCAGCGAATCCCGGATCCACGCCATAAGCAGAATTGCTCTTATCACCATCCGCACGATTTGAAGTCTCATCCAGTGGCAATGCGCCATTGTACCAATAACAGTTATTTTCAAAAGTTGCAGCTACCTTTGTACCCTGCATTCTTATACGACGATTGAAATTTCCCGAAAATGAGTCAATAAACAAATTGTTCTTTGAAATTACCTCATTATGTGTCTGTGACCAACCATTGCCATTAAAACTCTGTCCGGAATAGGAGAGATTATAGAATGTATTGCTTATAAATGTCATCGATCCTCTTGACCAACCATCATAACTGGTTGTTTGTCCACCTCCATAACGTAAAAACGAGAACCGTTTTGGTTATGACTATAAATCGTAGAGTTACTTATTTCGAAGTCTTTCACAATCGAACTGCTAGAGTTAAAGTTTATCAGGTCAGCAGCTTGATAGCAATCTATTACACAATTTCTGATTGCAAAATTTTGAATACCATACTTCTTTCCGTTAATGTGAACTAAGTATTTTCTAACAGCCTTGATATTGCAAGATTGAATAACCATAGGATTAGTTACTTTTCCATGATCGGTTCTCTTTGTATCCAATATCTCTTCCGGAACATCACCAAACTTTAAAAAAGCCCCATCTGTCACTACATCACAATCAAAGTTGATAAACTTCAAGGCTAATCCTCCACCACAAGTAATAATAGAAGCCGGAGCAGTGAATTTCACATTCGCATTCCCGCGTGTTTTATTTCCGCGCAACTGTACATTATTTACGCCAAAGTTCAAATCTCCTGAAATATAATACGTCCCTCCTGCTTCCAGTTCGAAAGCAACTTCTGTATCTTTTCCCGTAGTCACCGGATGTTCAGCAAAATATGTAGTCAAGTCTGTACCATTAGGAACAAGCGTTGCGGCAACAAGTGTAGACCAACTGATTTCAGTGGCGGAAACGGAAGCTGTATTATTCAACTTTTCATTCCCCAATGCTGCAATCTCAACCTTATAGTTCGTATCTTCTACCCAAGGACATACTACAGCCGTCCCGTCTACAATACTGTCCTTCACTACAGCTACAGGATGATCAGGGTCATCTACAATGTACATAGAAAATTTATAACCACCTGCCCCCATAACAACAGACCAAGTAACTTTTACATTATTTTCAGTTGTAGCCAGTTTTTCAAAAGCCACATCCGATGCTTTCGGCGAATCCAATTGCGTATTCGTCACGCCACCGGAGAAGGTTTCTTCATCAAAACCATCTCCAGCGCAAGAGCCCATAAATAAAATCATCGATAAACAAGCTATGCTCCCGACAACTTTCATTTTAATTTTAATCTTCATCTTACTCTTCATAGATTAAATTTTAATTTAAACAAAAATAATACATTATATCTTCAAAATCTAAAAGTTCTTTTAAGGAAAGACGTACAATCAAAAAATATGTAATCACTTAAAAGAATAAAAAAAATAGATTTTGCATTTTTTTCTCTCTCTTTGTAATATTAACTATATCATAATATCCTCCTATCTCTGTTGAAACACCTCTTTCAAATACTTAATATTCGTACTATAATTCTTTTTCACGTTCCGCACGTCATCCTTATCGCGCGAACGTTCTACTACCAGCCATCCAATCCATCCCATCTTATCCAGCGTCTTTTTCACCTTATTCATGTCCAATCGTTCATTATAAGGTAAAGTCACTCCATCTGTGTCCGTACAGTGAATCTGGCAAATCCTCTTTTTCCCCAGAATCTTCAACTCCTTGCACAAATCCCTTCCATTCTCCAATGCATTTTGAAATTTAAAATAGATCTTGATTCCGGGAGAATTAATTTCTTTCAGTAGTTTCACATCTCCTTTTGCATCCAATTGAGTTTCAATACCAATCACCACCCCTTCAGAAGCTGCCATATCTCCTACCTCCTTCAAGCGTTTTACAACTTCTGTCCGTAGTGCCGGAATCTTTTCCCATCCGGCTTTGATTCCTCCCAAAGGAAGAAAGGCAACTTTGGCATTCATCACTTTCATGGCATGAAGGCAATCCTGAACTAAATCTTTATAGTTAGCTCGTTCCAGAAAAGACTGTCCATAGAAACCGGACATAGCAATAGAAGAAACTTCTAATTGATATTTTTGTAGCAGTTTCACGAAATAACTGCTGGAAATGGGGCTCGCGCAATTTATTATCAAACATTTCCCTCTTGCCAAGACCACCCATATCCAATTCTACACCGTCACCATTCAATTCATGTACCAATTGGAATGAACCGATTTTCTGACGTTTCAGAATCATCCAGTCACATACGGCTATTTTATAACGTTGTTCCTTTTGCTGCGATCCGGCAATTGCCAATAGAGGAAAACACTCTGCAAGTATCAATATCCAAAGGATATGTTTAAATAAATTTCTTCTCATTTTTTATTTTATTGCATACGATTTACATAGTAGACGTATGGAATAGATTTTTGTAATCACCTATAAAACAGAGAATAACTAAAAATACTACGGAGTATAATTTAATAAAAGTAAGATAGTGACGGTATCCAAGACAAATAGTGACGCTATCATGGTCCGATACCGTCACTATCCCAAGCATATACCGTCACTATTTCCGATGAAGTAATAACAGAAATAAATGTAAAAAAATAGGCTGCCGAACTATAAGAAGTCCGACAGCCCTGTCAACCCAAAAACGATACCTATGAAACACTGTGTGTTATTTCAAATCAAACTTTAAATATTTGCCGTGAACAAGTTCATCATGTGTGATATGATATTTATTGAACTTCTTGCCATTCAATAGTACCTTATCAATATATAAAGCTCCTGGTTGAGTCCGATTGGTTTCAATCACCAGTTCGTTCTCTTTATACCATTTCGGATCTAACCGGATCGTTACCTTATTAAAGACCGGAGTCGTCAATGTATATTCGGGCAGTCCGGGACAATCCGGATAAAAACCGATCATATTGAAAATAGCCCAGGAAGACATCGTTCCCGTATCATCATTTCCTGGAATACCATCAGGTTTTGTTGTAAAGTACTTATCTAATAAACGCTGCGTCTCTTTCTGTGTACGCCATTCTTCACCTTTAAAGTATGAGAATAAATGAGCATAAGCAATATCCGGTTCATTTGCCGGGTCGTAAAGTCCTTCGTCAAAAACCATTTGTAGTTTATCGATAAAAGGTTTCTTTCCACCCATTAATTTCGCCAAGCCATATACATCATGTGGTACATAGAACGTATAATTCCAGGAATTACCTTCATGGAAACCGGGATTCGGTTCAAAGTTCTCTCCTTGTCTCGGATTAAACGGGCTATAAAACGTCCCATCGGGGAGAATCGGACGGAAAGTTCCAAATTCTTTACTATAATAATGTTTGTATCCTAAAGAACGTTTATAGAACATCTCCGCATCTTTCTTTTTACCTAAAGCAGCTGCAAAACGAGACAATGCAAAATCGGCAATATAATATTCCAATGCATGAGAGACGGAATTGTCATACTGTTCACGAAGGGGTACATATCCTTTAGACATATAATCATCATTATCAGGACGCATCAAGTTTTCCGCCCCCGGTAATGTAGCAGATTTGTACATTGCCTCATAAGCCAAATCAACATCAAAGTCACGCAAACCTTTCATCCAAGTATCTACAATTACCGGAATACTCGGATCACCTTCCATTGTCAATGTTTCTCTGCCATATAATTCCCACTTAGGCAACCATCCATGTTCACGATACATATCAAGCATTGTACGCACCATTTCCATCTGACGTTCCGGGTAAACCAAGGTCAGCAATTGATGAACATTACGGTAGGTATCCCAAAGAGAAAATACGGTATAACGATCACCTTTGGTTGTCAGGATTTTATCACTTTCCATTGCCGGATATTCTCCGTTTACATCCTGCAAAATATTAGGATGAATCAGCAAATGATAAAGCGCTGTATAAAACACAGTCTTTTGGGCATCTGTACCACCTTCCACTGTTATGCGTGACAAGTCATCATTCCATTTGGAACGTGCTTCCGCATGGATCTTCTCAAAATCCTTTCCAGCCTGTTCACGATCCAGATTCAAACGGGCATTTTCTACGCTTACAAAAGAAACTCCCATTTGCACTTCTACCTGTTCACCTTCTTCTGTATCGAAGGAGAAATAAGTACCAATGTCATCTCCTGCTATTTCTTTTCCGTAACAAGTATAAAGTTTATACTTTCCCTGATCCTTATCCCATTCAGCCTCAACACCCATCATCGGACGTTGTTTCTTCCAATACCCTGTTGCAGAAGGATTCTTCTTAACCCGCAATACAAAGTAAATGGGGAATACAGCTTGAGGATTATAACAAAATGTACCAAGTAGTTTGACTCCTTCCACTTCACTATCGCTTACACGACGAAGCATAGCGCCACTCTCATTCGTTAATCCCTCCCCCCAAATTCAGCAGGATATGGCTTTTCCCTTTCGGGAAAGTAAATCGGGCAATACCGCTACGCGGAGTAGCCGAAACTTCTGTTTTTACATTATATTTAGTCAGATAATTAGAATAATAGCCCGGTGAAGCCTGTTCATCCTTATACTTACTACCATATTCTTTATAATCCACATTCAGTTCTCCGGTAGTAGGCATCAATAATAAAGAACCTAATTCCGGACAACCGACTCCACTCAAATTCACATGAGCATATCCGGTAAAGAAACAATTTGTATATTCATAAGGCGTAGACCACCATCGGGCATCTTTATCGTATGTGTTTTCGGAAGATCCCATCACATTGAAAGGAACCACAGACATCATACCATTGGGGCAAATCGCTCCCGGATTGGTCGTTCCGAAATTTGTAGTTCCGATAAAAGGATCCACATAATCTATCAAAAGACTTCTATCCGTATTTTTAAGGGGAGGGCTCCCCCCTTCCCCCGCATAGGCGGAAAGAAGGGAAAAAGCAAGTGTGTAAGTTAATATAATACGTTTCATATCTTTATTAAATGATACTCGTTCGTTTCGTAAAATCGATAATCTCTTTTATATATCCGAAGGCCATACCTACCACAGTATCTGCCGCACCATAATAAACAGCAACACGTTCACCATCTTGCAAAGCAGCACAGGGGAATACGACATTAGGAACGTCACCTTGAAGTTCGTAAGGAGCAGCCGGACCAAGCAGATATTCACGTGTACGGTAAAGAACTTTTTCCGGATGATCTTTATCCAATATGGCAGCTCCCATAGCGTAACGGAAACCATTACAAGTAGTGATTACACCATGATAGAACAGCAACCAGCCTTCATCTGTAAGGAAAGGAACTGAACCTGCACCAATCTTCGTACACTGCCAAGCGCTTTCCGGGAAAGGAGTCACTTTCATTACACAACGGTGTTCACCCCAATATTTCATATCCGGACTATAGCTGATGTATATATCGCCAAACGGAGTATGTCCATTATCACTGGGACGACTCAACATCGCATACTTGCCATCGATCTTCTGCGGGAAAAGTACACCATTACGATTGAAAGGCAAGAAAGCATTTTCGCACTGGAAAAACTCCTTAAAGTCAAAAGTATAGGCAATACCAATCGTAGGGCCATGATAACCATTACACCAAGTCACCCAATAACGGTCTTCAATCCATGTAACACGAGGGTCGTATTTATATTCCGACTCAATCATTTCCGTGTTACCTGCTTTAAACTGAATAGGTTCATGATTGATATCCCAATGAATTCCGTCCTTACTAAAACCTGCAAAGATATTCATCTGTACAGCTTTGTTATCACAACGGAATACGCCTGCAAAACCATCCTCAAAAAGGAACAACAGCACTATTGAAAATACTATTAGATGAAGGAATATGATAACGTCCGATAACTGGATTTTGTGAGTAACGCCACATAACGTCCGTACATCCGACAGGACGATCTTCCCAAGGAATTTGTAATTTATTCATAATCGTTGATTTATATTATTATTTTTGTAGTCATCATACGTGAAAGGTATGAAATAAGTAATCAGAAAAGCTGGAATAGTTGCGATTAACACATAGATAAAGAAATTACGATATCCTAATAAGTCACTAAGATAACCACTAACCATTCCCGGAAGCATCACTCCCAGATTCATGATTCCTGAAGCAAATGCGTAATGTGACATTTGATGTTTGCCTGGAGCAATCTGTTGCATCATAAACAACGTCAGTCCGACAAAACCAAAGCCATAACCAAAATATTCCATTGTTATACAAGTTCCGATCAGATATACATTAGTAGGCTGTGCAACTGCCAAAAAGGTATAGGCTACAAACGGAAGATTAAAAATACAGCAGAGAGTAAATAGTGTCTTTTTCAATCCGAACTTAGAGACATAAATACCTGCTAACAATGAGCCTAAAACGAAAGCAGCGGAACCAAAGATACCATTTAGCGTGCCGATCTCTGTCAACGACAGTCCTAAGCCGCCTACATCCCTTGAAGCACGTAAAAACAGCGGAGCTATTTTCATGATAAAGCCTTCTGCCAAACGATATAAAATAATAAAACAGATATAGTAGAGAATATGCTTTTTAGTAAAGAAGTTAGCAATGACTGCTACCAGTTCGTGCCCAACTTCTGATGCTGTTTTCTTCGTTGTTGACGGAACCTGTGTAGAAGGTAACATTTTTATATGATAAATACCGATCAGTACCATTATTGCCGCAATTACGCCGAAAATAATCATCCATGCAGATGAATACGCTCCTTTGTTAGCATCTATCGAAGCACCTTCTATTGCTCCGAAATGCTCTGCCAATGCTCCTGCCATAGCAACTAATCCTCCATTAGCAACCAATTTGGCTACATTATAAAAAGCACCTTGAACTCCGATATATTTTGCCTGATCTTCCTTGTTCAATTCAGCCATATATACACCATCACAAGCAATATCGTGCGTTGCTCCACTAAAGGCAATCACTGCCATCGTAGAGATACTTATGGCGAAAAGTAATCGAAAACAAAGAAAAGGCTACTACTCCAAACAATACACCACTCAATAATTCTGTAATCAATACGAAAAATTTTTCGTCCGATACATTTCAAGAAAAGGACTCCACAAAAATTTCAGTGTCCAAGGCATCATAATCAGAGAAGTCCAGAATGCAATTTGCGTATCCGAAATTCCAAGATCCTTAAACATGAAAACAGAAACCAGATTAATAGCAATAAAGGGAAGTCCCATTGCAAAATAAGCAGTAGGTACCCAGCAAGCCGGGTTAATAGTTTTTCGTTGAGAAGCAGTTTTATTCTGTTGCATAAATCATAGTATATAGATGAAAAAATTCATTTTTCTGACCCATCTATATATAATACAACTAAAAGGGGGAAACTACTAACGTCTCCCCCCTACTTTTTTTATTTTATTATCACTTCGTCTAATAAAAAACCACGAAGGATGGCCTACACCATAATGCCAGGTCGGACATTCTTTCGTTCCGGTGACTTCTACTTTCACATAACGAGTTTTTATCGGTTCGGCTGATTCAGCCTTGACTCCACGGAATTTTACCTCACCCGTACGTTCTTCCGGTAAATCAATCGTTCTCCAATGCGTATAATGTTCACCGTCTTCAGCGTATGAATAAACCACCTTTAGAGGAAAAAGAATCCAGGCCCCTATTTGATGAAGAAAATCTGTTTCCACACTATGTATCTCTTTCGCTTCGCCCAAATCTATAACGAATGCACCATCGGTTCCTTCCCAACCAATCCAGCTATCAACAAAGGTTGCTCCACCAAACAAACCGTCAACCAATGCGTTTTTTCCTAATGCCGCATATTTTCCCGTAGGAGGAATTAGATAAGTAACTTTTGCGCCCAAAGCCAAACTTTTTTCTTTTTGCGGCATGTAACGTTCCCTATACAATTTGCAATAGTCTACCGGTGAATTGGAACGTTCATTCAATGTAGGAACTTGAAACTCTTTCACGCGTTCCTCAAAAAGGTCTAACTTTTATTGATATCTACCAAATCTTTTTCTGTCTCCGTTCGTGCTATTTCCAGTTCTGAATACTGAATTGGCAGGCGTGCCCGTTGAACTCGTTTTAAGAAATCTGGTTCTGCTGCAACAGCCTTTTCAGCCAAATCAAATAAATGATTATAACGACGCATCAAAGCAGGCTTTAGCATGCCATATTTATGTGATACGGGTGAATCATATATCCACAACCTCTGTCCACTACCGATTAATGCGCCTTCCATTATCTTTATGTACTGATAAAGATATGGCGCTGCTTCCCCATAATATCCATGCAGAAAATGTTGCATCAATGAGTCTACATTAACTTCTGGATTCCACATTAACTTTGACACTAAATAAGCGCGAAGTTCTGCAAAATCTCCTCCCCTGCTCCCTGCTATTTGAGAGAAATGCATGGTGGCATGATTCTTTTCGAAAAGACGGATATTGTCCTGTAAAATATGGAAATTAGGAAATGGAGCCAGATAATTATCAAAGTTAATACCGTAATCCCACACGAAAATATTATTGGTAATCTTAGACCATCCTTCCATGGCTTTCACAAACTCTTTTCCCGAAGCATTCTCCGTCAAAGTTACTTCACGGTCACAGTCAATATCACATAGCATAATATTCACATTCGGCAAAGGTTTCACATGTTTCGGAGGATTCATAGTATATAGATAAGCCAATGTGGAAAATTCTTTATCCGGGAAACGGGCAGCCAACTTATTCAGAAAAGTGATTATGCTTCCTGATAATGCTCCTTCATAATCATCAATTGCCTTACAAGCATCACACGTACAATTTGTATAATTACCATCATTCTGACTTACAGACATGATATGCTTATCTGGATTTGCTTTGAAAATAGAATCAACACGTTGAGCTACAATCTCAAAAACCTCCGGATTACTCAAACACCACTGACTGGCCTTTCCCGGGTGGCGTTTTCCTTTGAAGTAAGAATAATATTCCGGATGTTCTTTCCCATAAATGGATGAAGGCAGAAGCTTATCAAAAGTATGCACCCAATAACCGGCAGCAAACACTTCATTCGGTTCCTCTAAACGATTCCACCACTTATAAATAGAGTCTGTATGGATAGCATAACATTGTGTCTGACGGTAACGAAAGCCCGGATTCTCGACTTTATTAATGAAGGGTAAGTTCACCGTTTTTGAAGGGGTAAGAGAATATTCATTCTCTCCCCAATAATTGATACCCAAATATTGCTCCAATAAAGTAACAACCCCATATACAACACCGTTTTCTTTACCAGATATTTTTAGAATACCATCTTGAGTAGAAATAGAGAATCCATCCTCTGTTACTTCCGCCGAAGATTGACCACCAATGAGAATATCTCCTTTCCGAGGAGTTTTATCATTTTCAATAGGAAGTGCAACTCCCGAAATTTCAGTAAGAAAACGTTGTAAGAATTGCGCTGACGTCTTACTATTTGGCATCTTGTCCTGCACAATGATGCGAGCACTACTTTTGCCATCTTTTACGAGTGTTATTTGTGCTGAAACAGTACCACATACCACCAGCAAAACAGATAATAACCAATGTTTCATGTTTGTTAGAATTTAAGTTTATATGAGCATTTACTAGAAGTACAATTCAGGAGAATAAAGTTCTAATAAATTATGGATACTTTAACATATAAAAAAGAGGATATGCCTCTGCGACATATCCTCCTCTTTCAATGAATTATTAGCCTAAAACATTTTATTTATCAAATCGGATATTATGTTCCCACCTTTGAAGTGCACCATTAGATGTTGCATTGTGTCCGTTTCCTGTAGCATCTCTAAAGGAAGTGCCATCTCCTTCATCCATTGGCCAAAGGGCAATCAAATTAGGATTCTTAGGATTAACTTCAAAATACATATTGTTTGCGATCTCCGATTCTGTACGAGCTACTTTCCATAGGCGAACCTGACTCATAGCACAATTATTACGGAAATAGCTACCACTATCCACTATTTTCATAAAATCAAAGCGTACGCTTCCACCTTTCGGTGCAGGAGGATCAAAGAAGGTATCTTGTTTTCCATTCCTATAAATGGTAAGTGTTGTTCCATTATAAACGAAAGCCCAATGATACCAAGTGTTTGCTTCCAAATCACTGGCTGTTTGTTTTTGACCTCCCAAAGACTTTATCTGTAGATAATTGTAAGGCCTATTGGCATCTCCAAAACGGATATAGATTTCATGATCATTACTTCCGGAAGTGAAAATAGCCTGATTATTTATACTATAACCATCCATACGTACCCATGCTTCCAATGTCCATGCATCTACTGTAATTCCCCAATCCGTTTCAGGAAGTGTTGTTACATTTCCGGCATTACCACGTAATACAGGAACAGAAACATTCAAAGGCTTAGCTAATACATAAATAAATTTACTTTGAGCTTTTGATTTTACAATATTACCTTTTATAACATTTCCTAATGTAAGAGGAATGGCATAAGTAATACCATTAGTCACAAAATCATCCACATGAAGTCGATAATTAGCACTAATTTCACCTGCCGGAATTATCACTGTCGCATTCTTTGGAAGCATATCGGCTGGCAAGACTTCATATTCCGTACCGCTAGTTGCATTGTATTCAGCCAGTAATTCAGGAGAGAACTGGATTTCCACTTCCACATCTTCCATAACTTTTTGAGCTAAACGCACAACAACGTTAATGTCTGCACCATCATCCATGGTAACAGTAGTAGCATTGTTTGTACCAGCCGCATCTGTTATGTAAAGGCTGTTTGACTGTGCCTTGTATTCTGCATTCTCACATCCTATAAGAAAGAATGCTGACAATGCAATCATAAGACTTGATAAATAGATATATTTCATAATTTTCATTCTTATAAAATTCGTTTAATCATTATTCTTCGTTGGCAGCATTCATGCGATCATAGAAATTCCTATATATGTTTGTAATTCCCTGACGCAAGAAATAATATTCCGGTGAACCATCATAATCGCCCTTACCTTGTGCATAGTCAAAGCCTACACGATAAAGACCACATCCACCAATTAACTGGTCTATTTCATAAGGTTTTCCATTAACAGTATAAGTATTTTTATATACGTAGTTTGACATACCTAGGAATCCTCCTCCAGTATTAGCATACGATTCAAAATTCTCGGTAGCTATGGTTCTACGGACAATTTCATCCGGAGTAATAATCCCCTGTTGTATCCAATCATCCATATCACGCAACACGCCTGTCATTCTATAATCTGCCATTCCACCATAAGCTTGCAATACAAAATAGTCTACATAGTATGAAAGCCATTCTTTATCCATACCTGTTCGGATTCCAACCTCACCGTCAATCAAGAAAAGAAGGCGTTTCTCTGGCATAGGGCGATCTCCACGATCGCGGTTAGGATCCATAGCACCATGTCCAAACCAGTAGGAAAGTTCCTCGACAAAAATAGTTCTCTGTACTTTATTTGACCAAAGCGGACCAACTCCCATTCCACCACCAGGCTCATAATCCCAGTCATAACCATCATATCCACATTCAAGACAAGCTTTATAAATATCCTCTGCATAGGCTTTAATTGCAGGCCTCACCTTTTCCGGATCACTACTGGTTCCAGCTTCGTGATAAATTTCTTTATCCGGAAGGTCGTCGCCTACATTTTGAGAAAATAAGGTAACAACAACCTTTGTGCCTTTCACTTTTTGTACATATTCCATATCAGCCTTTCGCTCCGAAGTTAATTCAAATTTCGGATGCCCACCCCAGTTGGAAGCAATGGTTACAGAATCAGGCAGACCTCTCAAGCTATTTTCACCAGTAGGAGAAGTTCCTGTCCAATTGTCGAACCAAACGAACACTTGTGGAAGTCCCGGTGTTTCTTTCCACTTGCGCAAAGCAGCATAATATTCATCAGTTTTAATTGTTTGATTCAAATCAACATCATTAATAGATTCCACATCCGTACATCCAACGAAGAATATAGCGGCAAATGCAAATCCGAATGCATTTTTTATATGCTTTATATTCATATTCTATATTTTATCAGGTTAAAATTTAATTCTTTTTCGCCCACCACAAATCTGTAGCTCCGGTGTCCGGACCACCTAACATAGTTGCAATAGCTGCTTCTACATTGGCTGAGTTACTAGATTTTTCCGTTGTAGGATATGGTAAACGACGTACCATACGTTTACTATCAATATCACCGATATAACCAACAGAGCTTAGATTATCTCGCGCCGTAAACAATTCAGGATAACCAGTTCGGCGATAATCACACCACGCTTCGATTCCCAATGGATAGTTGGCAATCCATTTTTGAGTAATAATCTTCTGAAGTTTATTACTTCCGTTTTCCCATGCAACAGTAGGAACATCAGTAAATGAAATATTATTTTGAGAGTTCCATCGATCTGTATACCCTTGAGGAACAACTGTACTTGAAAGATAATCACCAATCTCTACGCCATATTGATTCATTGAAATTTGAATACCTTGTTCATAGTAACTCTTAGCTGCCGCTGTTCCACCTGCAATCCATCCTTGTAAAGCCGCTTCAGCTTTTAAGAAATAAGTCTCTGCCGCATAAAAAACTGGCATAGGAGAAGCATCTGTTACAGCTGGTTTAGAGTACCTTGCAGCACTACCTTCAACGCTTTTACTTGTATCTTTAATACCCATACGTACACCACGATACTCTCTATACGAAGTCGAGGTATTCATATATTTGCTGATACGTGGATCATTATATCCATTCATGTATGCAGAAAGTGTTGCATTGATAGCTAAATCACCCCAATCTGAAGCAATCCAAAATGGGTTATATGGCATAGATGGAAAAAGGCATTATCATCATTAGATTCTATTACTCCGCCATCAATCGCTTCCGCCATCATTTGTTTGGCATATTCTGTATCTTCAGTATTAGAAGCGATACGTACGGCCATACGAAGTTTTAATGAGTTAGCGTATTTGATCCATTTGCTAAAATCACCATTATATATGATATCATATTCGGCAACAGGTACTTCTTTTCCTTCATTTTCCTGAACAAATGCCGAAAGTACATTGATACTACGTGTCAAATCATCAAACATATTATGATAGAGTGTTTTCACATCGTCATATGCCACTTGGAATTCTCCTTTTCCCATTTCAGAGTAAGGGATAGGACCATAAATATCAGCTACACGAAGCATAACACCGACCCGCAGAATAGATGCCCACGCATAAATATATCCGGTACCTCCTGTAGATTCTTTTATTGTCTGGAAATTCGGATAAAACTCTGTAAACATATCTTTATAAGGAACATCTACCCAGTCAGCACTAGGATTGAATGTTCCAAAATTAGTACCATTCCAAGGAGCAGTTGTTGCAAAATACCCGCCATACTGCCCTACCATTTGTTCAGTGTGTTGACTGTTATTTTCCTGACAGGCATTCAATAAGCGAGTCATAGCCACAAACAACGTACCGACCCGTTCCGTCGGAGTCATATCTTCGGGATACACGTCTGTTGGATGTGTGTTTAATTCGTCAAAGTTTCCCGTACATGAAGCGAATAGCAGAGTAGTAGTGAAAGCTGCCACGCTTACAGTCTTAATTATATTGAATCTTTTCATCATTCGTTGCTTTATTAGAATTGTACTTTTATACTAAATCCCATGTTTCTCAAGCTAGGTTGCATGAAATAATCCACACCAGTATAGAATGTACTGGTAGATGACGCAACCAATTCAGGATCGAACGGTGCCTTGCAATATATCATGCCCAGATTATTTCCGATTAAACCTAATGTTACATCAGCAATGTTATACAACCACTTTTTAGGGAGTGTATATTCAAGACTAACCTCCTGCAAACGAATATTGGTTGCTTCATATACATAGTGGTCACCTTCACCAGTACCAGCCGCTACTATGCTGAGATAATCCTTAGCGGATACATTTCTGTTATTGATGGTTACTCCTCCAGCCTGACGAAGTTGTGCGCTATATTCGGAAACACCACAACGATCAAGGAAAGCTTGTGTATTAGATACAACCAAACCACCAAAAACGTCCGCTTAACAATATATTCAGACGTAAACCTTTATAAGTAAATGAGTTTCTCCATCCTAAATTAACCTTTGGAAGCAATGAACCGATTTTCTTATATTCGGTTTCCACCATACTTGGCAAACCTGTCTTGGCATCCAAATAGATATAACCATTATTATCGCGTTTAAAGTCACGGTTGATATACAGGTCTCCCATAGAACCACCTTCTGTCAGGCGTACTACCGGTGAAGTAGAGCCTCCTAATCTTGCTTTGTCTACATAAGGCATTTCAATCGGTTCCCCCGTAATTCTGTTTGTAACACCATCAGCCAATCTTTTAATTTTATTCTTATTATAAGTAAAAGTAAAATTACTGGACCAACCGAAATCACGCCACTCATTTTTATATCCTAAGGCCATCTCTATACCTTGGTTCTGTACACTACCTGCTTGGATGTTAACAGCCGTATACCCAGAACTTGCCGGAAGAGGCGCAGCGAATGTTTGGTTACGTGTATCAGAGTTGTAATAAGTAATATCAAAATTCAATGTATTCTTGAAGAAACGCATATTCAATCCCGCCTCATAAGATTTAGTAATTTCTGGTTTCAAATCAGAGTTTGGATACAAGGATTCTGCTTTATATTGGTCAAGCTGATCATCATAAACATAACGTACCTTTGTCAAATATGGATCATAGGCATTACCCACCGAAGTGAAGAAAAACGTGCTTTTAAGAATGAGAACCATTCAGGCAAATCAATAACTTCACTCAAAATGCTTGAAAGACCAATAGAAGGATAGAAAAACGGTTTATTTCCTCTTTCTGAAAGAGCCAGAGAAGAATCCCAGTCAGCACGTCCGGTGAGACTTAAGTAGAGAAAACTTCTCCAGCCTATTTCCGCATTGGCAAAAACTGATTGTGTCTGACGCTTTAAACCATCAGCATTTACTTTATAATAACCACTGCGTGTAAGGTTTTCGATAGTAAAATGATTAGTTACATTGTTCAAGTCTCCATGTAAAGAAGTCAACTCCATACGAAGATCCTTAATAGAAGCACCCAAATTGGCCGTTACATTAAATTCATTGAACGTTTTATTGAAGTTCGCCAATACATCAGCATACACTTGTCTGTCTAGACGGTTTTCTTCTTTATATCGCCCTTTTGGACCGGCAAAATTACCGACCGTACCTGCGTGGAATTTTTCGGTGTATTTACTTTCGGTGTTATCGATGCTCACACGTCCTTGTACATTTAGCCCTTCAATGATATTATATTGTAGACTAGCAGCCAATTTATAACGTCTTCTATCGTTCTCACGATTCATACGATTCATAATCCAATAAGGATTTTGAGACGAAACACCGCCTAAATCACCATATGGCCAATACTGAGTATTTACACCCGACAAATCATCATAACGTTCGTATACAGCTACATCAGAAAAATCTTCGCCACGTGGGAACAAGTACAAAGAAGTAAGCGGGTTAAAATACTGCCCTTGCGATACCATATTCTTATCGTTTTGAATAATATAGTTAGCACTTGTATCCAAAATAAACTTATTATTCAAGAAGTTGGTAGTATTACGGAATGAGAAATTATATCTATCATAGTCATTATTGGGCATAATGCCTGTTGCATTAGTTGTGGCTACAGAGATATAGCTTTGACTCTTATCATTACCTGTAGAGAGAGAAAGTGCATTGGATACATTGCTTCCTGTATTAAAAAAATTTGCAGGATCGTATCTCTTATCAGTTTCTAATCCCCAGCTCATCATTTCACCTGTCATATTACCATAAGTGTTTTGAAACTTAGGCATCATCATAGGATCACTGAATGTGGTATTATTACTATAAGTCACGGTTGTCTTATCAGCACGTCCCTTCTTGGTAGTAATTAATACTACTCCATTAGCTCCTTCATATCCATACAATGCAGCTGCAGAAGGTCCTGTCAACAACGACATGCTCTCAATATCATCCGGATTAATGTCAGCTATTGATTCACTGCTCGGTTGTGTAGCCATAGCTCCATCACCCCCGGAAGAAGCACGATTATACATTGGAATACCATCAATCACATAGAGAGCGTTATTATTCTGCGTAATAGATTTAGCACCTCGCATTACAACCTTTACACCACCGCCTGGACCTGAAGCACTAGAATTAATCTGTACCCCTGCTGCTTTACCAGCCAGTGCTCCCATAAAGTTAGTACTCTTTACAGTTGTAAGTTCATCCCCTTTCACCTGTTGTACATTATACGTCAATGCTTTCTCTGACCGCTTGATACCCAATGCAGTAACAACTACTTCATCCAATACTTGCGTATCTTCTCCTAGGGTAACTTTCATGGGTTGTGCGTTGGTAAGTGTGATTGCTTGGGAGAAAATCAGTTTCATATACTTTCTCTAGATCCAATTCTTGTTAGATAAATAGATTAGATGTTCTATTTTTAAGATATCAGGCTAAATACAATTGAGCAAAATCAATGAATGAAAGAAAAAGTTAGTATGATTGCACATGAATATGCAGTAATTAAATTGTTTTTATTGATATATGCGGTATGAATATTCGATAAAAGACGTTTTCTCAGGAATGTTCCACACCGAGAATCACTTCGTTTCTCGGTGTGGAACATTTTGATTCTTTAAATGGAACCTAACAAATCATTTAAAGAATAATAATAACTTGTTTTATAGTAGTTGTTTTCTTCTAGTTAGTGCCGATAATACAAAGAACGGAATCTTTTCATTTGATTAATATTATCAATATTAGATATTATTCTATCACTACGCGGGCGATAAAAAGAATAATTTGCAATAATATTATCCTTTTTTATTTGAATTACGTTTGGCTAAAGTGGAAATCCCTGCGGTTTTCAAAACACTCCTGATAACAAGATGCATATTCTAAATTATAGGTAATCTGAATATGCGTTTTTTAATATTATACTCACTTTTATCCTATATCAATTATTGGTCCATTTTTCATTGTACATACAATTTGCATGCAAATGTATTAATCTAGAGATTAAAGTTAGTCAATAATTGAGCATTCCTTATTCTTTCCTCTTTTTCAAAGTATGCTAAATAGTGCTCGGTTACAGATAAGTTAGAGTGTCCCAAGCTTTCAGAAATATATGAGGTTTTCGCACCTCCACGTTTTAATACTGTAGCAAAAGAATGCCTTGCCGTGTAAGTCGTCAACTGAAAAACTCCAATGTCTTGGGCTATTTTTTTAAGTCTTCTGTTACATTTGGTTATAATACGCCGTACCAATCTAATCTTTTCAAAGGCATCTTCAGATCCTCTAGCATATTTAAAAATATACGTTTGCGGGCTTAATCTTGGATTACCCCATTTTTGAATAATATTCCACATTTCAGGAGTAATGATTGCATGTATCTCTTTGTTATGTTTGGTAGTTCGAGATGTCTTAGAGCGTACAAAGCATATTTCTCCATCCATAATATTTGAATACTGAAGAAATAATAAATCCATAAAATTAATGCCATTACATAAATAAGAAAACACCCAGAGATCCCTAAATTCTTCTATATCTTTTGTTTCACATTGATAAGACATTACTTTTTTTATTTCAGAAAGAGTAAGTGCTAATTTACGTCCACACCCTTCAGGAATTTCATATTTATTCTTTCCAAAAGGAAAAGATGATTCTTTTATGATACCATCATGTACAGCACGATTTAAGACACACTTTAAAGCTCGGAAATAAATACTTATGCTTGAATAGCTTTTACCTTCTGATATCCAAAATTTTTCACAACGTTTAAGCCAATCAATTGTAATGTTTTCCAAAGGTATAGTGGAACCTCCGAAATCTTCTAAACTTTTTAAAGCACTTTGATAATTTAAGTAAGTGTTTGCTTGTTCATTGGCTTCCAGTTCTTTCATTTTTAAGCGAAAAGCACTGCGCAAAGTCATATCATTCATCTGCCTTCCTAACCTGGCGCTTAATGTTTCAATACTAAATTCTCCTTTTTGTATCAGTTCGTTAACTTGTTGCTTAATAGTTGAAAAACTACTCTCTATATCTGATCGAATTTCTGCCAATAACCGGCTTTTTACTTTTAATAACCTTGCCCAATCTTCTTTTGACAATTCTTTCCCAGTTGAGTAATATTTTTGCTTTCTTCTATATACCACTTGAACTTTAACAGGAAATTGTCCACTCTTTTTTGCTCTTCTGGTATCTAATATGGTTAAAACCGAAATTCCATCTTTTGAATATTTGAACATAAAATGAATATTTATATCTATACAATAGGTAAAGCATACATATATTGTATGCAAAATGTATGCAAATGTAATAAATCAGCCTGATTTTAATAAATGCATAAGCTTCTATTTATCAAATATTTGAGTATTTATTTTTCAATTAGAAATCTACCTATTCTATTTTTTTGATAAAAAAAATCTTATCTTCGTTTAGTAAGGTTACAACATAAAATGTATTACTATTGAATAAGCGCTTATGGAATTTATTTTAAGTGTAACCTTTAAATTTATTAATTATGATAAACAGAGATACATGAAACCTTTGTGTGAAAACGGTAATCACATTTACCGCTTCTAATTACAAACTCTCTAAAAACTATTTCTAATTAAAAAGAATAAGATGAAAGAAATTATAAAACACAAGTTCTCACACTTGTTATTCTTCCTTTTGTTGGTTTCGTGTTTTGCTTCAGCTTATGGGCAAAAACGAACGATCACTCTTAATCTATCGAAAGTACCCTTGAACACTGCTTTGAAAGAAATTGAGAAACAAACTTCAATGTCAGTAGTCTATAACACAAATGATGTCGATATAAATCGTGTCATATCTATCAAGGTAACAAAAGAATCTTTGAATAATGTAATGAATCAGTTATTCAGAGGAGTTAATGTCAGTTTTTCAATAGTAGATAATCATATTGTACTTTCTGCGAAGAGTAATAAAGAAGAGCAGCAGAAAAAACACCAATTACTGCAAGTGGTACTGTTACTGATTCAAAAGGAGAACCATTGATTGGAGTTAGTATTTTGGTAAAAGGAACTTCAAATGGTACTATCACTGATATGGATGGAAACTTCAAAATACAAGCAGCTAAAGGTGATGTACTTGAAGTATCCTATATCGGTTATGCCTCCCAAACAATCACGCTTGCCAACGCACAACCTATAAAAGTAACCTTAGGAGAAGATACGCAAGTATTGGACGAAGTAGTTGTTACTGCATTGGGTATCAAGCGTGCAACTAAGGCGTTAAGTTATAATGTACAAGAGGTAAAAGGTGACGAATTGACAGCTGTAAAGGACGCCAATTTTATGAATTCACTATCAGGAAAGGTTGCCGGTGTTCAAATTAATAGTGGTGCAACCGGTGCTGGTGGTGCCACACGTGTTGTTATGCGTGGTATGAAATCTCTGACTAAAGATAACAATGCATTGTATGTAATTGATGGTGTACCTATTTTTAATACAGGAAAAAGCGGTGGCGAAGGATTATTTGGAGAGATGGGAGGATCAGATGCTGTTGCTGACTTAAATCCGGATGATATTGCTAGTATTAGTATGATGACCGGTCCTTCTGCGGCAGCACTATATGGTTCTGCTGCGGCAAACGGTGTTGTTTTAATTACTACTAAAAAAGGCCAAACAGAGAAAACTACCATAACAGTATCCAACAGTACTACTTTCTCTAAAGCATATATTATGCCGGATATGCAGAACCGTTATGGTACAAGTTCTGGATTATTCAGCTGGGGAGAATTGACAAACCGTCGATATAACCCATCTGACTTCTTTGAAACAGGATCCAATGTTATCAATTCGGTAGCATTATCTACAGGAAATACCAAAAACCAGACCTATCTTTCTGCTTCTACAACTAACTCCGGTGGAATTCTTCCGAATAACTCCTATAACCGTTATAATTTTACGGCACGTAATACCACCCATTTCCTGAATGATAAACTTACTCTGGATATCGGTGCACAATATATCGTTCAGAACAACAAAAACATGGTTTCTCAAGGACAGTATTATAACCCTCTCCCATCACTGTATCTATTCCCTCGTGGAGACAACTTTGACGAAATTCGTTTGTATGAACGTTATAATACTAACTACGGCTATATGGAACAATATTGGCCTTATGGTGATGCAAGTTTGTCATTACAAAATCCATATTGGATACAAAATCGCATCAACCGTACTTCCAACAAGAAACGCTATATGATGAACGCTTCTTTGAAATGGCAGGCTACAGATTGGCTCAATGTTGTTGGTCGCGTCAATCTGGACAACTCCGACTACCGGAATAAAAACGAAAAATCTGCTTCTACATTAACAACATTCTGTGGTGTAAGCGGTGGTTTTGAAGATGCCATGCGTCAGGAACGTTCTTTATATGCCGATTTCCTGGCTAATATAGATAAAACATTTGGTGATTTTCATTTAACAGCCAATGTTGGTGCTTCCATATATCATACTTCAATGGATCAGTTATATATTGCAGGTGACCTGGTTATCCCCAACTTCTTCCAGATCAACAATATTAATTTCTCTGCCAACTATAAACCGGATCCTACCGGATATGAAGATGAAATTCAAAGTATTTTTGCCAGTGCTGAATTAAGTTGGAAAAATCAACTGTATCTAACTGTAACCGGACGTAATGACTGGGATTCAAAACTCGCATTCTCCAAACAAAAATCGTTCTTTTATCCGTCAGTCGGTTTATCGGCTTTATTATCAGAAATGGTTAAACTACCAGAGGTGATTTCTTATGCTAAAATACGCGGTTCGTATACAGTGGTAGCCTCTTCTTTCGATCGTTTCCTTACTAATCCGGGTTACGAATACAACAGCCAGACACATAACTGGGCGAATCCGACCGTATATCCGATGGACAATATGAAACCTGAAAAGACTAAATCCTGGGAAATCGGTTTGAACTTGAAATTCTGGGGAAATCGTTTTAATTTAGACGCTACTTACTATCGTTCTAACACACTGAACCAAACATTTAAGGTAGATATCCCCTCCTCTTCCGGATATAAACAAGCAATTGTACAAGCTGGTAACGTGCAAAATCAGGGTATTGAATTAGCTTTAGGATTCAGTGATAAATGGGCAGGATTCGGATGGTCTTCTAATGCAACCTTCACTCTAAACCGTAACAAGGTGAAACGACTGGCAAGCGGTAGCGTGAATCCTGTGACAGGAGAAGCTATCCAAATGGATGAAATGAATGTGGGTTGGTTAGGTAAAGAGAATGTAGCTCCTCGCGTCATCCTGACAGAAGGAGGTTCCATGACTGATATCTATGTATACAACCAACTGACAAAAGACAATAACGGTAATATAAAAGTCGATCAGAATGGTAATCTGGGTATCACTTCATCAAACACTCCGGTAAAAGTAGGTAATCTGGATGCTGATTTCAACCTCGGATGGACCAATCATTTCACTTATAAAGGAATTGATTTAGGAGTTGTATTATCAGCCCGTGTAGGCGGATTAGCTTATTCGGCTACTCAAGGTATTTTAGATTATTATGGAGTATCCGAAACATCTGCAACAGCTCGTGATAATGGTGGCATACCTATTAATAACGGTAAAGTTAACGCCCAAAAGTATTACCAGACTATTGGTACGGGTGAAGGTGGCTATGGTCGTTATTATCTATATAGTGCAACCAATGTACGTTTGCAGGAATTGAGTCTAAACTATACACTTCCTAAAAGATGGTTTAAAAATGTGGCGAATGTTACTTTGGGTATTGTAGGACGTAATTTATGGATGATTTATTGTAAAGCCCCATTTGACCCGGAATTGTCTGCCTCTACCTCCAGTAACTATTATATGAATGTAGACTACTTTATGCAACCTAGCTTGCGTAACTCGGTTTTAATGTGAAAGTTCAATTCTAAAAGAAAAAAGCTAAATGTTATGAGAAAA